>Ga0209657_1001963_pt1 | contig 11898 bp, 10 predicted proteins | sample SaaInlV_100m_DNA_FD_184650 | JGI IMG/M metagenome (GOLD analysis project Ga0209657, IMG submission 184650) | Marine microbial communities from expanding oxygen minimum zones in the Saanich Inlet - SI037_S3LV_100m_DNA (SPAdes) (version 2) | ecosystem: Environmental > Aquatic > Marine > Intertidal... | reverse complement strand
CGTACTAGAAGCGGAAAATAATCTCAAAGCAGTGGATGGGATTTTAAGCAAAATTCTTTAAGATTTAACAAGAAAAAACATGAGCTTAACAGAAGAATTAATAGAACTGATAGAAAGTAAAAGTATTGAGGATGAGGACATTAGCGCGGCTTCGTGGTTTGTGCTGGATGCAATGGCAAATATTGCTGCGGGGCGTAACTCTGAACCTGGAAGGATTCTAAATCGCTGGTTTTTAGATGAACCTCCAAACACTTCCCGCACTGTACTCTGGCTGGGAGCCTTGATGCACATTCTGGAAGTTGACGATCTTCACCGTCAGTCGGTTGTCCATCCTGGATGTGTGGTTATTCCAACGGTACTTTCTCTTGGATTACGTGAAGGTCTCAGCGGCAGGAAAATGCTGGAAGCAGTACTTAAAGGATTTGAAGCCTGCACACGTTTAGGCAATTCAGTAGGTCCGGCACATTACAAAATCTGGCACAACACCGCGACTTGTGGAACTTTCGGAGCAGCTTATGCCGCCGGATCAATCCTTGGGCTGAGTAAGTTAGAACTCCGTGACGCACTCGGAAATGCCGGTACACAGTCGTCCGGACTCTGGGAGTTTTCTGCAAGTGGAACGATGAGTAAGCACCTTCATGCCGGCCGTGCAGGTCAGTCTGGTGTGATCGCCGCAGACTTGGCTAGTTACGGTTTAAGCGGATCACCAACTATTCTAGAAGGAAAACGTGGTTTCTACGCCGCTTGTTGTCCAGATGCAATTCCGGAGGCTTTGCTGAGTAATCCGGAAGGAAAGTGGCAACTGCATCATACTTCGATCAAACCTTGGCCCTGCTGTCGTCACACGCATCCTGCAATTGATGCGGCACTCGAAATTTCGCTTCAGCTAAAAGGCGAAGTTCCGGAATCCATTGAACTTGGAGTAACTCAGGCTGCCCTCGATGTCTGTGACAAACCAACACCAGAAACGCTTTATGATGCGAAGTTTTCCTTGCAGCATTCTGTTTCTATCGCTATACTTTGCGGTCAAGTTGGATTCGATTCTTTTGAATCCGAAGCGCGGCAACAAACTTCGGTATTGGCATCAAGGATCAGTCTAAAACTTGACGAGAAAATTGAAGACGCCTATCCGGAAGCTTGGGGTGCGGAAGTAAAAGTAGTTTTAACGAACGGTAAAGAATTATCTGTTCGCCGCAAACACGCAAAAGGTGACCCAGATGCCCCGCTTTCTCCAGCAGAAATGCGTGAAAAAGCCGCAATGCTCTTTAGTTACGGAGGTGTTTCGGACGCGGAGACATGGGTAGAGCGCATTCTCGGACTTACCAATGAGCCATCCTTTCGTGAAAGTGATTTAATCCGCCTGCTGGACGTATCCTGCAACGGGAACAATTCGATTATGAAATAAATCAACAAACTCAAACCAAGAAATAAATATGGACAAAGAACGTTTTGAACGCGGACTGGCCGCACGAAAATCTGTGCTTGGAGAAGAATATGTAGAAAAAGCTTTGGCGAAGGCCGATGACTTTAACCGTGAATTTCAGGAACAACTCACCGAGTTCTGTTGGGGTTCGTGTTGGGGTAACGATGCCTTAGACAAACGCCAGCGGAGCCTGCTCAACCTTGGAATGATTGCGGCTCTCAACCGCATGACTGAATGGGAAACGCACTTCCGAGGTGCAATAAAAAATGGACTCACAATCGAAGAACTAAAAGCTATTTTGCTTCAAATATCCGTTTACTGTGGAGTGCCCACCGGAGTGGAGTGTTTCAGGATTGCTAAAAAAGTGTTTGCTGAACTGGAAACGGAGAAGTGACGCATAACATTTCTTGTTGAAATAATTTTAATACAAATGTGAAAATTAGGTAAAAATATGAATTATGAAGTAATCGTTTCATGTGCTGTCACAGGTGCGGTGTCGTTTGTTATTCAGCGGGTTTCAGTGAAATTGGTACAGAAGGCAAGGTGTTGGAGGAAGCACTTGTCTCAGCTGCTGGAGACCTTGCTCTAGTTGGTCCGAATTGCTACGGGGTCATAAATTATATTGACAAGATCGCCCTTTGGCCGTTCCCACACGGCGGTGCCAGTCCGGGTTATGGTGCGGCAATCATTACTCAGAGTGGGATGCTTTCTTCCGACCTGACAATGAGCCAGCGATCACTGCCGTTTGCCTATATGATTTCGGTAGGAAACCAATCTGTCTTGCGGTTAGAGGACTTCATTGATGTTCTTTGTACTAGACCAGAAGTCAAAGCCATCGGCCTTCACATTGAAGGGATAAAGGACATTTCTCGTTTCAGTGAAGTTGCTCTCAAGGCACTGGACGCAGGCGTTCCAATTGTTGCCCTGAAAACAGGTTCCTCAAAAATTGGCTCGGAATTGACAGTCAGTCATACTGCATCTTTATCAGGTAGCGATGACCTTTTTCAGGCACTCTTTGATCGCCTGGGCATCATTCGTGTTTCAAATCCGTCCCAGCTACTAGAAACCTTAAAATTTATCTGTGTCGCAGGTATACCGAAAGGGAAACGGTTAGTGGGTCTGACTTGCTCCGGTGGAGGAGCAACATTGCTCGCCGACCATGCGGAAAAAATTGGTCTGGAATTTACAAAACCCTCAGAAGAAATCACGAAAAAACTCACTCGCTTGCTTCACTACACTGCTACCGTGTCCAACCCGCTTGATTACACTACACCAATCTGGGGCATTCCTGAGCGTGTAACTCCAGTCTTCAAGGCTTTGTTAACAGATTCCTATGATGCTGCTGTTTTCGTACAGGATTATCCATATCCGGAACTTGATGAAAGCAAACCGTATTATTTGAGTGACGCTAAATCTTTTATTGAAGCAAGCAGTAAAGCCCGAATTCCTGCCGCAATTTGCAGTACACTACCGGAAAACATGGATCAAGAGACGCGGGAAATGTTAGTCGAAAATGGCGTTGCCCCAATGCAGGGCATACACGAAGCACTTGAATCTATATCCGCTGCTGCCTGGTATTTCAGACGTAGTGAAGCTATCCGCACAAACAATGTAGATGAGTTACGAGTTAAATCTTCATCCGGAATGTCATTTGCGGGAAGTGTTTGCACTATGTTTGATGAATGGGAGGGTAAGCAACTATTGCAGAAATTCGGTTTGAACGTTCCAAAGGGACTCATGGCCAATACGGCTGAAGTTCCGGAATTAGCAAAAAAATTAGGTTTTCCGGTTGTTGTCAAAATGATAGGCAATAATCTTGAACATAAGACAGATGCTGGTGCAATTGCATTAAATCTTTCAAGTTGCGAGGAGGTTGAAATCGCTGTTGACCGCATGAAAAAGGATGTCTATCTTTATGATTCGAAAGCTGTCTCAGAGAAGTTTCTGGTTGAAAAAATGCTTGAACGGCCAATTGCCGAGTTGTTGGTAAATGTTAGAACTGATTCTCAGTTCGGAATGGTTATGACAATGGCCGCCGGAGGTATTTTAACAGAACTGCTTAATGACGCAATAACAATTCTCCTACCGACGAACCGCAACGACTTGGAATATGCGTTAAATAGTTTAAAAATTTCTAAACTTTTTGATGGCTTCAGAGGTAGAGAAAAGATTGATATGGAGCAACTTCTTACTTCACTTCTTGATCTAGTTGACGGAGTCCTGAACGAAGCAATCCACATCAAAGAAATTGAAATCAATCCTCTGTTTGTGTTTAAGGAAAATGTCTGCGCGGTTGATGTCTTGATGAGTGTTGCGTCCTGAATCTAAAGTGCGGATAAGGATGAATATAACAACTAAAGTAAATATATAATTCATGATTTGAAGGGAAAGTTTTATGGAAGAAGTAAAAGTTGTCAGGAATGGGAGAATTCTTGAAATTCAACTGGATAGGCCAAAAGTCAATGCTATTGATCTTGCTACCAGCCGAAAATTGGGTGAGGCGTTTGTGATGTTGCGAGATGATCCGGAACTACGGGTAGGAATCTTGACTTCAGCAGGAGACAGGATTTTTTCTGCAGGTTGGGATCTCAAGTCTCTTGATAAGGGTGACATGCCACTGGATGACTGGTGGGAAACCGACTATGGCGCCGGAGGTTTTGCAGGATTGACAGAAATGTGGAACCTGAATAAACCTGTGATAGCCGCTCTCAACGGTTTGGCAATTGGTGGTGGATTTGAAATGGCATTGGCCTGCGATTTAATCATTGCTGCAGATCATGTGGAGTTTGGTTTACCTGAACTTCCTTTGGGGATTGTTCCTGATGCCGGTGCCCTTCAACGTCTTCCCAGACGCATCCCGTATAATGTCGCAATGGAAATGTATCTGCTCGGACGTCGGATGACTGCCAGTGAAGCACAAGGATATGGCTTTGTAAACAAGGTTGTTCCACAAGACAAACTGATGAAAACAGCCCGAGAATGGGCAAATCAAATTGCTGAATCAGCACCACTTGCTATGCAAACTGTCAAGGAAGTTCTGCGAGCCATTGAAGGCGACAGTATTGAACAGTCTTTTCAAACAATGCGAAATGCAGATTTGCCTATTTATCGAAAAATGTTAGCATCAGAAGATGCAAAAGAAGGAGTAAAAGCCTTTGTTGAAAAACGTAAACCGGATTTTAAAGGTGTATGAATTTTCTGTTTTATTAACAAAAAAACATTATGAAAAAAAATTTTACTGGGATAAATCCAAGGTCAGTACAAAATGTTTGCAGCATCGGTGCAGGTCCAATTGGGGCTGGGTGGGCGGCATCTTTTCTTGCACAGGGGTATAAGGTCTCTGTCTATTTGCATGAAGCATCTGAGGAAGATGCCTTAAATGATTTGATTGCCAATGCTTGGAGCAGTTTGGAAGCCTTGGGTCTTGCTAATGGAGCATCACGAGACAATCTTTCTTGCACCACCAATCTTGCGGATGCAGTAAAGGGAGCGGAATTCATTCAGGAAAGTGTGCCGGAGAATCTAGCATTAAAGCAAAAAATTTATGCACAACTTGGAGAGCTTGTTCCGGCAAATGTTGTTATCGCTTCCAGCACTTCCGGACTGCCTATGAGCGAGATTCAGGCACACTGTTCCACACCTGAGCGAACAGTTGTAGGTCACCCTTTTAATCCTCCGTATTTGCTGCCATTAGTTGAAATAGTTAGAGGCGAAAAAACATCTGATGCTGCTGTGAAATGGTTGGTTGAATTTTATCAAATTGCCGGAAAGGCGCCTTTAGTTTTAAACAAAGAAATTCCAGGATTTATTGCAACTCGTTTGCAGGAAGCAATCTGGCGCGAAGCCCTGCACATGGTGGATAACAATGAGGCAACTGTTGAGCAAATCGACTATGCCATCACAAATGGTCCAGGACCGCGTTGGGCTCTGATGGGGCCTTGTATGGCTTACCATTTGGGCGGTGGAGAAGGTGGAATGGCTTACACACTAGACCAGTTCGGCCCTGCATTGAAACTCCCTTGGACTCGTCTGGTAGCTCCTGAACTAACGCAGGAACTACGAAATAAAATGGTTGATGGTTGCATCCGTGAAGCTGATGGTCGAGAAATTTCTGAGATGAATCGTGATCGTGATCGCAAACTCGTAGCGATCCGCAAAGCTCTCAAAGGCATTGAATAACAAAATCCGCCTGACAATTTAAGGGGTGGTGTGATGGATTTTAATTATCAATTCCTTGTTGTTATGCGAGTGTATTGGAACGAAAACTATGAATTCAGTGAACTTATGATGTTCCTAGTTTCATATTATCTCGGTTCGGTAATGACAAATTAAAAGCAGTTCAGAATTAACCCCTACCATATTTTTATATCTAACTTTATTAGGAGATAATTATGAAATTTGGATATTTTGCAAATATAAGCAATCCTGGACTAGTGAAGTCTTATGGTCAAATATTAAATGAAATTCGAGACCTAGCAGTTACGATTGAAGATGCAGGATGGGATTCAATTTGGTTCACAGAACACCATTTCGGTCATGAAGGTTTTGAAGTTTGTCCAAACGCAATCATGATGTGTGCAGACATCGCAGCACGCACAACAAATCTGCGACTCGGTCAGGCAGCAAACATTGTTACTTTCTGGAATCCATTACGTTTTGCAGAGGATATTGCCATGCTCGATCACTTAAGTGATGGCCGTGTCGATGCTGGACTTGGACGTGGTGTATACGGTAGGGAAGCTTCTAATTTGAACAAGGATGCCGACCTTAAAGATCAGGCTAAGAATTTCCGTTTATTTGCAGAAACAGTAGAACTTATGAAGAAAGCCTGGACACAAGATTTTATTTCTCATCATGGTGAGTTCTTTAATTATTCTGAACCGGGACTGATTTGGAATCATCCGGACAGTCCTAAATCCGAAACTTTCATGAACCTGAAGACCAATGAAATCGAGAAAATTGCAATTTTGCCTCATCCTTTACAAAAGCCTTATCCTCCACTTTGGCAAGTGGTTGATTCAAACAGTTCCATTGAGTGGGCTGCCAGGAATGACATCAATGTAATGATGTGGATCCCAACCGTGAAGACCTTGAAAAAACGCTTTGAAATATATCGTGATGCACGCTCGGAAACGCTCGGACGTGAAGTGGCTCTGGGAGAAGGAGTTGCGCTGGTACGGGATATGTTCTGTGCTGAAAGTATGGAAGATGCCAAGCGTGATGGAGGAGATGGCATCCTAAAATATCTCAGATGGATTTGTCACTGGCGTGGATTGGGTAATCACCTTGACCCTGGTGAAGAACTTCCTGCCACACCGGGGAAACTTGATTCATTGAACTATGATTGGATTCATCCACGGAACATGCTATTTGGAACTCCGGAATACATCGTTAAAAAGATCAAGGAATTACAAGAAGAATTGAATTTGCAACATTTGTTGCTCTGGTCACATTTTCCAGATGTTCCACATGAGACGGCAATGCGCAGTATCAAGCTGTTCAATGAAGAAGTCCTTCCTCATTTCAAACCTGGAAGTGTTACACTTGCTCAGAATTGACTTGATGAGATGAATAAAATCGAACAAGGTTCGTGGAAAGGAACTTCATGGATTAAAAAGGGTTCCGGACCTCCAGTAATTCTAGTGCATGGCCTAGGACTTAACAGCCAAATGTGGCAGTGGCAAATAGCTAGCTTAACACCTCATTTCTCTGTTATTTGTTACGACTTGCTTGGACACGGCAATAGTGAACATCCGGAGATACCCTGTAAACTGGCACAATTCAATGAACAATTGTTGGAGTTGATGGATGGACTTAAATTAAAACAATCCGCCTTAGTTGGTTTTTCACTGGGAGGATTGATTGTCCAGGATTTTGCTTTGAGTCATCCGGAAAAAGTAAGTGCTTTAGTGATTCTAAACACGGCGCATGGTCGCACAAAAACTGAAAGAAAAGCCGTTTTAGATCGAGTACAACAGGCTAAAATACATGGTCCTGTATCAACTGTGGCGGCCGCATTACAACGCTGGTTCAGTGCAGATTTTGCTTCTCAGAATCCTGAAATTTTGGAAACGATAAAGGGTTGGATTTTGGCTAATGACAAAGTAATTTATCCGGAGATATACCGTGTCTTAGCGGAATGTGATGAACAATTGAAAGATGCTATCAAAAACATTGGTTGCCCAACTCTGGTAATGACAGGTGAAGATGATCATGGAAATTCTCCCGAAATGACGAAACGTATGGCTAAATTGATTCCAGCGGCTCGTGCCGTAATTCTACCAGGGTTGAGACATATGGGACTTGCCGAAAATCCTCAAGCTGTCAACTCAGTCCTTGTATCGTTTTTACAGGAGATTATATTGTGAGCAAAAGATCACAAACTGGAAATTCTACATTGAGTCAGATATCAGGTACAAAAACCGTCAAGCAAATCATTGGTGGCCCCTTGATTATCAATGGTCGTCAGTTGACATTGTCGAAGGCAATTCGCGCAGGTGATTTTATTTTCCTGACTGGTCAGGTGCCCATGAAGGACGGTGTGCCGATGACAGAAGGCACTATTGAGGAACAGACGCGGGTCTGTATAGAGTTGATTCGAGAAACACTCAAAGAAGCAGGTTGCAAGCTAAACGATGTCGTAAAATCTATGGTCTGGCTCAAAAATCGTGAAGATTTTCCGGGATTTAACGAAGTTTATGGCGAATACTTCAGTGAAGGTGCACCAGTACGTTCCGCCCTTGTTAGCGATTTTTTGATTGACATCAAAGTAGAAATAGAGTGTCTTGCTTACAAACCTGATATTAAATAAACCTACAAAAAGGAGAAACTTATGACAGATTTAAAACAATATAAAATGTACATTGATGGACAATGGGTTAATTCTGAAAGTGAGAAGTCCTTTGAAAGTTTCAACCCTGCCACTGAGGAAGCTTGGGCGGTCATTCCGGAGGCCGGAGCAAATGATGTGGATCGTGCCGTTAAAGCAGCCCATCGTGCTTTCACTGAAGGCACTTGGGCCAACATGACAGCCACTGAACGAGGAAAATTATTGTACCGACTCGCAGAAGTTCTTGCGGAACATTCAGAATCGTTGGGGCGTGCAGAAACTACCGATACAGGAAAATTATTGAAGGAAACCCAGTGGCAGGCACGCTACATCGCTGATTATTTTAAATATTATGCAGGACTTGCAGACAAGGTTCATGGTGAAACACTGCCAATTGACAAGCCAAACATGTGGGCAATGACTATCCGAGAGCCGCTAGGTGTAGTAGCGGCAATTGTACCGTGGAATTCGCAGTTGTTTCTGGTTGCCGTTAAGATAGCCCCTGCACTCGCTGCTGGAAATACAGTTGTACTGAAAGCATCAGAACATGCATCGGCTCCCATGTTGGAATTTGCTAAAGTATTTGAGGAAGCCGGTTTTCCACCGGGAGTGATGAATATTGTAACCGGATATGGAGACCCATGCGCGAAAGCCTTGACTTCACATCCTCTTGTTGCCCGTGTCAGCTTTACAGGTGGACCAGAAACCGCACGCCATGTGGTGCGGAATTCAGCTGAAAATCTTGCGCAGGTTTCACTAGAGTTGGGTGGTAAATCCCCTATGATTGTTTTTGAAGATGCCGATTTGGAGAGTGCGACCAATGGTGTTTTGCTCAGCATCTTTAGTGCAAGTGGTCAAAGTTGTGTGGCCGGTTCACGACTTTTACTGCATGAGAGTATTCATGATAAAATACTGGACCGTATTGCCAGTCGCGCTCGAAAGATACGCATTGGTGATCCCTTTGAGAAAACAAGTCAAATGGGGCCCCTGGCAACACTTGCGCAACTTAATAATATCAAGAGCACGGTTGCAGATGCAACGGCAAACGGTGCTACTTTGATTTATGGCGGGGGACAACCCGCTCATCTTGAAAAGGGGTGGTATTGTGAACCGACTATTGTTGATTGTCCCAATCAGAATTTGGGAATTGTTCAACGCGAATTATTCGGTCCTGTTGTAAGTGTTATGCGTTTTCGTGACGAAGCAGAAGCGATAAAATTAGCCAACGACACCCGCTATGGTTTGGCCTCCGGAGTTTTCACCACAAATATTGGTCGAGCTTTGCGGGTAACAAAAGCCCTGCGTGCGGGTATTGTCTGGGTCAACACCTACCGTATGGTATCTCCAATGGCGCCGTTTGGAGGATACAAAGACAGTGGTTATGGACGCGAGTCCGGATTAGATGCTATCTACGACTATACGCGTTCCAAAGCCGTCTGGCTGAACACCTCTCCGGATCCCATCGCTGATCCTTTTGTAATGCAATAGTTATTTATTAAATTTTTTTATTTAAAATTCCAGTTAAAATAAGTTCATGTTTGAAGACGATCAGGACATCAAGGCTATTAGAGACGGAATCAAGGCTCTTTGTTTAAAATTTCCAAATGAATACTGGAGGGAAAAAGACCGTACTAGGACTTATCCGGTAGAGTTTGTGAAAATGTTATCAGAGCACGGTTATCTTGGCTGTTTAATTCCGGAAGAATATGGCGGCAGCGGTTTAACACTCAGAGCAGCTGCTGTGATTCTGGAAGAGATTCATCGTTCAGGTGGGAACGGCGCGGCTTGTCACGCCCAGATGTACATCATGGGTACCTTACTGAGACATGGTTCCGAAGAACAGAAAAAACGCTACCTGCCCGGAATTGCGGAGGGTAAATTGCGCCTCCAGGCTTTTGGAGTTACTGAACCAAGTAGCGGTACGGATACACTGGCTTTGAAAACAACTGCGCGCAAAGATGGTGATTCGTACATCATCAACGGCCAGAAAGTATGGACTTCACGTGCGGAACATTCTGATTTAATGTTGCTTCTGGCAAGGACGGCTAAGCGTGAAGATGTAGAAAAGAGGACTGACGGATTATCTGTTTTTATTGTGGATATGCGGGACGCACTTGAAAACGGTTTAACGATCAGACCTATCAGAACGATGCTTAATCATGCGACGACAGAAGTGTTTTTTGATGAGTTATGTGTTCCGCAGGAAAATCTGATTGGTGAAGAAGGAAAGGGATTTCGCTATATCATTGACGGAATGAATGCTGAAAGAATTCTCATTGCCTCAGAGTGCATCGGAGACTCACGCTGGTTTATTAAAAAGGCGGTGGATTATGCCAATGAGCGTATCGTCTTTGAACGTCAGATCGGTAAAAATCAGGGTATTCAGTTCCCAATCGCGCAGGCTCACGCTGCAACAGAGGCTGCAGCACTGATGACGGAAAAGGCAACGCTCATGTATGAAGCCGGAAAACGTCCCGGAGCAGAGGCTAATATGGCAAAATTGCTGGCTTCCGAAGCAAGCTGGAAAGCCGCGGAAGCCTGTTTGCAAACACACGGTGGTTACGGATTTGCGGAAGAATATGATGTTGAACGTAAGTACAGGGAAACACGGCTGTACCAGATAGCGCCTATTTCAACCAACCTAATTTTATCCTACATTGCCGAGCATGTGCTTGGCCTACCGAGGTCATACTGATGGGTGCTCTTGAGGGGTTGCTGGTGGTGAGTCTGGAACAGGCGGTTGCGGCTCCGTTTGCTTCGTCAAGACTGGCTGATGCTGGAGCACGCGTAATTAAAATTGAACGTCCGGAAGGTGATTTTGCGCGTAATTATGATCATGTTGTAAACGGTGATTCGGCTTATTTTGTCTGGCTGAACCGTGGCAAAGAATCAATTGCTATGGATTTGAGTCAACCAAAGGAAATTCTCTTGCTGCTTGCAATGCTTAAAAAAGCAGATGTCCTGATTGAAAATTTTAAACCTGGTTCATTGGCAAAATTAGGTATTGTAGTGGAGGAGTTACGGAAAGAAAATCCGAAACTGATTAGCTGCTCAATCAGCGGTTATGGAAGTCATGGTGAATGGTCTAAAATGAAAGCTTACGACTTGTTGATTCAGGCGGAGACTGGAATGTCATCCATCACCGGTTCCGTGGATTCGCCGGGACGGGTAGGAGTTTCTGTAGCGGATATTGCAGCAGGAATGTATTCCTGGTCGGCAATTCTTGAAGCACTGATTGCAAGGGGCATCAACGGGAAAGGGAGACACATTGAGGTCTCACTCTTTGATGCGTTGGCTGACTGGATGACAGTTCCGTTATTGTGGTATGACTATGGTGGAAAAGCTCCGAAAAGGGTCGGCTTATCTCATCCGTCGATCTGCCCTTATGGAGCTTTCAAAACTGCAGACGGGAAGACGCTTTTGCTCTCGATTCAGAACGAGCGTGAATGGAAACGTTTCTGTGGGGATATTTTGGCTGATGAAGTTTTTGCTGAACTGTATCCTGATAATTCAATCCGCTTAAATAATCGTCAAGAAATTGATAGCAAAGTATCGGAAACACTGGGAAAGATGACGCATGCTGATGCAGCGGTCAAACTGAAGAATGCTGAAATTGCTTACGGTACATTGAATGATCTGCAGGGAT
>Ga0209657_1001960_pt1 | contig 11910 bp, 8 predicted proteins | sample SaaInlV_100m_DNA_FD_184650 | JGI IMG/M metagenome (GOLD analysis project Ga0209657, IMG submission 184650) | Marine microbial communities from expanding oxygen minimum zones in the Saanich Inlet - SI037_S3LV_100m_DNA (SPAdes) (version 2) | ecosystem: Environmental > Aquatic > Marine > Intertidal... | reverse complement strand
CAACGTTTCTGACCTTTATTCCATCGTTAATTGCACTCGTATGCAAAAAATATTCGCAACTGTACGTTCCCAATTCTATGTTTGAACTGAACCTTGATAACTTAGTTGAAAATGCCCACGCATCGGACGAGTCGTAATCAAGACAACGATTGGTAGTTATCTCATGTATCTCATCAAACCGATGTCCCTCATTCTCCACCTCTGGATTTGCCGGACGCATCAGTTTCCCATTCTCCGACAAGTCCTTTCTCGTCATGCATATCAACTTATCATTGAAATTCACCTTCTTCAACTTCCCAACCGACTCATTGAAATAGCAATCAATATTACAAACCAATGCCACGTCGGATTCATCAAAGTTATCCCTTGCATATTGAAAGCACTCGTCATACGTCAGTCGTTTTCCTATGTTCTTCTTAACAATTTTTGCGGAATCCCATCCTGACAAGTCAACTGATTCGGATTCAACCAATACATGAACTTCATCAATCAATGGGTTTTCCAAATTTTTTTCAAATGCAAAATCAATTTCATACTTCCTCTGAATCTCCATATCATAATACTGAACAATCAACTTGATTTTATCATACCTAGTGGATAACTTATCATAGTCTACGTCAAGTGGTTTCACGTACCTAACGTTATCATTTTCCCTTATCATGGATGCATATGCTTCCTTGAGTCGATTTTCAATCTCTCCCAAATATCCCTTCCTCCGTGTGGACTCCGCAGTAAACTCATCAGTTGCTTCATCTGCATCAAACACATTGGGAATGACGAAGTTCTTTTGGTCATATTCCCATGCACCATACAACTCCCATTCGTGGATCAGTTCGTCTTCAAGTTGGTTGATCCATGCAAATTTGGTAGTTGGTTGCGGTTGACCTTCGTGAGAATACTCCGCACACGCAAGTGGTATATGAGGTTTTTTCCCAGAGGTATCAACAATTTCCGAAACTCTATAAATCTTCACACCATCGTCCCGGGCAATTTCAACATCCATCATTTCATTTTCAATTCCCCAAGTTTTAAAACTTGCGATTTTCTGATTCTTTCTGATTTCATGTGTGTGACTTAATTCAATTTTCGTGTTACCTCTTTGCTTATATTTGTGTGGGTGAAACTCCATTCTATCTCCGTGGGGAGAGTGAATTGCATAACATCTGTCGGATTCATTCATAATATCATTACGTTCAAGTTTTGCAACTTCGACCAATCTCTCGTAAAAGTCACAATCGTCCCATCCGTATGTTTGGATATGCTCATTGTATCCGTTTACCTTCAAATAGTCGGACGTATTCAAATAAACCAAACCATTCAAATTCATCTCATTTTCGTCACCAGTTGACTCCCAATTTCCTGCGAGAAATATCCCATCTCGCAACTCGAATTTCTGAAAGAAATCCGATGATATGGAAACATCCGCATCTATCTTCACAATTTTGTCGTACTTTACAAATCGTGATGCCAAATTGAATGCCTTGGTCAAACACCAAAATGGTTGATTCTCAATTCTAACGAAAGTTACCCTTGCATCATCAATCTTATCAACAAACTCAAACAACCCATCATCAGAATCCCAATCAACCACAACAATCTGGTCTATATCTTTATTTTGCAACCAAATCTTGAAAGAATTTTTAAAATTACTTATTCGGTTTTTAACTGCGGTAATAACCGATATACCATGTGTGTACTTGTCTGCATCCGTCATCTTAAACATAAATATTATTATAATAATATTTCAGGGTCGTATACGACACTAAGTTTTAGTTTGGTCCTGACCAACTACCTCGGTTTTAATGTCCCCAACAATTCGTGCGAAATCAGAAAACGTACTCCACTCGGATGTAAGCATAAATTTAGTTTTGGATAAGATATATTGTTCCACTCTTGCGACAAGTTGTCCAGGTTTTTCCTCATGCCAAACACTTTTTCCAAATTCCTTGTCATAAGTAATTAACCGATTTCCAAATATATCTGCAAGGACGTCTTTTGTTTTTTTGCAATCGGTTGCAAGAAAGAAGTTATCATATTGTCCTGATTTTAAGAGTTCTCTTGCTCGATTTATATACGCAACTACGTCTACACTATATTTAGCATGGTGTTCCTCATAAAAATCAGTATTCACTGCATCTCCCCTTCTCATGTGAATTGAAAACGTTTGATCGAAAATTTTATTAAGAGTGGGTTCCGCACATTGTTTTACAACTTCGGATACTCCCATATCTTTGCAAACCGATTCAAACTCTTGCCAAATATTCGGAGCAGTGGTAATCATATCATCACCGAATATATTAAATAAATTTGCACTTGTTTTGCATGAAATCGTTTTCCACTTCCCAGAAAACATTTCTTTAATATAGTTTGACTTATTATTTTCATGAGATGTGTCTACATCCGTCTTTGCAGTCATATTTGATGACTCATGTATATTTGAAAACAATTTATCCAATTTACGTGAGTTTTTTCGAGTGGAATTCCACTCGGACTGATCAATCAATTTAATGCCATATTTTTTAGAAAAATTTTCAAAATCAATTAAGTCTTGCAGTTTCGTTTCATCAAATCCACGTGTTGACGTCCAATATAACAATAGTTTTGCATTCAGAAACTTTGCCAATACGATTCCCGTTGCAACTGCACGAAACCTATTTCCGAGACCATTGTACGGTTTTAGTGCAAATTGAATATTATCAGGAACATCTTTCACAATTATAAATATTATCCGATTGCTTATTTATTTTCCACTCTGTAAGAATGTCATCCATAGACCAAGGTTTTTTTTCACACCGAATTCTATTAATTTGAGTTTCAAGAAAAAGTCTTAGATCTTCTCCTGTATTTGGAAACGGTACCCAAATCAGTTCATTAACTACTTCTTGCTCGATTTGTTGATTTTCAAATAAATCCGAAATTGCGAACCTTTCTTTCACATTAATATCTTGATTTTTCACACGAACTTCACTATTACTCTCAATATGACTCATTTTATTATAATTCAAATCTAAAGATTTAAAATTGGTGTACTTTCCAAGTCGTTCGTATAAATCTGTATCATCGTATCCATATGTCCTAATTCGTTCGTTATATCCGTTTACCGCAAAAAAATCAGTTGTATTACACATCAGTTGACCATTAAAATGAATTTCATTTTCGTTTCTTGCATTTTCCCATTTTCCGCAATAAAATTTATTTTTATCAAGAGGGTGGGATGATATAAAATCTTTTGATAGTTTAATATCAGAATCAATCTTTAGTAATTTATCATATTGAGCAAATGATATTCCTAAGTTATATGCGTGACTTAACACCCACTTCTTCTCATTGCTTACTCTTACCAAAATTATTTTTTTTCCAAATTTTGGTTTCGGTAAATCAGATTCCAAAATGGGTTCATCCGAACTATAATCAACAACAACAATTTCATTGAGTTCTTCAATTTCATTCCATGTTTGAATCGACTCAAGCAAATATTTTGTTCGGTTCATTGAACATGTTACAAGACTATAACCAGTTTTATATGATTTTTTCATACTAAGATTAACCAAAAAGTTTTGCAGAAGGTGTTACACCGACATTTTTAAACATATCTAAATAAACATTTGCAAGTTTTTTTCTATTTTCATCGAAATCACTACCAAACTGATTTAACTTAAATAATGACTGACTTGAATTGCCACACACCGACTTTATGTCACAATATGGTATTTTGTGAGTTTCACACAACTCTCTCACACGACTGTCATGTACTACACAGATAACCGGCAATTCTGCCATTATGGAAATCATAACTCCGTGAATTCTCGGTGTTACTACATAATACTCTCCTGAAGTTTTAAGAAAATTACATTGCTCTTGTGGACTTACAAATATCTTACTCTTAGATAAAATATCTTCTGGATAATCTACCCCTTTCAGTTTACCGATCTTGTTTTGTTTTATATCTGCCATCAGTGAATCACATCCATTAACAAGAACATACTTTGACTCTGAAGATAATTTGTTAAAAACTTCATTTAAATTAGGTTCTGATAAAAATTGACTAAAATAAATTAACTCCCTTGGTAAATTTTTAATTTTTCTCTGAATGATTTCACCAAGATTAGTATGACCGTTTAAAAACAAAGACTGACATCCTGTAATATGAATATTTGTAGTTACACCATGATGCTCTAAGACCTTTGCAGTAAATTCACCTCTCACCGTTACATGATTTCCTGCTTTTGTGAATTCATCGAAAAATTTGATCAAATCAGATGGTATCTGTGGAATTTCTCTTTGCATGGAACTTTGAGCACCCACTCCCATTAATATACACGGGACCCCAACCCCATTTGTAAATTTTAATAAATGATACAACCAAGACTGATCTTCACCGTCCAATAAGTTTGCAACTGGCATTATTAACAATTTGCACCTTGAAGAAACTTCTTGCCAAGTCATACCATAATGAATGAAATCAATGCCTTCCTTGAATAAATTACACGCGGCATAACGATGAGTTATATTGCCTGTATTTGATCCCGTGAAGTCTGAAATTTCTTTAAACGACCAGTTTTTCGTATCAAGGGAATTTTCGTATAAATTTCTCCACAAGTCGGCCGACTCTGGTGAGCCACATACAAATCCCACCCTTTTCATTATGCGAAATAAGACTTGTCTTTAATTGCCTCAAGCAAACTCTTATCGTTTGGTTCATCTGCGGTCCAGGAATTATCAATTCTCACCACCCCACCACTTATCAATGAAAAGTCAGCAACTCCAATTGACGATGAATCTACTAATGGGTTGATTTGCAACTTACAATTTTCCATACCGGTGTTTACAGACCCATTTATTTTTGCAGTACCACCAGAATAATATCTAAATGGTTGACCCCCGAGAACCTGGTCCCCGTTGATAAATAACGTTATTTTTCCGTGTGTCTGAACAAGTGCTATATGTTGCCAGGCGTCCTTTAATGCACCTGATATATTAGTATCTACTGTATAGTTTTTATTATGTGATCCGTTAGCAAGTTTTATATATACCTTTGAACCACTTATTGTAACTTTAAAATATTTTGACGGGTCGGCCGTTTTTTCTATATAAATCAAGTTTTTAATAGCAGAGCCCCATGTCTTTACCCAAAAAGAAAGAGTAAAATCATCTCTAAAATTAAAGTTATCATAATTTATATATTTGGATGCACCCGAACTTACTTGATGGAAATGAGTGCCAGTAAAACCATTTGTACTTCCCCAATTATTATTGGGTTTAATCGACGCACCACCTACCAACTCTACACTACTATCACCATATGTCAATGTATCACCTGCAATAGCATCATTTCCGTCCAAAACAAATCTAAATGTGACCGGGTGATAAAACGGGTTTTTAATCTCATCATCAGACAAGGCACGGGTAACAACATACATTTCTTTTAAAAATGGTACTAAATTAGCCCCAGAAGTTTGTCCGGCTAATTCTACATCTGCGGCTACGTCGGCCGGCCTAATGAAATCACCAGAAAAGTTTTTTGTGCCAAAATCTGTAATTTCCCCATTCTCACCGACCACCTTAATACTAAATTTAGTTCCGTGTTTTATAAGAAAAAGATCTATGTTTTGGCCGGCAAACGCATTGGTGGCCAGTGGCCATGGAAATGCCTTTGTACCATCTGCAACATTGGACGCATAAATTGTACTACTCGGGAATGAAATGCGAACGGTTCCCTTGGTTAATTTAAACCTAATTTTATCGTGTGGTTTTACTTTTATGGCCATCGTCCAGTCCGAGTCATTTGGTAACAATGTTCCGCCCGAATCTGGTATTGTAATCTTAGCCCAAGCATACAATCCCAACCCAGCCTTATCTACATTAGAAGGTGAAGATGGTTTTACACTGGTAGTCATCGCATGACTTTTGGAAGAAGACGAATCGTATATTGAAAAACTCTTTGAAGGTTTACCTTTACTTGAATCATATTCCGGACCCGGTTCATTCATTCTCCAGTAACCCAATACATCACTTAATCCCGAAGCACCAAGTGTCACTTCCATCGGCAAATTGGTCATACCGGCGCAACCACCAACCGCAACCGTCCCTGCTACGTTTAGTTCATGTTGTGCCTTAACTGCGGCCAAAAACGATGCGTCATCCGTAATTGTAATAGTGTTACCACCAATTGACACCACGTTTCCACTTGCTTCGACCAAGGCCTTCACTTGAAGGGTTGCCCAACTCATGTCAAGCTCGCATTCCGAGAATTCTCCGTCTGCATTAAAATCGGTTGTTGTTGTAAATTCTAAATCTGCCATCTTTATTATCTCCTAAAATTAGTATTAGATACCCTATTATAAATAGTATCAAACATTCTTTTTATAATATGTTTTCAACCACCATATCCAAATATGTTTCCACCATTTTTATAAATATGCGGAAGTTCCGAAAAACTGAACTTAATCTTGAATTTGACTTGACTCAACAATCCAAATCTTTTCAAAGTGAGTCGTCATGCGTGGAATACCACTAAACACCACGTAACCATTCTTAATTCCCATGTTTGGAAGTTGTTGAATGTGATCATGTTGACTCGTTTTTGGATTCGGCATCGTGTAATAGTGTTCAACCGGTGTGGTGGTATGCATAAACTTAACGAGTATGTCCGCATTCTTGTCAAGTCCAAGTGACTCAAACCAACTCTCTGGTACACTAATGAACATTTCATACTTTGGGTAAAATCTTGGTTGGATCACCGACCAACTAATAGTTACATCCGATCTTCTACCTATTTGAGTTAGATAATGCTCTGGTCCCTGTATGTTTTCTACTACGTCTGTCGTTTCCGAGACTCCCGTCTTTCCTTCAGGTGTAATATATGGAATTCCTGTATATTCCACCGTGAAGTCATTTGCGGGATGGCCATTTACGTCACTATCCTCAAGTTCCGGATGTTCTTCATCAAGTGGAGTTTCCGTGGAAACAGGTGTGGAAACAGGTGTTGAATCTTCCGGTTCATATACAGGAGTCGGAGTTGGATCTTCCGGTTCATATACAGGAGTTGCCGGTTCCGATACAGGAGTTGGAAGACTTATAGGTGTAGGTACCGGTTCTGGTGAAGGTTCTGGTGTTGGAGTTTCTTCCCGTGGGATAACAGGAATTTCCAAATCAAGGTCACCGTCACACGTCGGTGTTGGAGTCGGCATTGGTGTTGGAGATGGAGTCGGTGATGGTGTTGGAGTCGGTGATGGTGTTGGTGTTGGAGTCGGTGATGGAACAGGTATTGGTGTTGGTCCTGGACTTGGAGTTGTGGTTGGTGGGCAACAGTCACGTTCAAATGCATCCTGTCTGGGTGTTTCTCTGAAGTCGTCTGCATTGTAATCCCCCTCTGCTCTCCAGTCACCCGTACCATCATTTTTGAAGAAGTCACCATAAAATCTCACGTCGGACATTACGGAGAATGTCCAGGCCTGATTCGAATTCTTAACATACTCGTAATCTATCAGAACTTCAATGGAAGTTCCTGCTATAGCAAGCACAAACGAACCGTCTGCTACGTTTGGTTTTTCTATTGTTATCCAATTATCGGCAAAATCCTTCCACTTGATGGTATCCGCAATAAACACATACGAACCATCTACAAAGTCACCACTGACTATCTCGCCCTCATAACTTCCGATGTCCTTGGATATTTCAATAAACGCATCCTCATATGTGGGTTCGGTTGTCGTATCAATTTCCGTTATTTTTACACACTGGCCGCCGATAGTATCATACGTGGACTCCAGTCTGGATATGTTATCTTGATAATAATTACCAACACAATAACCACTGGAGTTTACAGTTCCACCACGACATTCGGTATGGGATTCCAACTCATCTATTATAAACTGATATGTTGTGGACATCAGCTGTTCGTTTATTCCACAACCTTCAAACTCGGACAACACCACCTTGGCATAATCCCTAACCTTCGGAGTTGGAGAAATTGTCGGTGGAGGAATTGGGGATGGTGTTTCTCCAGGTGTTGGTGGTGTTGGTGTTGGACATGCACCGACTCGGATTTCGTGGGAATATATCAATTGGTCATCTGGTTCATAATCCGATCCAGTCCACTCCACGTCAACTGGTGTTTCACCACCGGTCGTGTCCGCACGACTTCCATATGGATTTCCAGGGTCTATGGAAATCATCCACCTTGCAGATTGTTGATCGGCAGGTATTGCATAATATATGTAATATCCATGCTCACTTGGTCCCCATATAGCATTTTCAAGACTTTTTTCTTCAGACAGAGGATACGTTCCTTCGCGATCCCACCAAGAACTATAAATGACGCAGAGTTCGGGCCCAACTGTTGGAGTTTCAGATGGTGATGACGCAGGAGGAACTGGAGTTGGTTGTGGAGCAGGAGTCGGAGTTTCTGGTGGAGTCGGAGTTTCTGGTGGAGTCGGTGTTGGGCATGGATCAATTACAATGTCAATCTCATCCGATGCTTCACCGCAGCTTGCGGATGGTGATTCAGATGGTGTGGGTGACGGTTGTAGAGTTGGTGTCGGAGTCGAGATTGGAGTTGGAGTCTGGATTGGAGTTGGTTCGGGAGTCGGAGATGGTAAAAGAGTCTCAGGTGGTGGTGTATATTCCTCAAAAACATATTCACTGGACGGAGAAGGACAATGACCAGGAACATCCACGTCCCCAACTAAATCACACAAAGAGGAACTTGGTGTTTCAGATGGTGATGGTGTCGGCATTATAAACGGAGTGAATGATATGGACGGACAAGGATCATCATCAATGTCCACCTCTGCGGATGCTCCGCAACTTGTGGATGGTGTTTCGGATGGACTTGGGGTTGGTGCTGGAGTCGGAGATGGTAAAAGAGTCTCAGGTGGTGGTGTATATTCCTCAAAAACATATTCACTGGACGGAGAGGGACAATGATCAGGAACATCCACATCACCTGTAACCCCACCACATGACTCCGATGCCGATGGAGTTGGTGATGGTGATGGTGATGGTGATGGTGATGGTGTTGATTCGGCAGTCGTTGTTTCGGATGGTGTTGGACTTGGTGTACATACCTCCACAACATCCACGGGAATTGGAGTCATATCCAATTCACAATACAAACTTGGAGATGGTGTTGGTTCAATAACCTCGGATTGTGATGGTGTTGGTTCAATAACCTCGGATTGTGATGGTGTTGGTTCAATAACCTCGGATTGTGATGGTGTTGGACTTGGTGTACATACCTCCACAACATCTACTGGAATTGGAGTCATATCCAATTCACAATACAAACTTGGAGATGGTGTTGGTTCAATAACCTCGGGTTGTGATGGTGTTGGTTCAATAACCTCGGATTGTGATGGTGTTGGGGTGATGTCTGCATCATATGGAGTTGTTGTATGATCCGGATAATGGGCGGCAACCTTGAAAAAATTAGGATCATATTGCTCACATGATCCATCATCAATCGTTGCGGATGGGTCATAGTTTCTTGCAAGAGGATCTGTGCAACCTCTGCTTTCCTGATGTCTATGGAAGTGGTATTCGTCGGAAATATTAACCTTTTTTACGTAAACTCTACCATGTGAATATACTTCAAGTTCAAACTTTTTCAGTGACTCGTCATAGAACAACGATGGATTATCTTCTCCATCGGCAATTCCAAGTTTCCTTGAAATTATAAAACCCTTACCAATCCTTGTATCATCAACTTCCCACAAAAAATATCCAGATTCATTCCTATAAAACGAAGTATCGGAAGATGGTATAATCCAGACGGGAGAACTTGTCGTAAAATTCGGTGGAATTGTCCCTACGAATAAAAATTGACCATTCTTTTCCGAATGCTTCCGTAACCCTTCTATAACACAATTATCCATAAATATTCTTTATATATGGATATAAATATACGGAAACACGAAAGATAACCAAAAATGTTAAGGATTAACAAGGATGGTGTTGGATTCAGCATCCTCTAAAAGTTTCTCCAACCGTTTCCTGGATTCTCTATTTCGGATCATGCCATAGATCATATCCTGATACATCTCATCATAAACATTCTCACGGCCGATGTGTTCCTCGATGTATTCATTGAGTTCATCGACATTTGTTATCTCGTTCCATTCCATATAAATATATATGGAATCATATGTCTTTTACTACGGTAAAATCAATCCACCAACATTCACGTTGACGTTGGAAATTTCATCATCGTGGTTTTCCACAATTGCATATACCTTATCACGATATTCTTCCCACTCTTCAAGGTAAAAGATAATATTATGAGCAAACGTAAATTCAAGAAAGTCCGTAAACCTCGTAAACGTATCAAGTGCTTCGTCTAGTTTTTTTCTGTCATCATCAGTCACACCAATAAATATTCAGTTGACTGCAAACTACGTAAATCTTTTCCACCTGCATAACTAACACTACTCTGTAAGTCACCCGTCATTTCCTCAAGTTTTTCCAAATAGGTAAGGTTGTTACAGGGAACTTCTCGCAAAACTCCCTCAATGTTCTTATCGTGACCCTTGTTATATTGACTAGCACTTCCGTAATATCTCTTATAATGTGTGGTCTTGTATTCGGGTGAAAACTTGGAAGGTCGGTATGCCTCACTTGTAAAGAAACCAGTATGGAAAGTTTTGTCAATGGTCTCGGCGGGGGAGTCGGTACATTCAACGAATGCTCCTCCGACCATTACCATATCCGCACCAGCAACCATTGCCTTCGCAATGTCACCATTACACTTTACCCCACCATCCGCAATTAAAGGAACATCGGCATTCTTGGCACACTCAAGCATACAACTGAACATCGGCATCGTAAATCCAGTCTTGTCCTTGGTTGTGCATGGGCTTCCTTGTCCTATTCCAACCTTGATTGCATCTGCACCCCATTTCGTCAATTCGTAGACCGCATCACTCGTTGCCACGTTTCCCGCAATAACGAAAGTTTTTTCCCCGAAGACATCCTTAATTTTCTTGAGAGTGTTTTCCATCAAACTGCTATGACCGTGAGCAATGTCAATTGTCACGTAATCCAAATCCAAACCATCCTTGGCAATTCTCTCCAAGATATCTATGTCGGATTGCTTGACTCCGACACTTATTGAGGCAATTCTCCAACCTTCCTCATTTGCGGTTTTGACAAACTTGTAATTGTCTATCCCAAACCGATGCATTACATAAAAATAAGCATTGTCGGAAAGTTCCCTTGCCAACGATTCGTCCATGACCGTTTTCATATTTGCAGGAACTACTGGCAAATTAAACATATGTTTTCCCAATTTGCAACTTACGTCAACATGGGAACGAGACTCTACTTCACTTTTTTGTGGAACAAGTACAATGTCGGAATACTTTAACAACCGATTTCTTTTATTCATATTCCACCATAATAGGGGAAAGTTCCAAGTAAGTCAATTTATATTAACTACAATCACCCTGAATTACTATTGCATCATTCATCCATGTGACTTCCCACGGATAGTCACAACTAGTGCACTCATTGGAGTAGACCGACCCTTGGGCAATCCCACCGATCTGCAACCATCTGTTGTCTTCCGCAACCCATTCTATAGTACTACCATGTGGGCCTTCGTAACGTTGTTTGGGGATCACCTCGTAACCCATGTCGACCTCAGTATATGTACCACTGTGGTCGGCACTTTCCACCGATACACAACACGATGTTGAACCCGTGGCTGCGGGAGTTGGTGTTGGAGTTGGAGTTGATGTGGATGGTGCTGGGCACGACACTGTATTTACCCCCATATTTTCCCATGCAATCTCCCACGGACATTCCATAAGGACAACATCACTAAGTATGGCATTCCCCACATCGTCACCATATACCCCAACCCATCTATGTTTGTGATTAAAGCTAGTATAACCATTACCATCGTCTCCACCC
>Ga0209657_1001948_pt1 | contig 11948 bp, 15 predicted proteins | sample SaaInlV_100m_DNA_FD_184650 | JGI IMG/M metagenome (GOLD analysis project Ga0209657, IMG submission 184650) | Marine microbial communities from expanding oxygen minimum zones in the Saanich Inlet - SI037_S3LV_100m_DNA (SPAdes) (version 2) | ecosystem: Environmental > Aquatic > Marine > Intertidal... | reverse complement strand
GGTAGAGCAGCAGGTAACGCAAAAGTGCAATGAGTGCAACAACCGTGTACCCTTAATACAGATATTTTACGGTATATGTAGAGATTGCTTAATCAGGAAAGATAAATGAACAAAGCCCAAATTGATGTAATGAATTACTTAAACCTTCCTGTAGCAGACAAAGAACCTAAAGAGAAGATGGTTGGAAGACCTGTTGAGAGAACGACAGAAGGTGTGACAATGGTAGAATATCATGCATTGTCTATTATTAGTAATGAAGAACTAGTGGAGTGTGTGAAAAAGTATGATAGTGAGCTTGCAGCCGAGATCCAGGAGAGATTTAATTATTATTTTAAAGAGCTTGATTGGCTGGCCGACAGATTAGAAGGGAAATAATATGCGTAAAAAGTTAACATAAAGATATATAATAAACGATTATCCACCCGAGGCTGCGGGTCTTCCGGTGGGGTGACTTCGCTACAAATCCCGTCATAGTTGAAGGAGCTCGGTGTCATGCCGGGCTCCTTCTTTTCTAGCTATTAGTTAGGTTCTCTTTGTCCGTGGTGCTTGCGACACACCGATGAGTATGTATCCTCTCTCCCTATGAGCTCCTGAGCTCCTGTCTGAACGACGTTCCCGCTCTTGTCGAGTCTCAGGACCATTGTAGCCTTACGTCCGCACCAACACACTCCCTTGAGCTCTATAAGCTTATCAGCAATGGCTAGGAGCCTCTCAGAGCCTGAGAATAGCTCTCCTTGAAAATCTGTTCTAATTCCATAGCATAATACAGGTATCTTAAGGTAGTCTGCTATATTGGCTAGGTCATCTACCTGATTGACGGTAAGAAACTGAGCCTCATCTATTAAGATGCAGTCTATCTTACGTGGATCAGTTCTTACTGCAGGATAGTTAGGGTCTTCAAGTATCTTGCTGAAGTCAGTAGAATTAGTGAAGCACTTTGCCACCTTACTTATTCCTATCCTGGAGTATACACTGCTTGCGTCATAGGTATAGATTATTGTCTTCATACCTCTTTCGTCATAGTTATGAGCTGACTGTAGTAAGTTAGTAGACTTACCAGCATTCATAGAGCTGTAGTAAAAATATAATTGTGCCATTTATATATTAGTGTATGCTCTTAACTGCCTCCCGAGGATAGGGTAAGCTTTTAGTAGCTCTTTAACTCCGTCTGCAAGTGAGACCTTAGGCGCCCATCCAGTAGCCTCTAGCTTTTCATTAGATACAATGTAATCTCTCTTATCAGGATCGGTATTAATATCGTCAAAGTTTATTGAAAAGTTAGGAACTTGTTCTTTTATAATCTCGCAAAGCTGCTTCTTATTTAAGTTAGCATCAGATAGTCCAACGTTATAAAGCTCTCCTCCCATTGACTCATAGTTTTCAATACCATGAAGGAAAGCATTGGTTACATCTTGAACATGGATGTAGTTACGCTTAAACTCATGTTCAAACAGTACGATATACCCATCGTTATAAGCTTTGTATGTAAAATCATTCACCAGGAGATCAATACGCATACGGGGAGATACTCCAAATACTGTGGCTAATCTAAATACTACGCCTCCTACTCGGATTACTTCCTTTTCAGCTAGGCACTTAGTAACTCCGTAATGACTAATAGGATTCAAGGGAGTCTCCTCTGTGCAGAAAACATCTTTCTCTCCAACACCATAGCCACTGTTGGAGTTGGGATAGATTACTTTTGTATCTTTGTTTTTATTATCACAGATGAATTTTACATGCTTGTAATTGATCTTGGTAGCTCCGTCTCTGTCTGCATCACAAGCGGGGAAGCCTACTATAGCAGCGAAGGGTACAATAACATCTGCCTCTTGAATAAGAGGAAGCATTAGCTCTTGATCAGTAACATCCCCTAGAATGAAATTGAAGTTATCTTTGCAGCAGTATTCTGTTAACGGAGTTTGTCCAAACTTAAGGGTATCTACTACCGTAACCTTATCCCAATCCTGGGCCATGATGTTCTTAACAAAAACGGAGCCGAGGTAACCCGCTCCTCCAGTGATTAAAATGTTTCTCATATTATAGTGCTATAAAAGCAGTGTTTAGTGTTGTTAGAAGAAAATCTAAAGTGTCTCTTTCTAGTGAAGGATAGTTTCCGATGTACCAAGAGTAATCGTGAACATGGTTTACAACCGGGAAATCAGATTCGTCATACGTGCCTCTAAAGAAGGGTTGCTTTAGTTGGTTCCCGCCTCCTGACAAACCTCTACGAAATTCGATACGCTCCTCTGTCAAAATACTCTCTAGTAAATTTCTCTTACTCATGTCAGCATCTTTCAAGACAACTACGAAGGCATAGTTACTCTGTCCTTCCATATCAAAAGATGTCATGTAATGAGTTGAGTCTAAGTTACTCATAAAATACTCAAAGTTATCTGCTCTCTTAGAAACATTAGCATCAAGTTTCTTTATCTGAGACAAACCTATTACTGCATTAATCTCAGTGCTTCTGAAGTTATGAGAGGGTGATAGGAATAGAAAATCACTATTGACCTCTGGGTTTTCTTTAAAGATAGAGTCTTGCAATACTTTGTCTGTCATTTCTCGTACCATACCGTGGGACCTCAATGCTCTACAGACCTGATAGAATTTACTATCATCAGTACAGATCATACCGCCTTCGATAGTAGTCATGTGGTGTGCATAGTAGAAGCTAAAGTTAGAAGCAAAACCAAGAGAGCCGGCTTTCTTGCCTTTGAAGGTAGCACCATGAGACTCACAGACATCTTCAATTAGAAGAATATCATTCTCTTTGCATAGCTCTAGTAGCTCATCGGTAATGCCATTGAACCCTAGTACATGTGTTAAAAATATAGCCTTAGTCTTAGGTGTGATCTTGGTCTTTAGCTTATCAATGTCAAAACTAAGATTGCCCAGATTGATATCACAGAATACTGGAGTAAACCCAGCGAACTTCACAGATGCTATATCGGAAATCCAAGTCAGAGGAGGGAGTATTATTTCACCATCTCCTACTATATATTTGAGAGCTAGCATGGTAAGCTCATTAGCAGCGGAGCCTGAGTTTACGAATAGGCTATGCTTTACTCCTGCCCACTCTGACCACTTCTCTTCAAACTCAACTACTTTAGGTCCATTAGTTAGTTTAGGGATCTCCTCCTGACTAAGAAAATCAATGACCTCTTGGATGTCTCCTTTGTCAATGTTGTCCTCCATGAGGGGTAATACAAATTTCATTATCCAAATCTCCTAGACCATGTGGCAGGTGAATTTTTCCAGTTATCTAATTCCAAGTTGACAGACCTATTACCTTCTATAGAATAGAGTGACTCCAATAGGGGTGCATCATTTTCAAAATGAGAATCATGGATAGGCTTATGGTCTGGTCGCCCTCCACTCCATTCGCAAGTAAAAGTAAATGAAGGAGATAGAAAAATCTTGCCGCCATCATTTTGTATTCTAAAAGCCAAGTCATGATTAGACATATTTAAATGTTCGAAGTTACAATCCCATCCTCCTATACTCTTTACATATTCTGTATAATACATACCAAGTGGAGTGATTATGAAGGAAGATTTTACTCCAGACATGCGTAAGTCGTTATGAGTCGTTGCTACCCAGTAAGAGTCATTTACATTATTCCCCCCTTCATGGTATCGAATACATACACCATCTTTTGTACTCTTTGACTTGAGAAGTTCATAAGATTTATTAAGTTCTAGTCCCATGTAAACTCCATCATCACTTGCCCATGTAAAGATCTCTCCTTTTGCTTCGAGAAGGGCAATTTGAGCACATCTAGTTGGAGTTCCATAGTCTACTATGGCCTGAAATTCAGAATATATAGACATCCTTTCTGCTATCGCTTCAGGCATTGGAGGGCCTACAGCAATTACTTCAAAAGCAGTAGACCCCATAGAATCTCTTATGCTAAGGAATAATCTCTCCCAATTTTCGTGTCGATATCCAGGGAATACTATACTTAGCATTTGATGGCCTCAATATTTAAACTCATTAGCATTCCATTTGTCTTATCCATATGTGGTAAATAACATTGACTATAGTCATCAATGTATGCATGTTCAGTGTCTTGATAGTTATAGATCTTTACGCTATGAAACCCAGCTTCGTTTAAAATGCGCTTTAGGTATTCAAAATTAAATGTAATAAAATGATAATCCAAAGAAGATTTTTGACCTCCATTAAGAAATGATTGAATAGAGTCAATGTCTTTAGTCAATTTATAGTACTGTACTACAGCGTCAAAATCAGGAACAGCAAGTCTTAAGATTCCTCCTGGTACTAAGCACTTATTCCAAGAGTAGAGTAGGTCCTTAATTTCATTCTTTTTAAAATGTTCTAGCACATGAGAAGAATAGATCAATTTACATTTATTTGAAAATTTTTCATCTACCTTCCTAATGTCTAAGGCAACATCAGTATTGTCGAAACTTTCTATATCAATATTAATAAACCCAGGGATGGCTCTGTTCCCACACCCTAAGTTTAGTTTAAGTAAGTTATCTTCGTGCATTTTCATGGTTATCCGAAAACCATTGGCAGGTTGTATTGATTGCTTTAGTAACATCAGTGTGTTCAAAATCAGGAAAAGCTTTATCGAATACTGTCCTGTCTGAGGATCTAAACATTTGTCCTTCAGGCTTATCCTTTTCCCACTCAACATTATGATAGTCAAATGCTTGACAAATTAAGTCTACTACATTCTTTATCTTGAGAAGTTTTCCAGAAACAATTATTTTCTTTGGATGATCTTTGTGCAACATTCCAAGACATGCCTTAGCTACGTCTTGAGAATAAATAAATTCTCTAGAAGCTTCCCCTGTTCCCCATACTTTAAAGGGAGTGTTGCCTAGTTTTGCTATGTAACACTTATGAATCAATGCAGGGATAACATGTCCGTCTTCTAGGTTGAAGTTGTCATGTTCACCAAAGATATTTCCCGGGATAACAGTACTGTATGCAGTACCATATTGCTGATTGTAAGCTTCAATTTGAATGTCTACCATTCTCTTAGCATAAGCATAAGACTTATGAGCATAATATGGCTCACCATTATGAAGCTTATTTTCACTTTGGACTAGAAGATCTCCAGGGAATACACACCCTGATGAGAATACAATTAGCTTTTTTACCTTACTACGATAAGCTTGTTCAATCACATTAGTATTCATCATGATATTGTCATAGAACTGTTCAGCAGGAGAGGAGAGGTTTCTTCCAATACCTCCTACTCTAGCAGCTGCATGAATGACATAATCTGGTCTTGTTTCTTCAAAAAGATGACTTACATCTGCTTGAGAAACTAAGTCTGCATCTTCTCGTCCTACAAATAGAAATTTATTTTCTGTAGTATTCTGTAATGCCCTAAAGGCATTGCCCATTAGGCCTTTTCCACCTGTAATTAGTATTGTACTCATATGGTTTTTACTTGTTGCATGTCTAGACATATTTGTTTATAGTTTATTTCATCGCTTGTTGTATAGAAATATTTCTCTATACAATTTGCTAACTCCTCTGGATAAAGAGACTGTTGATTATTATCATAAGCTTCAGAGGAATGCATCATGATGCTTTGACATTCTTCGTATCCTAATCCAGATTTTATAGCCTTGGAGTCGTTTATAAAATCATTAACATCCCTGTTGAATAGCAAATTATTCCAAGTATTTCCATTTTCAGGTGACCATCTAGGAGAAGATAAAGAAGCCCCATCTACAGCTACACGATGAGTTAGTATAACATCCTTTAAGACAGCTTGTTTCTTATTAACAGAAGCTGCTATAAAAGAAAATGTAGACTCAGTACAATGTGCCTTGAATACATCAGGCCATACTTTTTCATATCTCTCATAAATATCATGACTAAATAAATCTACATGTCCATTTACTGAGCCTCCTAGAGGCATTATATAGTTTACATCTACTATGGGAAAGCTTCCACCTTTAGAATGGTGTAAGCCATGGTCTTCATTTACTTGAGCACTAAGTATTCCATAGTTATTATCTATGAAAGAACTGAATAATTTATCTAGAGCATCCTCGTTGTCTAAAAAGTCTACTCCAGAGTCTATATATAAGTACCCCTTAAAGGCCCCGTATTCGTTTATCATTAACTGACAGCTAATGTTGTAAGTTATATTGACAGTATAGGGATGGTCTATAGGTATAATAGAAACATCATCTGCAAAAATTTCATTTATTACCTGACGACATGGTTGCTGATTTAAGCAAGATGACATGACTAGCTTAAATTTAAAATCTGTTTTACTAGCCCTGATAGACTGAAGACTTCTTATGTATTGAGCAGTTTGATCAGATCTAATTCCACAAGTGTTGTACACAATTAGAAAATCGTATTTATTTTTCTCCATAATAATCTCCCCATTCAACTAGGATAGTAGACTTACCGTCTGTTCTATTGTACGCGCTTTCATAAGCAGGAAATATTTGACTAGGCTCATCAAGCCTAATGACTTCAATAGTGTCACACATAGCTCTAAAGCCTCCAGTGAAGTCAGCTATGTGCTGGTGTTGAGGGTGTAGTGGTCTTTGGGATCCAATAGAGGTTCTAATAATAACCTTAGGTTGGAATCCTCCGTCTGACATTATATTCATTTTGTCTAGGTGATTAATGACCTGATTAGCAGCCAATAATAAGAAGTTCCATCGAGGGTATATCGATATTGGAACAGTTCCATTTAGAGCCATACCATTTGTTATCCCCATCTGCATGTCTTCATTGACAGGCATTTCTAATAGCTTAGAAGGATCTATATCCTTTAGTGTATTAGTCATAGCTGTTCCAGCATACTCTACGGCCTGTCCTAGGAAAAAAGTATCATCTTTCTTACCTAGCCATTCCATAGCTTTCTTCAATTCGTCAAAGTATTTCATATTAAAATTGGATTCTTTTTCCTGCGCCAGCATGAGGGTACTTAGTTTCGTACTTATAATAGAGTATCTTAGGCTGCCCATGACTGTAGGAATGACCCGAGTCGTTCCAAACTTCCTTAGTTATAGTGCATACTGATTTTTCATTATCTTCTACAACAAATGTAATAGGGAGATCATGATTTACTGCATACTTATGGTTCTCATAAAAGGAGCCGGTCTCAGCAGCCATGTCTCCTACAAAACACCAAACATGATTACTTCCACCCTTACGTTTAGTATCCATAGCTGTTCCTGTAGCTATTGAGATAGAGCCAGTGACAATAGCGGAAGAATAGATATTGTATTCAGGGTAGCATAAGGTGATAGACTTGCCAGCTAAGATGTCATTCTTGAGCTGCTCTTGAGGAACTCCTTTCAATAGACATTGGTAATGAGATCTCCAAGTACAGAAAATCCAATCCTCATCGGACACTCCATCAAAGATAGTTATCATATCTTCTTCATTGCCGTAGTATAAATGTACAGGCGCCTTAATCATTCCTTCATTAAAGCAATTAGCAATGTCAGTTTCGAAGTCTTCTAGCTCTTTTGCTGTATACTTTTTCATTTTAAGAGCTTCCTTTCTAATTTAATCTTATTCATGTTTGTTATATTCTCTATAGCCTTAGGTCCAAACTTATCTTTAATCATTGATAAGAACTTAGGGCTAGTATGTATAGTATTAAAAGCATTGTCTCTAAACTGAACAATTTCTTTAGAAGTTAAGCTTTCTGTAGGTGAGGGAATGTGATCATAGGATAAAAATCCATATTCAGAGTACTCCTTAGGGGGCTCCAATCCTCTATTTCTTATGTTCCTATAGAGAGGGCTTCCTGGTAGTGGGGTAGCACAATACATATTAGAGCTCTCAGCATTGAGTTCCAATGCTAGGTCCAAGGTCTCTTGCATGGTCTCCATAGTGTCGTGACCTAAGCCAAAGATATAATTAGCTATTACATTGATCCCTGCCTCTTGAACCATTTTTACTACCTCTCTTATATTGGTATCCTGGAATTTTCCTTTAGTAATCTCAGTTCTAATGTCCTGATTGCCTGCTTCAATTCCAAGAGCCAACCAATTGACTCCAGCCTTCTTTAGCTTTTCTAGGTACTTAGGTTTTACTGTATCAATTCTACTGTAAGCCCATATATTAAACTTATGATCTCTCTCAATTAGAGAGTCACATAAGACTTCAAAATGCTTAGGCTTAAGTACCCACATCTCATCTGCTATCTTAAGTTGCTTAATTCCTTTTTCCGCTAAGGAGTCTAGACCCTTCATTGTAAACTCAGGATCCCAAAATCTAAATTTATTAAAATCAGAGGATACTTTATCTTTACCATTCTCTGATCTATTAATAATATTAATCATGCAAAAGTCGCACTTAAAGATACAACCTAAGGATGTATAAATACTAGCAAAAGGAGACCTTGCAGAGTCATCATAGTTAGCATGCCAACTACTAGTTCTATACTTCGTTAAAGGAGGCATCAAATCATATGCTACCCCAGGAAGGTCTAATGCCATCCTTTCTTGCGGGACAGTTTTTTCAGAGGGATTCAAAATCACCCCGGCACTAGATTTAAAAGCAATACCTTTTACCGTCTTGAGATCAGACTCTTTTAGATTGGATCCTAGAACATTGTTTAATGCATAAACTCCTTCATTGGTAAACGCTAGGTCTATAAAATCATGGCGCTCTAGTGTCTCTACGGGAAGAGCATTAACATGGGGACCTATGAAGGAAATTTTACAATTAGGTAAACTGTCTTTAATAAGTTTAGCTGCAGTTACTGCACCCTGCATAGCTGCTGTAGAAGCATTTGGATTCTGTCCTGTAACAACAAATAGGATCAGGTCTGGCGATCTAGAAGAAACTTCTTTAATGAGTTCTTCTTCATTAGGCTCCTCTATTTCCATGTCATAAATAGAAACCCCAAATCCCTTAGCTCTAACGCTATTAGCTAACAGTCCGGCCCATATGTTGGGCTCTTTAGCTGAGAAGTTAGTTTTTAAGTCTTGATATAAGAGTGCGGAACTTGGGCAAATAATTAATAGATTGTTCTTCATAGTATAGTAATCCCTCTAGTCTGCACTACCCTAGTAGAGCAATTGTTTGCAAACTTAATGGCCTCTACAATATTATTGTTTTCTAGATACTTAGCAACTAAGGCAGCTAGAAATGTATCTCCAGCACCTGAAACATCCTTTACTCCTACAGCATCAACAGGATAAGTGGTTCCATCATACCTTGAACCATTAGTTCCTAGAGTTACAATTAGCTTCTTGTTATGGTAGGGGCGAATCATATTAAAACTTACTTTGTATTCTTCTGAATTAATCTTAATAAACTTAGCCTTATAAGACCACGACCCTAAAATTTTCTTAGTATCAATGAATGTAACAGGATGAAGTCCTAAAAGACATTCTAGATCATCTTCCGAAAGAAAACCTTTGTCGTAATCTGAGATTACTATAGCGTCATACTGAGTAAGATCTGTAGTCTCTATAACGTGATCCAAATTACATTTTGGAAAATCAGAATCGTTATTATCTACACGAAGAAACATATGATTAGTTCTATTGTCAACGTATCTGGTCTTAGTTATGTCTTGATAATTATCATTAGTTATAGTATCAACTTCCGCCCCAAGAGATTTTAAATTATTAGCTACTAAAGTAGCCATCCCTAAGGTAAGCACTTTAGACATATCTTTAAATACAGGTACTGGTGCAGAAGGCTCTAGCCTAGAGCAACTTCCATAACAAAATATATCTGTACATGTTTCACCTATAACTAAAACTTTCACTTTAATTTTCCTGTTAAGATATCCTTTAGCATTACCCAGTCACAAGCTTTAGCCCAGATTGGATGTGACCACGCAGCGGGTGTATTTTTTTCAAAATACAAATGCCCCACCCATGCAAAAGGGTATACTATAAACGGCACTACAGGTAATAAGATCCATGTCTGAGTTACTATAGCAGACCATAGCACTGTTAACGTAGTAAGTTGCCCTATAACGTGTAACCATCTATTAACCTTGTTCTGATGCAAGGTTAGATAGTACTGGTAATATTCTGAAAATGACTTTTCTTTACTCACCCCAGCTAATCTCCCAGTCCTTGAAGTCTGCAGCAAGACAATCGATTTTATAATCTTTACGTCCTCCTACAATCTCCTGCACTTTATTTTTAGCAGTATTACGTATACCATTGAGGCCATGGGTTAACTCTAGATTGTTCCCTTCACCGATGCCTTTTCTATAGTTTGATTCATTATGCCAAATATGAAGATTCATCTGAGATAATACTACGATAGCACGAATAACCTCTGAGGTTACTACAGTAGATTCTTTAGATAATTCTAGTTGAATATCATGTAAAATATCTTGGATCTCTTGTGAGTATTCATCTTTATGTTCAGTTATGAATACTTCTTTAAGTTGAGCTATAGACAATCTATCAACTAGCTCGGACAATGTAGGTAGGTATTTTCTAGTATTATTTTCCATAAGGTATATTCAAAAGGTCTTTTAATTTATTTAAGTCTTTGGTGCGTTTTCCTTGTAACGATCTATATAGTTCAGGGGGGTTGTCCTGGTGAAATCTGCTTCTATTTTCCAGGTAAGTATTATCTAAAGGAGATTTTCCTAAAGTAAAATGCATATGCTCATTTATAAAGTTCAATTTATATTTTCTATCTAACTTATCAGCTAACTCCGTAAGCCAAGTGTCAGAATAGTCTGAGGAAAAGTAAGGTGGCGTGATATACCCTAAAGCTTCTACCCATCGTCTATGCAAAATAGGATGAGTGGCTAAATCTTTTTGAAAAAGATCATGCCCAAAAACTAAACCTATTTTGTCTTCAATTTCATCAAACTTTTTTATAACCATTTGATCCCAATTCATTGTTCTGAATATGAGATCGTCTCCTCCGCAAAAAAAGATATCTTCTTTCACAAAAGGGATAAGTTTATTTGCTGTTTCTGACATAAGAATTCTAGGTCCAGTGAGGACGAAGATTTTATCTTCATATCTAGATTGTAATTTTGATACAGCCGAAGGAGTTAAAACATCATCATCATCAACGTAAAGATAAAACTTGACAATTTCTTCGTTAGAAGATGTATTAAACACAGAAGAGATAAATCTTTCTAAGAGCTCAGGTCTGTTCCTAGTTGGAAGCACTATAGCGATTTTACTATTATACATTTTTACAGGCTTCAGCAAGTAACTGCGCATTCGTAACTGGATCATGTCTCGAATCGAAGAAAGATCTTATTCTAGACATGTCTGTAGGCGGATTCATAAGGGTACGGCAGATTTTATCTCCCCATTCATCTACATCATTAGGGTCATTTATAGTGTAGCCATACTGAATGAGCTCATCATGTGCTACAGCGCATAAATTACTTGCTATTACTGGCACTCCGGCATACTGAGCTTCTACCATCATCATGCCATAGGTTTCTGTTCTAAACGGAGAGAGATATATAGAACTATTGCCAAAAAGATTGCCGACTTGTGGACCATGTAGCGTTACATTGTCAGGAGGAGAAGGTACGTCATAGTCTTGATAGCCAATAACGTTAAATGTTAGGTTCCTGAGGCTCTTAGCTATATCTTCAAGCCTATCGTATCCTTTGACCTCTGATACCCTGGACATTAGTATGGATCCATTACGGGCCGATATAGGAGCTTCTGAATTAAATTCAATACTAGGGTAGATTACTTTAGTATCGAATCCATATTGATTACGGATCAAGTGCGCTGTGAAGTTAGAGTTTGCTATAGTCAGGTCTGGCTTGAAGTCTTTATTTTGATTTGGACACACTGAACATACCTTATCACAGTACCCAGTAACAGCAGGGGCTCCGCCGTACCTGCATATATGCTCATATGAATGCATCATATACACAAGAGGAACTTTCAATTCGTCAGCCACCTGTCTGCCTACACCTGACCAGGCTAGATGAGTAAGTACTATGTCATACTTCAAACTAGGAATGG
>Ga0209657_1001947_pt1 | contig 11952 bp, 11 predicted proteins | sample SaaInlV_100m_DNA_FD_184650 | JGI IMG/M metagenome (GOLD analysis project Ga0209657, IMG submission 184650) | Marine microbial communities from expanding oxygen minimum zones in the Saanich Inlet - SI037_S3LV_100m_DNA (SPAdes) (version 2) | ecosystem: Environmental > Aquatic > Marine > Intertidal... | reverse complement strand
CAAGACTTCCATCTGATCTTATCACTCTATGACAGGGTATTTTAGGAGGATAGGGGTTTTTACCAACCGCATTGGCTACGGCTCTAAAAGCTTTTGGCTTTCCAATGGCTTTAGCAACTTCTAGGTATGTTTTAACCTTACCTTTAGGTATTTTCTTCAAGTAGTTCCAGACTTTTAACTGAAACTTAGTCCCTTTTAAGTTCATAAAGTTCAAATCCTGTATTATTTGCTATTTTATCATATAATTTCTTAGCATTTTTATTAGAAGAGTGGGTGATCCAACGAATTCCATTCCAATTATTGGTTTTTGATAGGGACTTAAGATGATCAATAAGCTTTTGAGCTATTTTTTGACCTCTAAAATTTGGCTCTATAAATAAATCGTCTAAAAAACCAACATATTGGCCTTTAATTGGTCTTGGCATTGTTCTATAATGAGCAATTCCAACTATTTTACCATCTAATTCAAAGCAAATACCTTTAACATTATGAGTCTCATCTTGAATCCAACTCCATAAAGTGTCTAAAATCCCTTTATTCATTGTGACTTTGTAGAATTTGGCATAACCATTGTATAATTTAGCCCAATTTTCCTTATCTTTTTGCATTAATTTTCTAATCATTTAGTTTAATTTATTAATGTAAATCATTGAAATTAATATCCAAAAACTATTGTACTATCAATATTAAGATAGTTTTCCTCATAAAAAAAATTCTCAACTTTTTTACAAACACTTTTATATATGTTTTTTGTATGACTTACTTCAATTGGAACAAAAAGAAATAGGTGATTAGCTTCTTCACAAATATGACATTTATAAATATTCAGTAAATCCATGTTATTTGTTGTTTTTTTACCTCTTTGAACTTCCATCAAAATACCATTTTTTCCAATTTTCTTATAAAAATCAGGTCTAAGTCCCGAATCTTTATACTTTTTGAATAAACCTTGTTTTTCATCTTTAAAACCCAAAGGGACAGCTATTTCTTCTATTATTTTCTGAATAACTTGGCTGTCAGTACCTTTAATATTTGAATTTTGAATTCTTTGATTTACTTCTTTCTTGTTAAGATATTCCTCAATTATATTTGATATTTTAAAGATCTCTTTAAGCTCAGATTTGTTAATTTTTTTTTTGATAAACTTTGAAACTTTAATTTCCATAAAGTTATAATATTGTTATTGACAATCAAAATCACTTAATATATTACTAGCGATAATTAATGGTTATCAATAGTAATATATATGAATGATATAATAACTGACATAAAAGTTTTACAAGAAGAAACATTAATAAACCTGAAGAACTCCAAAGCTAGTAATACTGTAAGAGCATATAAATCAGACTTTAGTGATTTTGGAGTGTTCTGTGTGCAAAATGGATTCAAATCACTACCATCTGAACCAAAAGTTGTTTCTTTATATTTAACTCATTTATCAACCAAAGATGCTAAAATGAGTACTTTGAAGCGTCGACTGGTATCAATAGGTGTCATCCATAAGTTAAAAGGGCATTATTTAGATACAAAACATCCTGCAATTATTGAAAATATTATGGGTATTAAAAGAAGAAAAGGCAGTCTTCAAAAAGCTAAAAAACCTATATTAATTAATAGTTTAAAAAAAATAATTAATGTAATAGATAAACAAAAAAAAGAAGAAATTAAAAAATTAAGAGATAGATCTATAATCCTAATTGGTTTTTCAGGTGGATTTAGAAGAAATGAGATAGTTTCTCTAGATTATGATGATCTAGATTTTGTTCCAGAGGGTTTAAAATTGAGTATTAGAAGGTCTAAAACCGACCAATTTGGCGAAGGTTTTACAAAAGCTCTACCCTACTTTGATAGTTCTCAATATTGTCCCGTTGTATCATTAAAAAAACTACTAGATCTATCAAAAATAAGATCTGGACCTGTGTTTAGAAGATTTTCTAAAGGATCTAAGTTATCTGAAAACAGATTAACAGACCAAACTGTAGCTTTACTTATTAAAGAATATTTAAATTTAGCTGGAATAGATAGTCAAAATTTTTCCGGTCATAGTTTAAGATCAGGATTTGCAACATCTGCAGCTGAATCTGGTGTCGAAGAAAGAAATATTATGGCAATGACAGGACACAAATCAACCGAAATGGTCAGAAGATACATTAAAGAAGCTAATTTATTCAAAAATAATGCTTTAAATAAAATTAAAATCTAAAAATTAATTAATTATATTTGACTTAGCAGATTAAAAGCAACTTTATCCCATTTTTTTGTCCCTCTCAATTTAATTAAATTATTTCGAAGGTCTTTCCATAAATTCTCATCATTAAATATTTTTAAAGTATAATCAGCAAATTCTTCATAGTTTTTAGCAACAAAACCTGTAATACCGTGCTCCACTCTTTCAGAGAGTGATCCTATGCCTAATGTTACAATTGGTATACATAATTCCCTAGCCTCTTCTGCAGCAATACAAAAAATTTCACCCTTATGACCAGGTACTAATAATACTTTAGACTTAAGAAGATCTTTAACCATAGATTGTTTGTCATTAAAATTTCTAGTAAATATATTATAGTTATTATCTATTAAGTTGCTTGGAGTGGTATACAATTTAATTGATTTATTTTGTGTAAATATTTTTTTTTTCCATATGTCGATCAACATATCTAAATTTCTATCACGCCTTGAGGTAAATATTGCTCTATTTTCAATAATACCTTCATCTAAATTAGTTTCTAAAAATAATGGGTCGACAGCCCATTGTAAATTTATTGAACCAAACATTTTTAATAAATAGTTTCGCTTATTATTATGATATTTTCCCCCCAAAATAATTTTAGGTTTGTATTTTAAATAGCTAATTAATTGACCTTTTCGAATAAATTTTTCTATAGTTTGAATACTGTGTGAAAAAGCAACATATTTATTAGCAATAATTTTGTCAAAAAGTTTCATGTCATTATTGGTAAATGCCAGGTCATAAGTAATATTTTTATTTACATTATTAAGATTTGACCATTTTACGCCATTTATAGTTTTATTTTCTAAAGAATTGTTAAATACAACAACTTTATTATCTAATTTTGTCAGTTCATTAGACAAATGAATTAAAACACTTTCAGCACCCCTTATATCTTTTGAGTTTAAATCATTAGTGGTGTAAGGGATCGGCGAATTATCTAAAAAACAAATTTTCATTTTTAAGAATTTCTAGAAGTGAAAATTATATATTTTCCCACAAATACTTATATTTATTTTTTAAACCCAATGTTTTGTCAATAAGATATTGAGACACTATTGTTGAGTTATAATATAAATTATAAAATTTTTGACCATCACGTGCTTTTTTTTTCATTTTTTTAATGTTATTTTTAAAAAATATGATTTTTTTAGCTAAATCATTTATATTTTCATAATATACGGCATATTGTTTTGGAATTAATTTATCCAGTTGTGTTTTTGTATCAATAAAACAAAGTAAGCCATTACCGATAATTTGAACCAACCTATCACTACTATAGTATTTTAAAGGTTTTCCTCTACTTAAATTTAATGCCATATCATAATCTTTTATCGTTTCTAAAAAATTATCAGCCCATATAGGCTCTCTATTTTTATAACCAAAAAAATCAAAATTTACATTTTTTAAAAGAGTTTCAAGTTTTTTTAATATTATTTCTCTATTATCAATTTTTCCTTTTTTTAAAATACCTCTATGAACACCGTGACTCATAGCAAAAAAAAAGTCTTTTTTTTGTTTTTTAAAAGAGTTATTTAATGTCTCAAATGAAATATCTGACGGATTAGGAATAAAATAACTACTATCAATTTTGAAATTTAATTTTGAGGGGGTGCTTGTTAAAAAAGTATTATCAATATGTTTATCTAAATACTTAATACGATGAAAATTTTTTTCAAAATCTGGACCTAATTTTATTAATGGATCTAAAAACCATTGACATATTTTAATATTCTTAATCTTTTTTAACTTATTAATTGTGTCAATTGTAACTCCATCAGCATGACCTAAAACAACTAAATCAGGTTTAAAATTTGTAAAATTATTAATTATTTTTTTGTTTAAGTTTTTGACGCCATTTAAATCTGTAACAGATTTATTATAATGTTGTATATCTCTGTCACTTATACTAAGTACGTTATGACCGTTTCTTATAAAACCATTATTTAATCTTTTGCTTGTATTGTAATGCAATCTACCATCAAATCTTTCATTGAAATTTGTAATATGTAAAATTTTAATTTGATTTGTGTTTAAAGAAAGTTTATTGAATATGATATTATCACGGACACTATCAATTTTTTGTGAGTTTTTGTAAATTATATGATTTATATTTTTTCTTGACAAGTTCTGAATTTTTTTTCTTTGTCTTTTATTTACAATTAATTTCTTAATTTCTTCATATAAAGTTTTTGAATCATTATACTTTAGACGTATAGTGTGATTATTAGTTTCAGGTAATCCCCCTCTATTAGAGGTAATAGTAGCACAACCACATGATGTTGCTTCTAAAGCAACCCTGCCGAAGGGTTCATTCCATCTAGAAGGAACAACTGCAATTTCAGATTTGTCTAGTATACTTAAAGTTTTCTTATGGTTTAAAAAACCTAACTCTTTATGTTGATTATGATTAATATAAATTTTTCTACGACTTTCATCACCAATAGACAAAGCTTTCCAGTTAGAATGTTCTTCTAAAATTTTTAATATAGCATTTTTATAAATATCATAACCTTTAGAATAATTTAACCTTCCAACAAATGTAATATAATTTAATTTTGAAATTTTATTTCTCTTTTCTATACTTGGATAAATTATTTCAGTCTTATTTAATAATTTAGTATCTAAGTCTTTAAAAAATCTATTTTTAATCCATTCACTTATAAATATTAATTTATCTACCTTATTTAAAATTTCATTTCTCTCTTTTATTGTTTTTGATCCAGACATACTCAATGGATCATTATGATAATACATAATAAACTTTGATTTAACTTTATCTAATAGTTTAAATAAAACTAACGGCCTATTATGAACTTCAATTATTTGAAATTTTTTTTTGTTTAATTCATTAATTAATTTTGCAGTATATTCATTAGATGTACTTATAAATCTATATTTAAGACTATTTAAAGATATATTTTTATAATTTTTAGTTAGATGTTTTCTACTTTTCGTATTTCCGTATATAAAATTATTATCTTTATATTTAGAGTTTTTAAAAAATTCAGAAACCCAAAGAGACACAGCAGAGGCGGAATTATGGGTATAACTTTCTTTATACGGTAAAATAGTTGCTATTTTATGAATGTTTTTTTTTAAAATCATTTAATAATTTTGATCTTTCATTTCTATCTTTTTTTAATTTGTATTCAAATGAAAGAGCTTTATTTTTTGAATAAAATCGTTTTTTGTATACAATTTCCCATTTATAACCCTTAGTAGATTGAGCACCTAGATTAGCGTTATGTTTATTTAGTCTATTTTGAAGATCATTTGTGTATCCAACATATGATTTATTTAAATACCCTTTTAAAGTTTTGATTAAATAAACATAGTAAACCATAATAAATTAAAGAAGATTTGGCGGTCCCTGGGGGAATCGAACCCCCCTTTGCAGGATGAAAACCAGCTGTCCTAACCGATAGACGAAGGGACCATTGTGAGGTCTTTTATTTTAAAAGTTAATATAATTCAAGCCAAATTAAACTATAGAACTAAATCTTTAATATTTAATTGGATACTTTTTTTGTTATTCCAAATATTTTCATTAATTTCAGCAACTATATTAATGTTCTTTTTATAAGATAATAGATATTCACCTATTTGTGTGTTCATACAATTGAAACATATTGATTTAAGCGATGAACCAATATTTGGCTTAATTATCACAGAAATATGTTTTTTATTTATTATGTTAGATTTAATAATCTTCACATTTCTTATTAAGAATATTGGTAAGTAATTATGATTACCAAAAGGTCCTAATTTATTAATTTCATCTATAAATCTTTTATTAATTGAAGATGCGGATATTTCCGATTCATATTTATAAGATAAATCAGCATGTATAATCTTATTATTATAATCTTTTTGAATAAACTTATTTAACGAATTTAGTTTACTTTTTTTAATTGTAAAACCGGCAGCCATATTGTGCCCTCCGCCCTTCTCAATAATTTTATTATCAATTAATAATTTAATTAAATTACCAATATTATAATTAGATGTTGATCGTGCAGATGCTTTTAAAGCATTGTTTGATTTAGTAATTACAATAGATGGTTTGTTGAAATAATCTTTTAATCGTGCTGCTATAATGCCTATAAGTCCTTCATTAATATTGGCATCATAATAAATTATGACTTTTTGATTTTGTTTATTAATTTTCTCATAATCAATTTCATCTAATATTTTTTGTTCTAATATTTTTCTTTTTTCATTAAGTTTAATTAATTTAATAGATCTTTTTTGAATTAATTTAGGATCATCAGTAGTTAACAGCTCTGTACCATAATTAGAAAAACCAAGTCTCCCACCAGAATTAATTATGGGGCCAATTAAAAAACCCAAGTCATCAATTGAAAATTTTTTATTTAGACCTAGTTGATCAAATATAAATTTAAATGCAGCGTTATCATTTATTCTAAAATTTTTTATTACATTGGATGCTATAATCTTATTAATTTTTCTTAATGGCATAACATCACAAACAGTTGCTAGTAAAACGTATATTAAATAATTATCTATTTTAAAATTTGAATTATTCTTCTTTATAAAATAATCTAAAAAAAAATATGTCAAACTAGTGGCACATAAATAAATATCTTCATCATGAGTATTTTTTTTTTTAGGATTTATAATTATATTTGACTTTGGATAAGGTTTATTTATTTCATGATGATCCAATATTATTGATTTAATTTTATTTTCATTAAGAAAATCTATTGCTTCATTTGAAGTTGATCCACAATCAACCATTATTACTAGTTTTGGTTGATTTAAAATGAGTTTTTGAAAAAGTTTTTTAGTAGCGCCGTAACCATCTTTTACTCTATCGGGTATATAATAAAAGTGTGGTTGTTTAATATAGTTAAAATATCTAACTAGTAATGAAGTTGCTGCTGTTCCATCAGCATCATAATCACCTAGAATACATATTTTTTCATTATTCTTAATTGAGATATTTAATATTTCAGAAGCACCTTTAAAATCACTATCATTTTTAAAAATATTAATAATTTCTAAATTATTATTTATGTTGGTAATTTCATCCTCATCAAAATTTCTTGAAACAATTAACTTTGATAAAATTTCATTAAACTTGTAATCTTGTTTAATTTTTTCAACTGAATTTTTATTTAATTTACGTTCGATCCAATTTTTACCAGAAACAGAAATCATTCATTAACTGAATTAACATTTTTTACTAACTGTTTATAATTTGTGTTTTTATGCGTAATTAAAGTTTCTGAAATGTATCTATCTTGATCAAAATTAATGCCTTTAATAAAACTACTATCTGTAATTCCTGTTGCGCAAAAAACTGAATCTCCTTTAACTATTTCGCTTAATTCATACTTCTTATCTAAATCTTTAATCCCCATAGAATTAGCTTGCTGAATATCTTTTTCATTATCAAAAATAAATCTACCTTGAAAATGACACTCATATGAATCAAGTGCTGATGCAGCTAGTACACCTTCTGGACCACCTCCTATGCCCATAAACATGTCTATATTATATTTTGGATCAGACACATAAAGAGCACCCAAAACATCACCGTCTGAAATTAATTTAATATTTACATTTAAATCTTTTAATTCATCAATAATTTTTTTGTGTCTAGGTCTATCTAATATGCAAACTGTTAATGATGAGATATCTTTATTTTTAAATTCAGATAAATTTTTAATATTTTCTTTTAACGGATAATCAAGGTCAATTAATCCTTTTTCAATTTTTCCTGTTGCTATTTTATTCATATAGGTTTCTGGTGCGTTAAATAAATTTCCTTTTTCAGCTATAGCCAAAACAGTTATTCCACCAGGCAAATTATTTGCCACAAAATTAGTTCCTTCAACTGGATCTACAGCTATATCAAAATCTGGTCCATTTTTAGTACCAAGAATTTCTCCAGTGTAAAGCATAGGTGCTTCATCTAAACTACCTTCACCTATAACCACTTCACCAGTCATATTTATTTTATTTAATTCTGATCTCATTGAATCTACGGCAGCTTTATCAGCTGCTATCTTATCTTTTTTACCTATAAAAAATGATGATGCGTAAGCTGCTCTTGAAGTTACATTAATAAATTGATCAATAAATTTTTTATCTATTGCCATTAAATTTTTTCATCAATTAATTCTTTCTCAATTATTTGAGATTCAAATTCTCTTAATCTTTTATAAACACTCGCTAACTCAATGATTGTTGGCCATGATTTTAATAGATATTGCATAGACCCTTCTACCCTTCCAAAAGCTCTTATAATTTGCTGCATAACCCCTAAAGTAACAACACCAGCTACTATTGCTGGTGCTAAAAACACATAAGCAGATAATACATTAGCCTGTAAATAAGCCATTCTACCGACATTAAAATATAGATAACGAACATAACTTAAAAAATGAATTGAACGAACATCCGAAAATAATTCATCAATTGTTTTTGGTCTCACATTCTGATCATCTTCGGCTATTACTAATATTTTTCTATATGCAGCTTCTTTTTTTTGAAGGTCATATTCAACACCAACCAATCTTAATATCCAACCCAATCCAATTAAAAATATTGTTCCTCCAAGAGTCCAAAGTAATGCTCCTGTAATTAAACCATATTGCCAATCACCAAAAAAGAAAATTGGTATACCTATAGATAATCCAAGTAAAATTGGAACAAACTGAAACAGAACCATTACTGACTCAATAAAGCTTGTACCAAGACCTTCCATAATACGCGTAAATTTAATTGTGTCTTCTTGAACTCTTTGAGATGCACCCTCTATCTTTCCAGCTTTATCATAAACACTATGATACCATTCCACCATTGCTGTTCTCCATCTAAATAAATAGTGAGCTGTAAAAAAACTAATTGCAACATAAAGAGCAATATACATTCCCGCTAATGTGATAAATGAAGCTAAACTCGACCAATATTCTTCAATTGTTATTGCATTAGGTGAGGCAAGAGCTTTTTGTATCATGTCATAAAATACGCCAAACCATTCATTTATTTTTACATCTATTTTAACTTGCACCCATAAAGATGACAAAATAATCAGAGATCCTAACCATGACCACACAAACCATTTTTTTAATTTAAAAAATCTAAACATAGTTTATTTTAAAAAGTTATCAGCGTATGATTTTTTAACAGTTTTTCTTTTCTTTGGTTCAACTAAATCATAATCAATTTTCTTTTTTTTGGCATAATTGATTGCTAATTCTTTAGATGAAAATTCAAGCCTAAGTTCAGTTAATGTATCAGTAGAACTTTCCCAACCCATTAAAGGATTTTTTGTAGGATCTTTAGTTTTAAATTCTAAAACCCATTTATTATTTTTTGCAATACCTGACTGCATAGGATTTTTATTTGGAATATAAATTATTGCTTTATTCATAAATGCTGGTCGGAGTGGCAGGATTCGAACCTGCGACCCTCTGGTCCCAAACCAGATGCGCTACCAGGCTGCGCTACACTCCGATCCGAGTACTATTACAGTACATTTTAATTATTTAAAAGGATAAAGATAAGCAAATTAAAGGTAATTTTTATAGAATCTGATATATAAAAATTATGATTATTGAGTGCATAAATTGTAATAAAAAATTCAATGTTGACGCTGATCTAATTCCAAAACAAGGCAGACAAATTCAATGTGGATCGTGCGAGCATATTTGGCATTTTAAAATAGAAAGTTCGTTAAAAGAACCTTTAATTCTTGACGATGAAAATAATCAGAAAAATATATCAATAGCAAAAGATACAAAAGAAATTACAGAGAGTATAAACGTAGAAAATCCTAAAAAATTACTAAAAGATAATGAAATTTATAAGGATAATAAAATTCAAGAAAATATAACAATAGAAAACAATATTAAGATTTCAAAAATAAGTAATTTTTTTTCATATTTGTTAGTTATTCTTATTTCTTTTGTCGCATTAATAATTTTATTAGATACGCTAAAATCTCCTCTGATAAATGTTTTTCCTGGATTAGAAATTGTTTTATTTAATCTTTTTGAAACATTGAAAGATATAAAATTATTTATTATTGATTTAACCTAATTTATTATGATTAATTACTTATCAAAACCTTTTAAATGGTTTTTTAAACTTGAAGCAGCTAGTGGATTAATACTTTTAATAGCTGCTATATTTGCTCTATTAATCAGCAACAGTGATTTTAGTGATTTATACTTTCATAGTTTAGAAAAATATTTATTTATTGGTATTAATGAATTTGGATTAAAACTTTCTGTACATCATTGGATTAATGATGCACTAATGGCAATATTCTTCTTTTTTGTTACCTTGGAAATAAAAAGAGAGTTTATTCAAGGAGAGCTATCTAATATTAAACAAGCAATGCTTCCTATTATTGCCGCTGTAGGAGGCATGTTAGTACCTGCCCTATTTTATGTTTTTATTAATTGGGGAAATTCAGTAACCATGAATGGTTGGGCAATACCATCAGCTACTGATATTGCATTTTCTTTGGGTATATTATCTTTATTAGGTTCAAGAGTTCCAATATCCTTAAAGGTTTTTTTAACAGCCTTGGCTATTATAGATGACCTTGGTGCTATATTAATAATAGCTTTTTTTTATTCAGGGGATTTAAGCATACCATATCTAAGTCTTATTTTGTTAAGCTATATACTGCTTTTAATTTTAAATAAATTTTCAGTTAAGATCTTTATACCATATTTAATTGTTGGTTTATTCATGTGGTTCTTTACATATAAATCAGGAATACATGCGACTATAGCTGGTGTATTGTTGGCTACAACAATTCCTCATAGAATAAAAGATAGAGATTTTTCTTTACTAGTTAAAATAGAACATACAATTTCACCATATGTAGCATTTATGATAATGCCCCTGTTTGCCTTTGCAAATGCTGGGGTTAATTTAGGAGGTTTATCTCTATCTAGTTTATTAGCACCAGTTCCTCTTGGAATATTATCTGGACTATTTTTTGGTAAACAAATTGGTGTGTTATTATTTTCATATATATCAATTAAATTAAAATTTGCAGAAGCTCCTAATAATTCAAATTGGCTTAGTCTCTATGGTGTCTCAATTTTAACAGGAATTGGATTTACAATGAGCTTGTTTGTTGGAAATTTAGCATTTGCAGATAACACACAATACATTGATGGAGTTAAAATTGGAGTTTTAACAGGATCATTATTGTCTACAGTATTTGGGTATGTTCTGCTATTGATGTCTGCTAAAAAATAAATGTCTAAACAAAAAGCTATTATCTATATAATAATTATAATGTTTTCATTTTTTAATAAAACCATGTCTAATAATACAGAAACTTTTTTTGATTTAAATGTTAATTCAATTAATGGAGATGTTTTAAATTTATCTAAATTAAAAGGAAAAACAATTCTTCTAGTAAATGTTGCAAGTAATTGTGGTTTTACGAAACAATATGAGGATCTTCAAAATTTATATGATAGTTATAAAAATAAAGGCTTAATTGTTATAGGGATGCCTTCAAATCAATTTGGAGGTCAAGAACCAGGCTCAGAAACAGAAATTAAAAAATTTTGTGAAACAAATTTTAACATTACTTTTCAAATGACAAGCAAGCATGATGTTAAAGGAGATAATGCTCACCCTATATACATTTGGGCAAAAGAAACCTTCGGTAAATCTACTGTTCCAAAGTGGAATTTTCATAAAATATTAATTAATAAAGA
>Ga0209657_1001917_pt1 | contig 12060 bp, 14 predicted proteins | sample SaaInlV_100m_DNA_FD_184650 | JGI IMG/M metagenome (GOLD analysis project Ga0209657, IMG submission 184650) | Marine microbial communities from expanding oxygen minimum zones in the Saanich Inlet - SI037_S3LV_100m_DNA (SPAdes) (version 2) | ecosystem: Environmental > Aquatic > Marine > Intertidal... | reverse complement strand
GCCTATGACTACTACGAAATTCGTCCTCTTTGATGCTTGACAGAACCCTCTAGCCGGGGTAGAATTATGATATGAATATGGACGAACTGAAAGCAATGATGTCTTCTGACTCGAAGGTGGATGACACCATTCTGGATCAGGAGTCAACCAAGATTCCACAACTTCACAACAAGTACCTGAACCTTCTGCACGAAGAACGGCTCCGTTACAAGAAGTTGGAAGCAGATCACAAGACTCTCTACCGTCACAAGTGGGAGTACTACACAGGGAAATTGGACAAGGAAGAACTGGACAAATTGGGATGGGAGCCATTCCAAAAGAAGATCCTTCGTGGTGATGTGAACATCTATCTAGATTCTGACTCTGAGATAACCACCTCTACTGCACGAATGTCCTACTCTAGTGCCAAGTTGCAACTGATTGAGGACTATATGAAGTCGATCAACAATCGAAACTGGAACATCCGCAATGCCATAGAGTGGCGGAAGTTCCTACACGGGTCATAGTATTATGGTAGAGATCACCGTCAAAGACTCGGTGTACATCCACATCGATTGTGACCAAGACATCGGGAAAGAACTTACCGACTTCTTCACGTTCATCGTCCCCGGTGCTGAGTACACACCTGCATTCAAGTACCGCAAGTGGGATGGAAAGATCCGTCTGTTCAATATGTACAAGGGAGATCTCTATCGAGGTCTTCTGTCCTATGTCATCAAGTTCTGCGAGGACCGTAAGTACAAGTGTCATGTCGAGGAAAGTCTACGACCCTCGCATACGATGTCACATGATGACGTAGAGAAGTATATGACAGAGTTCCTACGCGCGTACGCGGGGGGACGCGAGATCACGCCACACGCGCACCAGATAGATGCAGTCCACCAATGTCTCAACAACCCGCGTACACTTCTCCTGTCCCCTACTGGATCCGGCAAATCCCTCATCATCTATGCACTGTTGCGTTACTATCAGAGTACCACAGACAAGAAGATCCTCATCCTTGTCCCTACTACCAGTCTGGTAGAACAAATGTACAGCGACTTTGCTGACTATGCATCAGACATAGAATGGGATGTCTCAGACAACTGCCACAAGATCTACTCTGGGAAGGAACGAGAAGCAGACCAGCAAGTGACTATCTCGACTTGGCAAAGTCTCTACAAAATGCCCAAAGAGTTCTTCGATCAGTACGAGGTCGTGTTCGGTGACGAATGCCACTTATACAAAGCCAAGTCGCTCATCGGCATTCTAACCAAATTAGACAACTGCCCAGTACGCATCGGTTGCACAGGAACCCTAGACGGAACCAAAGCACATCGTCTGGTGATCGAAGGTCTGTTCGGTCCTGTCTACAAGGCTGCATCCACCAAAGAACTGATCGAGAAGGACATTCTATCAGAGTTCGAGATCGATTCGATCCTACTGAAGTACCCGATGGAAGTATGCAACTCTTTCAAGCGATTGACGTATCAGGAGGAGATTCATAAGTTAGTTTCTCTAGACATACGCAACGAATTCATCGTAGAACTCGCTCAGAGCGTCTGTGGGAACACCTTGGTCCTGTTTCAGTACGTCAAGGACCATGGAGTCCCTTTATACGAAAACCTGCTGGAGAAACACTCTGGTAAGGTCTTCCTCGTCCACGGTGGAATCAAGGCAGATGTCAGGGAAGAAATCCGGCGTATCACAGAGCAAGAGGACAACGCGATCATCGTTGCATCCTATGGTACGTTCTCGACGGGTGTATCTATCAAGAGGCTGCATAACATCATCTTCGCATCCCCCTCAAAGAGCAGGATCCGGGTGCTACAGAGCATCGGAAGACAATTGCGGAAGTCAGTGTACAAGGACAAGGCAAAGTTGTTTGACATCAGTGACGATCTTCGGTGGAAGAAGTACGTCAACCACACATACAGGCATTATAAAGAACGAATAGAAATTTACAGATCCGAAGACTTCGATGTGACTCCGATCTGTATAAATATAGGGTAGTACTACAGGAGACATAGAATGTCAAAAGATACATACACCATTTACGAACCCCTCGTATACAGTGCAACGGAACCAAATCGATATAAAGCCCTAATGACTACCGATACCGCTGGAACATATATTGTAGAAAGACGGGGCGACGGAATTACTATGAGTATTATCACGGATAGTTACCGTACCTTACCCATCTCTACCGAAAAAGTAATTTCTGGTCCAGTCCGTGTGATCGGACTAAACTGATATGACTCATAATCCCCTACCGAACAAGGATCGGGGATTTCGGGTACTCAAGTTAGTCACAGGTGAAGAACTTGTTGCTCGGATAGTCCGATCCGATAAAAATAATCTACTGCTAGAACGACCTATGCGTGTGATGGGTTGCATGATGGAGGATCCGAATGATCCAAGTGGTGCAATCCAACGAGAGATGGTCTATATGAATGACTATCTAGAACATTCCTCAATCCAAAAGGTCAAGATGCCGAGGAATGCAATCCTGAACATTCTTCCTCCGAACAAAACAATTATAAGTGCATATATTCAAACACTAGAAAGGTTTGATCGTGCAGACCAGTTATATGATAATATGGGGAAGATGATGGAACAGGCAATGGATGAGATTCCCGACGAAGAAGGTATGTGTGATTTACAAGACAATATCAAGGAAGTAATTTCCGGGATAGTTGATTCTATTTTGAATTCGTATGGTGAATCACAATCATCAGCCGAAGAAGAAGTTGAGGATTGGAATGAAGAAGATGTTGATAAAACCCGCGACAATTGGGGAAATGATTACACCGATTGGTCCCCGGATCTCAGGGACTACTGAGTCTCAAATCTACTCTAAGAGTTATAGAGTAGTTCCCTCTGAAACAGTACACTGTATGTATAATACATTAGAAATTGTTGTCAACCCCTTGACACAGTTTTTTTCTGTGTTATACTACATACGTTGAATAACCAGAACAAGGAGACATGATTTGGCGAAGAAGAAAATTGATACGAGCAATCACTATGTTGATAACAAGAAATTCTATGCGGCGTTGTGTGAGTGGAAGGTAGAGTACGTTGAAGCAATGGAATCTGGTGATGAAAAGCCTCCGCTTACCAACTACATCGGAGAGTGTTTTGTGATGATGGCAGAAGGACTTGCTAAACGAGCCTCCTTTTCGGGTTATACATTCAGAGATGATATGGTTGGAGATGCTATAGAGAACTGTATTCTCTATGCACACAACTTCAACCCAGAGAAATCAAAGAATGCCTTCTCTTACTTTACCCAGATGATGTACTATGCATTCCTTCGACGTATCCAGAAGGAGAAGAAGCAGTTGTACGTCAAGTACAAGTTGCTAGAACAAATGGATGATTATAAGGGAACTGTTCGGTGGTCTGAGGAAGACCCTCACGAAAAACTGTCTGCACAGAAGCGGTTTAGGTTGAGCGATAATGATATAGATAAGTACACTCCCAAGAAGAAGAAGAAGAAAGGCAGTGGTGGGACACTGGATTCTATCCTCTAATGGACATTACTTTTTTCAGTCAGGGACATAATGGAGACATTCATTATTCTAGGGGGTTTATCAAAGCCATCATGGAAGATGTATCTAAGGTTTCTCCCAACACCAAGTTCTACTACATGAACAAGATGCCCAAGGAACTGATTCTCGACATCGAAAATTTGGTTCATGTTCCGTGGGCTCCTCAAATAGATCCTTTGGTGTTCAATAGGCTTTTTGTTGCTTCTTCCAACCAAGGACAAACAGTAATGGTAAACACTTGGATTGGATGTCACAGTCCCGAAGGAAACGATGATTACACCCATCCAGAAGGCATATCTTTCTTATCAAACATGAAACTATACAGAGATGCTTATAAAGACATAGAGAATTATCTTGGTGTGGTATTGGATTGCGATCTTTCGGAAGATAGAGTTCTTCCTTCGATAGATTATGGATACTACCAGACCGATCTTATTCAGGATCATCTAACGAAAACCAAGGACGCAACAAAGAAGAGAATCTTCATATCTAACGGACCTGTTTTTTCGGGACAAGCACCCAATTTTGATTTTGATGTGGTATTGGATGACATCATTCCTAAATTTCCAGAACACACTTTCTATCTTACGGACCACAAGTCCTCTCTCACCGAGAGATTCCCTAATGCTATATGCACCAGAGATATTATTGGTCTTGATGGATGTGACCTGAACGAGAATTCGTTTTTGAGTACGAAGTGTGATATAATCGTTGGGAGAGCCTCTGGACCATACACGTTTGCTCATACACACGACAATTATATGAACGAGAAAAAAACCCTGCACGCAATATCACATAGTAGAGATGATGGTGAGTGGTTTTCTACTGGTCGTGCGAATTATGTATGGACACCAACCCACCCAGATCATGGGTGGGATAACAATGAGAAAAACTTCAAGGAACTCAAGGACACAATAATAGACTATTGTGAGAATTAGGAGACAATCGTTATGAACGTATCAGATCAAATTGAGAATGTCATTGAACAAATCGTCAACGACATTTGCTCTATGAAAGAAATTCCAACACTCCCAGACAATATCATCACTACAGATAATCTAGGCGAGGTCGTAGAAAAATTGGTAATTCTACACATCAGAACATGGATGTTGGAGGATGCAGTGGGCGTTGCAACAACAGACTCAGAAATTGCCTTGTTGAAGAAGAAGATCGATATCTGCTTCAAACAAAAACGACCCGCGTATGTAGAAGCGATCAACCGGATGGTAGAGAATTCTATCATCAGCGGAAGAAGTTTGGTGGAGGATAGTGTCAAATCATATGATGGACATGAATGATATACTGGTTGTTGGAAACACATCCCAAATATCCCGATTCTTACCAATAAGTTGTGATCGAATATCATCAAGAAACATCGATTTCTCTTCGCTTGGTGATTATGGGAAGGTGTTTGTGTGTTTTGCGGAACAGAGAACTTTTAGACAAGAGTCTGATTTTGTGGGGGTGAACTTCGACTATACAATGAGTGTTATCGATAGGCTCCTTCCAAAGACAGATAAGATCATCTACTATTCCACCTCGATGTTATGGGAAAATATACGAACATACGACATCAACGACGAGTTTTCGTACAACAAGTCAAACAACTATCTGGTTTCTAAGGAAATGGCAACTAACGCAATGAAGACAATAGACAAGGTGTCTATACACTATCCATGCAACTTCAACTCGTCATACAGACCCGATGGGTATTTATTCTCCAAACTCATTCAGGCGTGTAGAGGGAAGACTGTATCAACGGGCAGTCTGTCCTTTCGTCGAGAAGTTACACACGCCTCCTATGTTGCGGACAGATCTTACCATACTAACGAGTCTTCTATTTTGGCTCCGGGGTTTTTAGTTGATGTTGGGAAGTACTTCAAGGATGTTCTTTCTGAATTTGGATATGGTGGCGAGTATTTGTTGGAGGAGGTATTGAACACGAAGAATAATAAAAACGATTCTTGTCATAAATCTATTGACACATCATACGATTATGGTACCCTATTGAGGGACACGGTTGAAGACATTCAGGGATATATTTCGCAATGAAAGACCAAAAAACTATTAGGCTGGTAGAAGACACGATAAGCAAAGATGATATAAAGAATCTTATCGGGTGGTTAGAAACCAATCCAAGATTGACTAAAGGTGAGCAGACCATAGCGTTTGAGAATGAATGGGGTGCGTTCAACGGTTCAAAATATTCTGTTTTCGTCAACTCAGGTTCCTCGGCTAACCTCGGAATTGTGTCGGCATTGGTGCAGTCTGGTAGACTGAAGAACAACAAAGTTCTCGTCCCAGCGGTTTCTTGGTCCACCACTGTTTCTCCAATCATTCAGTGTGGACTAGATCCAATTCTTGTTGATGCGAATAAAGACAATCTGGGGATTGATCCCGATGACATGAAGAGGAAGATGGATGAACACAACCCATCGATGTGCATTATCGTTCATGTGTTAGGGTTTCCTTGCCACATGAAGGAGATAGTTTCTTTGTGTGAAGAGAATGATTGTATTTTGATTGAGGATAGTTGCGAAAGTGTTGGTTCGGTATACAAAGGAAAGAAGACAGGGTGTTTTGGTTTAGCCTCCTCATTTTCTTTTTACTTCGGACATCATATGTCAACCATTGAGGGTGGGATGATATGTACTGATGATTATGATTTTTATCAATTACTGAAGTCTATCCGCTCACATGGGTGGGATAGAGATCTTAGTGAAGATGTTCGTTTGAGTCTAAGAAAAGATAATGAGATTGGTGATTTTAGTTCGTTGTATACCTTCTACTACGAAGGATTCAATCTGAGATCTACGGACTTACAAGCATTTATCGGAAGAAAGCAACTAAAAAATCTTCCTAGAACGATATCAAAGAGGAAGGAAAACTTTGAGAAGTACCAATCACTATTAGACACTCAATGGAAACCAAATCCGGTTGGAGATTTGATCTCTAACTTTGCATACCCCATCATAACAGAAAACAGGGAGGCATTGATTCATAAACTTACGAGCAACCAAATCGAATGCCGACCTTTGATATGTGGGTCCATAGGAAGACAACCATTTTGGATTCGTAGGTATGGAGTAACCGAACTTGAATTTGCTGACAAAGTTCATACTAATGGTCTGTACGTTCCTAATCACCAGAATATGGAAGACGGTGATATTGAAAGGGTGTGCGAAGTCATCAATACAATGGAGTTGGTGGTATGAAGATCCCCATCCTAACGGATACCCACTTCGGAATTAGAAACGATTCGAGTCTATTTCTAGACTACTTCTTCAAGTTCTACGACAACGTGTTCTTCCCTTATCTAGAAGAGAACGATATCACTACAGTCATCCATGCAGGAGACTTTCTGGATCGTCGTAAGTACGTCAACTTCAACACACTCAATCGAGTTCGGACGGAGTTCCTGTTTCCTATATTCAGTAAGTACAACATCAAGATGCACTGCATTGCAGGCAATCACGACACATACTTCAAGAACACCAACGAAGTCAACTGTATCCGGGAAATCTTCTCGGATCAATACCCAGACAACATCAACTACTACGACAGTCCACAGGTTGTGAACTTTGATGGAATGGACATTGCCCTGCTACCTTGGATCAGTCAAGACAACGAAGAGGAGAGTATGAAGTTCGTTGAAACTGCACCTGCTGAATGGCTCATTGGTCACTTAGAGTTCTGTGGGTTCGAAGTGATTCCCGGAATCAAGCACGACTTCGGACATGACCATAAACTCTTTTCTCGATACGAACAAGTAATCAGCGGACATTTCCATACAGGCTCTGAGATGGACAACGTGAAGTATCTTGGCGCCCCGTATCAAATGACGTTCTCTGATGTCGGTGATCTCAAGGGGTTCTGGGTTCTGGACACCGATGATAGAAGCCTAGAGTTCATTGAGAATCCATACGAGATGTTCTACTCACTACGATATGATGATACTGTGTCTGACTATGGCGATCTACTAGACTCACTCGACAAATACAGCCAGAAGTACGTCAAAATCTATGTAGCCGAAAAAAAGAAACCAGAATTGCTTGACAAGATTATAGATTCGTTGTATGGTGTAGGAGTCCATAACCTCACCGTCATCGAGGACATGGATGGAAGCACTAGCAAGGATGACAAAGACGATGATGAGGATACAATGAATAAGTCCACCATCGATCTCTTGGTCGAGGAGGTTCGAGGGAACCCGAAAGTGAATGACCAAGAGAGAGTACAGAAACTCGTCAAAGAGTTGTATCTGGAGGCGTTACGCCAATGAAAACTGAACGAGAACCGACAATATACATCGCAGGTCCGATGAGAGGCATCAAGGATTATAACTATCCTGCCTTTGACCGGCAGGCGATGGTACTTGAGAAACAGGGATGGGTAGTCATCAATCCAGCAGAGATGGATAGGGATGACGAAAAGCCAATCAATGGTCCTCACGAATTTGATCCCGACAACAACTACGAAGATCACGAATTTATGCGGAATGCATTGAAGCGTGACATGGATGCTATCTGTGAAGAATGCACGGCTATCTATATGATGAGCGATTGGGAAATGAGTCGCGGGGCAAAATGTGAATGGCATCTCGCTAAGGCTCTTGGTCTTGATATTTACTACGAGGCACCTTTGCCGGAGAATGAATGATGGAAGCACTATTAGGAATTGTTCTGTTGATAGGATTGGGAGTGACTATATGGCAACTCGTCAGTGGTTTGAATGAGAAGAATCAGCGTCTAAAGGATGACCTAGATATAGTAGTCCAACGCTGTGAGAATCTAACCCGTCTGGTCGGTGAATTGCAGGATGAGATTGTGAGGATGGAGTCTCATCAACAACTTGTTGAAAAGTGAAGTGATTTCCCTCAGATCTCTGTTATTGAAAGTATTATATGTTGAAATTCAATAGACTTCGATGGAAGAACTTCCTAAGCACAGGACAGTACTTCAATGAGATATACCTAGACAAATACGACAGAACCCTCATATCAGGCGAAAACGGCAGTGGTAAGTCTACGATGCTGGATGCTCTTACATATGCACTATACGGAAAATCATTTCGTGGGGTTGTTATTGGAAGTCTAGTCAACTCGATCAACGAGAAGGACTGTGTAGTCGAGGTCGAGTTCCAGTCGGGCAATCACATCTTCAAAGTGGTTCGTGGGATGAAGCCAAAGATATTTGAGATATACAAAGATGATATTCTCATTGATCAGGACGCTAAAGCAAACGACTACCAGCAGATGCTAGAGGATCAGATCCTCAAGATGTCCTATAAAGCATTCTGTCAGGTAGTCATTCTGGGCAGTAGTAATTACACACCGTTTATGAAACTCTCAGCAGGTGATCGTCGGAACGTGGTCGAAGATCTGCTTGACATCAACATATTCTCTTTGATGAATGCCGTTCTCAAGGAACGTCTGGTCAACGTGAAGGACAGAATCAATCTGCTCAAGGCAACTATAGCAGCCTACGAAGCAAAGATGTCTGGACATAAGAGGGTTCTAGAAACTTTAGAGAGGAAGAAGAAGGAAAGTGTTGAGGAGAAGCAGGAAGATATCAGCAGACTGCAAGATCAACAGCAGATCATCCGGGATGAAATCGCAACTCTCCAAACCAAGAGACAACACAACCTAGATCAGATCGTAGACAAGGATAGTGTAGAGGAGATGCTTCTTCGATCAGAGAAACTCAAGTCTGCCCTAGAGAGGAAGGTTCGAGAGATCAAGAAGGACTGCAAGTTCTATGAAGAAAACGATCACTGCCCTACTTGTGGACAGGACATCGACGAGGAATTCAAAGAGCAGACGGTAGAGAAATCGGACACCAAGAAGACTGAGTATGAGAAAGCCATAGATGATATCCTGAAGGTTATCGAGGAATCCGAAGTCAAGGTGTCTGGGTTCAATGAAATGATCTCCGACATCAATGACATCAGGGACCATATCCTTGAAAAAGAGAGTACGACCCGTCATAATGACCAGAACATCGAACAGAACGAACGAGAGATACGCGCCCTGTCGAGCAACGGGAAGGAACAGGAGAGGGAGCAGGGGTTATTGGATGAAGCCACTGACAAATATGGCACCGTGACCAAGGAAAATGATGATTTCATCAACGACAAGATGGACCTAGAAATCATTGGTGGTATGCTCAAGGATAGTGGCATCAAGGCAAGGATCATCCGACACTACCTTCCTATTATGAACAACTTCATCAACAAATACTTGTCGCAGATGGGTCTGTTTTGTCAGTTCACATTAGACGAGAAGTTCAGTGAAACTATTCTTGCACGACATCGAGACAATTTCTCCTACAACAATTTTAGTGAGGGTGAGAGACTACGGATCGATTTGTCCTTCCTCTTTGCGTGGCGAGAGATTGCACGACTCAAAAATAGTGTGTCCTGTAACCTTCTGATACTTGACGAGGTGTTCGATTCAAGTCTAGATAATGTAGGAACGGACGAGTTTATGAAGATCGTGCAGGGCATGGGCAGCAAGTCGAATGTGTTTATCATCTCGCACAAGGCAGATCAAATATCAGATAATTTCAGGAACCATATCACGTTCCAGAAACGAGGGAACTTTAGTACGATGACGTTTACAGATAGGACCGATGTTGTTGATGAAAACGAATGAACAAATGATTGGCGAAAACCGTGTGTTCTTTGAGAAGAACACATATATCGTAGAGTCCCCCGTCAACCTGACGTTCGACGAACTACAAGACCTTGATGACGATCAGTTCGTTCAGTGGGTCAAGGATGTCCGTGCAGAAGTCAAGAGGATATGGGACACCTACGAAATTCCCCCACGCTCAGCCGGGCGCACGCGAGAGGGCATCGAGGACCAGTTCAATAAGATGCTCGCAACGTCCGCCTATAAGATCGAAGAACCAGATGACATCATCGTGAACCGAACCTGTTTGGGTTCTGCTGCTGACCAATTCTTTCCGGGGATGTATAAGGCTCGGATCAACAGAAACAAGCACGATGATGGATACTCCATATATGACCTGTTCGGTGATGATTATGAGGAGGTGATGCTACACCGATCCAAACGTCACTTCCGACGAGACTCGTTCTATCACTATGCTTATACTCTCCTAAAGAACGATGACACTTATGGGGTTATCAAATCCGAGTCAGCCATCGACTGGATCAAGTCATACAAGAACAACTCACATATCTTCCGGGATGTGGACTTCTTCATCGAATGTATCAAGACCCCAGAGGGAATGAACGATGGGTACTATCAAATCGACACGGGAAACACCCTGACGATGAATTTTGATGATGTAAAGTCTCTATATGCTAGGGATTATCTTGATAATAGGAACGTCCGAAACCTAAATATGAATGGACACACGGAAGGTAGGGTCTATTGCATCCGAGTGTACCGGAAAGGTCAGAGGATATTTCCAAAAGGACTCATTCCATTCAGGATAGGGTACTCCCAACCGGCGGTGAACTTTCCACCCTTCACTGCTCGTTACCTCTACGAACGATTCACAGAACATTTGACCGACCAAGACAGGATTGTAGTCTATGATCCGAGTGCTGGTTGGGGTGGTAGAATTCTTGGAGCAATGTCTGTCAAAGACGATAGAAAAATCCACTATGTGGGTACTGACCCCAACCCAGATAACCACTTTCCCGACTACGGAACTAGCAGATACGAGTGTCTTGCTGACTTCTTCAATTCCTGCACTGTTCGCGGCAATTCCATTTTTTCTGACGCTAATACTTATCGTATCTTCGGTGAGGGGTCGGAGGAGATCCATAAAGACGAAGCGTTTCAGGAATACAAGGGACAGGTTGATCTTGTCTTTACCTCACCGCCTTATTTCAACCGAGAGGCGTATTGCGAAGATCCAAGGCAGTCTTACAAGAAATTCGGCTCATCGTACATGGCGTGGAAAACGGGATACTTAGAACCAACTCTCAAGACTTGCTTTGACTGGATGAAGCCGGGAGCATATCTACTATGGAACATTGCAGATTTACAGATGGGCAAGACGTTTCTTCCGCTAGAGAAGGACTCCTGCGACATTCTAGAGGACTTGGGATTTGAACAAGTGACTACACTCAAGATGACATTAGAATCGATGCCCGGTGGAAATCGCGTAGATGAGAATGGTGTACCCACGCATACGCGCGTGTGTCACGCTCGCGGGAGACATTGGAAGTACGAGCCTATATTCGTCTACAGAAAACCCTTGACCAACCAACAACCCTGAAGTAGAATGTATTAGCAATGGCAAGACTAACAACAGATTCATACGAGAAGTACCTGACCAAAGGACTCGTTGCGTTATCCGAGCATCTCAGCCTGAAGGTCTATAAGACCTGTCCTGTAGAGACAAACCCAGTATTCAGTCGGGGTGAAGATCTTCGAATTCAACTTCGATGGAAGAAAGACCCCATCCACGAATTCTTTGTGGACAAGTCGTTTTGGTATGTCAGTAACAAAGAAAAAGAAGACAAAACGTATATGAGGTCTATTGCGGATCAT
>Ga0209657_1001910_pt1 | contig 12090 bp, 10 predicted proteins | sample SaaInlV_100m_DNA_FD_184650 | JGI IMG/M metagenome (GOLD analysis project Ga0209657, IMG submission 184650) | Marine microbial communities from expanding oxygen minimum zones in the Saanich Inlet - SI037_S3LV_100m_DNA (SPAdes) (version 2) | ecosystem: Environmental > Aquatic > Marine > Intertidal... | reverse complement strand
CTTTTGGTTCTAATGATGGGCTAATGACTCCGAGTTGAGCTGCATCATAATTCATCTCTTTAATAAAATTTTCTGTTATAACTGAATAGTCAACATTCTCATCAAATGCTTTTTTTATAATTTTGTCATCAATGTCAGTAATATTCCTTACATAATGAACCTCATATCCACTTTCTCTCAACCATCTTGTAATCATGTCAAAAACAATTAAGACGCGTGCATGACCAATATGACAAAAATCATAAACTGTCATTCCACAGACATACATCTTGACTTTATCTGGCTCGATGGACTTAAAAATCTCTTTTTTATTATTTAAAGTGTTGTAGACTGAAAGCATTATAAATGAACTTTGAAGAGCTCTCCTTTATTGGTAAACGAAACTAATTTATGATAGATTTCGATTTGTAATGCAAAAATTATACCACGCAGTTTTTTAAGCTAATTACTCAACCAACAATTACAATTGGAGTAAACTTTGAAATATATTTTAAAACTTTTTTTTATTTTTTTAGTATCTTTTACAAGCGTCAATATTTATGCTGAAAAAAATATTCAATTTGTCATAAATACTACCAAGGGAAATATCATTATTAAAACATACCCTAATAAAGCACCCATCACCGTCAAAAACTTTGAAAATTATGTTAACAAAGGATTTTACAATGACACCATATTCCATCGTGTTATTGATGGCTTTATGATTCAAGGAGGTGGATTTACCAAAGATATGTCACAAAAACAAACAGACTCACCTATCAAAAATGAAGCAGATAATGGTCTTAAAAATGAAAAATATAGTATTGCGATGGCAAGAACCTCTATTCCTGATTCCGCAACCTCTCAATTCTTTATTAACGTAAATAATAATAATTTTTTAGACTTTCCAGGACAAGACGGTGCCGGATACTGTGTTTTTGGTAAAGTTATAGAAGGTCATGATGTTGTTGATAAGATTGCAAAAGTCTCAACAGGCTCAGCAAGCGGTCATCAGGATGTTCCAAGTGAGGCTGTTATTATTGAGGAAGTATCAACCTGATTCACATAAAAGATAGTGCTATATTTTTTTCAGACATTCATTTAAATGACTCGTCAAAAAAAGATATAGCATATTTTTTATCTTTCCTAAATAAATATGCTAAAGAATATCCTAATATTTTTATTTTAGGGGACTTATTTGATTGGTGGCCAGGCGATGATAGTAGTCAATTTAAGGAAGTAATTACAGCACTAAAAAAAATCTCTAATAAATCAAAATTATTTTTTATTTGCGGTAATCGTGATTACTTAATTGGTAAAAAATTTGCCCTTAAAACTGATATCACTATTCTTGCAGATCATGAGTTGATTAAACTCGGACAAGATAATGCGATTATTCTTCACGGCGATACATTGTGTACTGACGATAAAAAATATCAAAGATTTAGAAAATTTTCTAGATCTTGGATTAGCAAAAAGAGTTATTTATTATTTCCAAAATATTTAAAGGATCGTATATTTAATTTTGTTAGAAAAAAAAGTGATTACGATAAAAATCTAAAAGCTGAAGATATTATGGATGTGAATTCTTTTGCTGTGGAAAAATTATTCAATCAATTTAACAACCCTCCGATTATGATCCACGGCCATACTCACCGACCAAACATTCATCACTATAAATTTAATGGGGTAAAGTCAAAGAGATGGGTATTAAGTGATTGGTACAACTCTGGCAGTTTTTTACTTTGGAAAAATGGTAAGTTAAAAACTATTAAAATTTAAGTTTTCTTAAATTCACTTGCTCTATTTACTTTGGCAGCTTGGTTAAGTATTCCATTAATATATTTATACCCATCAGCACCACCAAATGTCTTTGCAATTTCAACTGCCTCATTTATTACAACTTTATATGGAACAGAAATTGAAAACTTAAGCTCATATAATGAGAAATAAATAATTGATAACTCAATTGGGCTAAGCTCTTCATAACTTCTATCAATATAAGATTCGATTTCTTTCTTTAATAAATCAAGGTTTTTAAAAACACCAGACATCAATTCTTCATATAAACTTTGGTCAGCCCTAATATAATCAGGGTCTTCCTGGATATCTTTTTTTATTTGCTTGATATCAATTTGGTTCACAAGGCCACGGTAAACACTTTTCATCACCAATTCTCGTGACTTCCGTCTGTTATTAATCTTTTTTTTTCTTGAATTCACTTTCGAATCTAAAATCATATGCCATCCATCAACAAGGCCATCTCTATAGCCCCATCAGCAGCTTCCTTACCTTTTATTTTAGTTCTAGCAAAAGCCTCATCACTGGAGTTTGTTGTGATAATTGCATTGATGACTGGAGTATTGTGTGTCAATTGCACTTGCATCAGTCCATTGGCTGATTGATCAGATACCACCTCAAAGTGATATGTTTCACCACGAATTACAGCTCCCACACCAATTAACACATCATACTTTTTTGTTGCTGCATAAGCATTTAATAAAACAGGAATCTCTAGTGCGCCTGGAACTTCTTTTTGAAGGACATTGTTTTCATTAATGCCTTCAAATATGAGTTGATCGACACATGACTTCAGTATCTCTTTTACAACAGGAGTATTAAAACGAGAGAAAACAATCCCTACCCTAAGGTTTTTTATATCTTCCTTACTCAACATTAAATCCTAAACTTAAAGAAAAATAATTATACCCTTTTGCAAGGCATTGAGAATACCTAATGTAATAGGAACACCAACAACAATCCAAGCTAACGGAAGAAGTAATCTTTGCATTGAGACATTTGTAACAGATGCAACAGTCTTCAGGCTGGTATGGTCTATTTTTAGGGCTCCTTGTTCAGCTTTTAATTCTTCTGAGGTCATGCCAAATTTTTTGTCGACTGGTTTAACTAACAAATTTAATATGAAGCCAACAATCAAAAGTAATGCCAAAATTTTAAAACTTGAATTATATGCTTGGTCTGTTGGTATCCCCATACTTAACTGATACTCTCTTAAATAAGATATAAGCATTGGACCCACAATGCCTGCCAGAGACCATGCTGTTAATAATCTTCCATGAATAGCGCCAACATGTTGAGTTCCAAAGATATCAGCTAAATAAGCAGGTATTGTCGCAAAACCTCCCCCATACATTGTAAGAATAACTAATGTAATAAGAACAAAGGTAGCTATATACTGATTTATCCCTGCCCAAGGAGCTGCTAAATAAAGAGCTGTTCCCAAGCTAAAAAATATTGCATAAGTTAACTTTCTGCCAAGAAAATCAGATGATGATGCCCAAAAAATTCTTCCAATAATATTTGCTAATGAAAGCAATGCCCCAAAACCGGTAGCAATTGCTCCTATAATAAGTGGATCAAAACTACTGGCTGCAATTTCTTGAAACATTGGTTTTGCAACAGATAAAACTCCGATTCCAGCAGAGACATTTAAACATAAAACCCCCCACAACAACCAAAACTGTGGAGTTTTATGGGCTACGCTTACATGCACATGGCTAGAAGAAATCATATTATTTGTTTTTTTTGCTACTGGTTTCCAACCTTCTGGCTTCCAACCCTCAACAGGAACACGATAACCAAAAGCCCCTATAGTCATTGCAAAAAGATAAATTAAACCCATAATGAAAAATGTTTCCCCTACACCATTTGCTTTAATCAAATAGTCCCCCAAGGGCATACCAATCATTGCTCCTCCACCAAATCCCATAATTGCCATCCCAGTAGCCAAGCCTCTGCGATCAGGAAACCATTTAATTAAGGTTGAGACAGGTGAAATATATCCCAGTCCAAGTCCTATACCTCCAATCACGCCTGCACCTAACCAGATTAACCATAATTGATGAAGTGAAACCCCTAATGACGTCACCATCAGCCCACCTCCCCAAAATATAGCTGCAGCAACACCAGCCTTTCGTGGTCCGGCTTTCTCTAACCAATGTCCAAATAATGCTGCTGCAAGACCTAAAAAAACAATTGCAATGGCAAAAGTCCATACAACATCACTTCTCATCCAGTCACATGAGGTAATAAAAATACGTTGAAAAAAACTTATATCTGCTCCGCACTCCCTTCCTACTAATTTCGTTAATTCAGGCCAAAAAATACTAAACCCATAAATCATCCCAATTGATAAGTGAATCATTAAAGCGGCGGGTGGGACCATCCATCTATTAAATGCTTTATCTGCAACGATTTTATTTTTTGCTAGGGATTCAAACATGATAAAAATATCCTTAAAAAAAACATTAATTAATTTAAATAATATTACATGAAAATAAATTATCTGGGACGTAATAAACACAATCTAATTAATGTCATAAAAATGACATATCAATGTCATAATGTTATTTACATGGCAGCTAATATATTAATCGTTGAAGATGAAGAGGCTATTTTAGAATTAATAGCGCTTAATCTGCATCAATCAGGCTTTAATCCCCTGAGAGCAGTAAGTGCAGAAATAGCGGATAACTTAGTCAAAAATACAATACCTGACCTAATAGTCCTTGATTGGATGTTACCTGGGATGGATGGAATTACTTTCGCTAAAAGACTTCGTGCTAATTCTGATACAAAAAAAATTCCTATTATTATGTTAACAGCCAAAAGTGAGGAAGATAACAAAATTTTAGGTTTAAATTCTGGTATTGATGATTACCTTACTAAACCCTTTAGCCCTAAAGAGCTAATAGCTAGAATTAATGCCCTGCTTCGAAGAAGCTCTCCTGAGCTGACTGATGAGCCAGTCAAGATTTTAGACTTAACTATAGACCCACTCCAACATCAATTAACAATCAAAGATAAATTAATAAAAATTGGTCCAACAGAATTTAAAATTCTTCATCTATTTATAAAAAATTTAAATAAAGTTTTTAGTAGAAATCAAATTATGGATAAGGTATGGGGAAATAAATCTGAAATTGATGACAGAACTGTTGATGTCCACATTAAGAGACTACGGGTATGCCTTTCTTATAATGGTTACGATAAGATTATCCGAACAATCCGTGGTGAGGGTTATAGTGTTTCAGAAAAACATCTCTTATAAAAATATACAGCTATAATGAATTTAATTTAAAAAAACAGAGATAATTTCTTTGCAAGATATCAAACTTCGAACCTTTATATTTTTTGTTTTAATTTTATTTTTGAGCTTTATTGCCTCAAAAATTTTTAGTTTAAATATAGCAATTACTTTTCTCATCCTAGCTTTAATTATTTATCTTATTTCCCACATTTTTTGGATAAACGAATTATCTAAATGGCTTGATAATCCAAAATCCAATGAGATCCCTGATGGTAGAGGTATATGGCAAGATATATTTTCTAAAATATATAAAAACTATAGATTTGAAAACAAGTCGAAAAAAGACCTTGCTACCGCAATGGAAAAATTTGTTGAGGCAGCAGATGCACTCTTAGATGGTGTGGTCTCTCTAAATGAATCCAATGAAATAATTTGGTGCAATAAAAGAGCACAATTAATGTTTGGCATAAACGTTCGCAAAGATACTAATAAACCAATTCTTCATATTTTTAGGAATTCAGAATTTAAAAAATATCTTGATGAGGGAAATTATGAATCAACGCTCCAAGTTGATACTGAAAACTATATTAATCATATTGAAGTAAAAGTAATCCCTTTTGGACGATATCAAAAACTTTTAACTGCTAGGGATATTTCGCCAATACTTAAAAATGAATTAGTTAGAAAGGAATTTGTATCAAATTTTACCCATGAATTAAAAACACCCCTTACAGTAATAACAGGATTTATAGAGACACTCGATCAACCAAAAAACAATCTATCACCAGGTACAAAAGAAATATTTACACTTATGAGTGACCAAGCAAATAGAATGAAAGATTTAATAAATGATCTATTATTATTATCAAATATTGAGGCAAGTCTTAATAAAAATAGATCAGAAAAAATCTATATTGGAAGATTATTTGATTCCATCAAGGCATCTTCAAGTAAGCTTAATAAAAAGAAACATAAAATTAAATTTAATATTGACAAAAACTTAAATATTTATGGGTCTAAGAGTGAAATCCAAAGTGCATTTTCAAATTTAGTAAGCAATGCAATTCGCTATACGCCTGAAAAGGGAAATATACTTATAACCTGGCATCTTATAAATAACTTACCAATTATGGAAGTAACAGATAATGGAGTTGGTATACCAAAAAATAAGATCAATAGAATCACCGAGCGTTTTTACAGAGTGGATGAGGATCGAAGTAGATCCTCTGGTGGGACGGGACTTGGTTTATCAATTGTGAAAAATATCATGTTACAACATCAAGGGCAGTTGGAGATCACAAGTGAACTAAATCATGGGAGTACTTTTAAGCTAATATTTCCAGAAGATAGAATCATAAAGCCTTTATGAGAATATTTTTTTTATTTTTACTTTTACTTTTAAGTGGATGTAATTCATCACTAGAAAGAAATGATGCTACGCAGTATGATAAAGGCTCTTTTAGTCAGCTTACAAAAACAGATTTTGACCGGATGGCCGATTATGAGATTAAAGAAAACACACAAAGTTTAAAAATTCTTGCCTTAAAATTTTATAAAAGAAATCCTGCAGAATTAAGAAAAACTACTTCAGATAGCCCTGAAGTTACAGTCAACTGGCTTTTTTCAAACTCACATAGCTGGAAATTCAAAGAGATTAATAATGCCCAAGGTATTGAGGCGCTCGATCAAGTGTTTGATGAAAATTTTAATGGGGATAGAGTGCTCTCCCTTATTGCAGGCTTATACACTATGCTTATAACCGCACATGATAATCAAAAAGAATTTGATATGTTTGACTCACTAGATCCACAGCTAATTTATAATGCGGCTAGAAATGTCGAGGTTATTGTTTGGAGACTATCAACCAAAAGGAAAAAAAACGGAAAATTATTTCTTGTCACAAACGAAATGAATGATAATTTACAAAACCTAACATTTGAAAGAGAGTTTGGAAAGATTATTGGTAGAACAGATTATTTTGCCTACGTATTATCTGAAAAAAAAGAGCGGTATATAACAAGAGCTATTCAAGGGACAACAATAAGAGTTTTATTGCCCTTTTTATAATAATATTTTTTCGATGCCACCTTTTGTTGCCTTATCAACATACTCTTCTAACCAATTTTCGCCAAGATTGTGTTTAGCTAACTCAACAACAATGTAATCTGCAGTTGTATCGGTGTCATCTCCATAACGCTGAAGTCCCTGAAGGCATGATGGGCAAGAAGTCAAAATCTTAACTGGCACCGACTCATTCTTCGATGAGTTAGTTAGCTCAGAAATTCCTTTTTCAATTTCTTCTTGTTTTCTTAATTTTACCTGTGAGGCTATATCTGGTCTTGCTGCTGCAAATGTACCTGATTCACCACAACATCTATCATTTAAAGGTACCGATTGATTTATTAAATAATTTGTTACTTCCGTTGGCTCATATGTCTTCATAGGGCTATGGCATGGGTCATGATACATATATTGCTGACCTGAAACTCCATCCATCTTAATATTTTTTTCCATTAGATACTCATGAATATCTAATAGACGACAACCAGGAAATATTTTTTCAAATTCATATTTTTGCAATTGATCCATACAAGTGCCACAAGACACAATAACTGTTTTGATATCTAAATAATTTAAGGTATTTGCAATCCTATGAAATTGAACCTGGTTGTCTGAGGTAATCTCTTGCCCTTTATCTTCATCTCCCGATGAGGTCTGAGGATAACCACAACATAAATACCCAGGTGGCAATACAGTAATTGCCCCGACCTCAAATAACATTGCTTGTGTCGCTAGCCCTACTTGAGAAAATAATCTTTCTGAGCCACAGCCTGGAAAATAAAAAACAGCATCAGACTCCTCATTTGTTCGACTTATATTTCTTATGACTGGAACGACTTTATCATCTTCAATCCCTAACAAACCCCTAGAGGTCTTTGTTGGCATATTTTTTGGCATTGGTCTGTTCAGAAAATGTATTGTTTGTGCAATTACAGTTGGCTTTTGTACACTAGAAGCAGGTGATTTTTTTGAAAAATTTGTTAGTTTCAATTTTTTTAGAAATTTATACCCCCATCGCTGCATTTTATATCCATAGTCAACCATAACCTTTCTCATTAATTTAATTGTCAAAGGATCCTTTAAATTAAGATAGGTAATTGCGATTGAGTTTCCTAGATTAAAATGCTTTTTACCCTGCTCCCTTAGAAAGTTTCTCATTGAAATAGAGACCTCACCATAATCTATATCTACCGGACATGGAGCTAAACATTTATGACATACCGTGCAGTGATCAGCCACATCATTAAACTCCTCAAAATGTTTAATTGAAATTCCTCTTCTGGTCTGCTCCTCATACAAAAAAGCTTCAACAAGTAATGAGGTTGCTAAAATTTTGTTTCTAGGACTATAAAGCAAATTAGCTCTTGGAACATGGGTTGCACATACTGGCTTACATTTTCCACATCGTAAACAATCACTCACTGAGTCTGCAATAGATCCAATAGCTGACTGATTCATAATAATCGACTCCTGCTCCAACAATCCAAAGCTTGGTGTATAAGCATTCATAAGGCCTGAACCAGGTAATAATTTACCTCGATTAAAGTTTCCATTAGGATCAATTTTCTTCTTATATTCTGCAAAAGTATTTATTGTTGATGGCTCTAAGAACTCCATTTTTGTAATTCCTATACCATGCTCTCCAGAAATAACGCCATCTAAACTTTTGGCTAGATCCATTACGCGCGCAACAATTTTTTGGGCCTCTTGCATCATTTCATAATCATCTGAATTTACAGGAATATTTGTATGAATATTACCGTCACCCGCGTGCATATGAAGCGCTACAAATAGTCTCGAGCTCAATATGTCCTGGTGTTTTTTATAAATGAGCTCTCGCATTTCTGCATATTCTCGACCTGTAAATATATCTTCCAAGGGAATTTTTAATTCGCTCTTCCAAGAGATTCTTAATTTATGAGATTGTATTAAATCTAAGATTCTCTCCTCACCAAATTCTTCAGGTAATTCCTGGAACTCTTTCGAGGTTTTATCAAAACTATTTAAATAGCTTAGCCATTTATTTTTAATGGAAATAAGATGTTCAAGCGCTAAGGACTTCTTTTTTTCGAAAACCCCTTCATCAGGAATGTTTTTCAAATCTCTTAACAGGCTAAAATTAAATAAATTCTCTAGCTCATCAATTAACTTTAACTTGTTACGAACTGACTGTTCAATATTAATTTTTTCAATTTCATCAGTATACTTTCCTAGGTTTTGCAACGGAATGACAACGTCTTCATTTATTTTGAATGCATTTGTATGTTTTGCAATTGCCGCTGTTCTTGCTCTATCCGACCAAAACCTTTTTCTTGCTTCTGCCGATACTGCTATAAATCCCTCTCCATTTTTCATGTTTGCAATTTGAACAACCTTCGAGGCAACAGCACCAAGCTCATTTTCATCATCAGAAGCAATATCCGCAATTAAGATCATTTTAGGTCTCTCTGGCCTAGTTGCTTTTGTGGAATAGCCCACCGCCCTAATATACCTTTCATCTAAATGCTCAAGTCCTGCTAGATATACCCCATCAAACTCTTTTAAGTATTCAATAATTTGAACAATTGAAGGAACTGCCTCACTAATGCTCCCAAAAAATTCTAAACATACTGTCCTAATGTGCTGTGGCATTTTATGGAGAATAAATCTTGCAGAAGTGATTAATCCATCACAACCCTCCTTCTGTATACCTGGCAAACCACTTAAAAATTTATCAGTAACATCCTTTCCAAGCCCTGCCTTTCTAAAATTTACTCCAGGTATTTCAAGTATTTCGGGATCCTGTTTAGGATTAATACCATTTTCGTCAAATTTAGTTATCTGGAATTTAACTGTTTCTGTGTCGTGAACTTTACCAAGATTATGAGCTAACCTTTCGACTTCAACCCAATCCCCATTTGGATCAACCATCTTCCATGAAGCTAAATTATCAAGAGCGGTACCCCAAAGTACAGCCTTTTTCCCGCCAGCATTCATCGCAATATTTCCACCTATACATGAGGCATCTGCAGAGGTTGGGTCAGTAGCAAATTCTAGGCCTGAATTAGATGCAATTTCCATAGCCCTTCTTGTAACAAGGCCGGCACCACAATGAATTGTAGGAACAGTTTGACTAATGCCTGGTAGATTTTTAAATTCAACCTGACTTGCACTGTCTAACTTTTCTGTATTTATAACTACTGACAGAGAAACTAAAGGAATTGCCCCTCCTGTGTAACCAGTCCCTCCTCCACGAGGTATTATAGTTAAGCCTAACTTAATGCAAGCTTTTACAATATAAGCGACTTCGGATTCGTTATCAGGATTTACCACGACAAAAGGTAGTTCTACACGCCAATCTGTTGCATCTGTAACATGAGAAACTCTTGCTAAACCATCAAATTGGATATTATGTTTTTTTGTATATTTCTTTAATCTAGAATAAACTTTTTTTCTTAGCTTTTTAACCTGGTTAAACTCTAATTCAAATTCATCAATTGCAGTTCTGGCAGCTTTGGTTAATTGTGCTACCTTCATGTTACCAAAACTTCTATCTTCAATGCTTTGAACTCTATGGCGCATTGCTTTAAGCAGCATATTTAATCTTTTTTTGTTTTCTAAAAGGTCATCTTGTAAATAAGGATTTCTTTTAACAACCCACAAGTCTCCTAAGACCTCAAATAGCATTTTTGCCGAGCGTCCCGTTTTTCTCTCAGATCTGAGCTCTAAAATAATGTCCCAGATATCGTGGCCTAGAAAACGTATTACAATTTCCTTATCTGAAAAGGAGGTGTAGTTATAGGGGATCTCTCTCAATCTATTAGATGAAGAGGATGGTAACTTAGCTAATACAGATGATAGAGGTGCGTTCATTTATTACATTCATTTTTAAGCTATACAGAATACCATGCAAGGATAATCCATACAAAGTGTTATTTAATTTCAGTAACTGTTGTAAGTTATGAGAGAATATATTTATGATTATTCAGTGTTATTAAAGTTCATGCTTTGGATTAAATCTTTTCATATTATTTTTATGGTTACTTGGTTCGCGGGATTATTTTATCTCCCAAGATTGTTTGTCTATCACGCAATGGCAGATGACAAAATAAGTACCGATAGGTTTATTGTAATGGAAAGAAAGCTCCTTTACGGTATTATGACGCCAGGCGCAATACTTACTATTTCTTTAGGTTTATGGCTTATGTACCAAAATAGCCTTTCTGGGATATGGTTATATCTTAAACTCCTTTGTGTCATTTTTTTAAGTATTTATCATCTATACTGTTTTAAATATTTTTTTGATTTTAAAAAAAATAGAAATAAACATGGTCATATTTTTTTTAGATGGTTTAATGAAATCCCAGTAGTACTTCTTATTATTATTATTCTATTAGCATTCCTAAAACCAATATGAAAAATATTTTAATTTCTGGGTCATTAGCATATGACTCCATCATGGTCTTTCAAGATTATTTTAAAAATCATATTCTGCCGGATCAAATACATAAACTAAGTGTTTCTTTTTTTGTGCCTGAGCTGAAAAGAAATTTTGGCGGAACTGCAGGGAATATTGCCTATAACTTATCTTTACTTAATTCAAACTCCATTATAATAGCAACAGCAGGCGATGACTTTAGTGCCTATGAGAAGAGACTAAGTAAATTTGATGTTATGCAGGATTATATTAAAATAATTCCAGCAAGTTTAACAGCTCAAGCCTACATCACTACTGATTTAGACGATAATCAAATCACTGCTTTCCATCCGGGGGCAATGATGGAATCACATCAAAATAGCATTTCTAATATTACAGAAAAAATTGACCTAGCAATAATTTCCCCTGCAGGAAAAGAAGGGATGTTGAAGCATGCAAGAGAATGTTTTGAAAAGGGTATTCCTTTTATGTTTGACCCAGGGCAAGGTCTTCCAATGTTTAATAAAAATGAATTGAATACTTTTATCAACCAAGCAACTTACATTGCCGTCAATGATTATGAAGCTGAACTTCTGATGAAGAT
>Ga0209657_1001905_pt1 | contig 12106 bp, 12 predicted proteins | sample SaaInlV_100m_DNA_FD_184650 | JGI IMG/M metagenome (GOLD analysis project Ga0209657, IMG submission 184650) | Marine microbial communities from expanding oxygen minimum zones in the Saanich Inlet - SI037_S3LV_100m_DNA (SPAdes) (version 2) | ecosystem: Environmental > Aquatic > Marine > Intertidal... | reverse complement strand
ACCTTTCGTTGGTAACTTCGTAGCCTTTCCAGCAGAGATCATGCGTACTGCAACACGGATCATGGATTTTAATCTTAAACAAATGGCTCATCCTAATCCTAGAATAAGACAACTAGGTATCAAGGGAGCTATGGGAACTACACTAGCTTTTGGTGGTGTAGGTGCAGGAGTAACGGCGTTAAGTCAAGCATTGACAGGTACATCACCTGATCAATGGAGCGCGTATCAAAGATCGTTTGCTGCAGACTGGGATAGAAATGCAAACCTTGTAGCATTTACAGGTTTTGACAAAGGTAAAGCAAAAGCATTTAACTTTTCATACTTTAGTCCTTATGATTTTTTACAAAAACCATTAAACGCTGTAATGCAAAAGGCAGCTGAACAAAATTTAAGTCCACAAGATACAGATGAGTTTATATTAAACATGATGTTATCACCGGATGGTCCTATCATGGAAATGTTAAGACCTTTCCTATCTCAACAGCTAGGTCTAGAAGCTTTATCAGACGTACAACCAGCAGGAATATTATTGGGTGGTAGAAATGGTGTAACCTCTGAAGGTGTAAGAATTTATTCTCAATCTGATGACGTAGGAGATAAAGTACAAAAATCATTTATGCACTTAATGAATGCAGTAGAACCAGGATTAGTTTCTACAGGACAAAAATTTATAAAAGGTGCAACAGGAGATTTAACTAAAGGTGGACAACCAGTTAACTTAAGAGATGAAATAACTGCATTGTTATCTGGAGTTAGAATTATTAACATAGATGTATTAAAATCTATGGAATACAAAACAGGTGAGTTTAATAGATTAATGAGAGCTATTGATGATACAGAAAAACTATATAGCCCTGAAGGATATAATTCTAGAGGACCAGAAACAATACTTCAAGAGTATAATCAGATGCAGTTAGAGGGTTATAAAGTACAACAGAATTTTCACAAAATGATTGTAGATGCAAAAACTATCGGTGTGTCTACTTTTGATATTAGAAGAAAATTAAAAGATCAAGGTGTTGGAAGTAAGATGATAAATAATTTAATGAATGGTGTGTTCACACCTATAAATTATTCTGATGCCAGATTTAAAAAGAAAGTAAAAGCAGTAGAATCTTTTGCTAGAGAAAAATCTAAAAAAGACTCTGATTATAGATTTATTGTAGACCCTAGTTATCTATATCCTAAACTTCAATTAAACTTATTAAAAAATAGTTACAAATTTAAAAAACTTGATCCTAATGATAAATTAAAAATATATGCAGAAGGCAAGAACCCTAACACGGGTGGTATATTTGGTAAATTTTTCAAAGATGGTCCAGGTATTATACAACGTGGTAAAAATTTAATTAATAAAGTTTTACCGGGTGATCCTATAAGTAAGATACAAACACCACCGCTAGGTGACACGCCACAACCAAAATTAGCTGCAAACACACAGCAAATAGATCCAATAACTAACTTGACAAGGACGGAGACTGCATTATTATCACCAACTGAAAAGGTAATAGCGAGTAGAACATAATGGCTAGAAAAGACGAAGCATTACAAAAAATTGAATCACATGAGAAGCTATGCAGGATAATGCAGAAGCAAACTCATGACAAAATACATTCTATTGAAACTCAAATACAGAGAATAGAAAGTATATTACTAATTACTACTGGTGCATTGATCAGCGGTATGATCTATGTTATATTCAATCTAATCACAAAATAAAAATTCATGAAATTATCGAAACACTTTACTCTTGAAGAGATGACACGTTCCATGACTGCCACACGTAAGGGAATTGACAACACACCAGGGTCCGGGGAGATAAAAAACCTAGGAAACCTCTGTTATGAGGTCTTAGAGCCCGTTAGAGCACACTTCGACAAAGCTATAAGGATTAGCTCGGGATACCGTTCAGAAGCGCTGTGTGAGGCTATAGGGAGCAAAAAAACGAGTCAGCATGCGCTGGGTTGTGCGGTGGACTTCGAAATCCATGGTGTTCCAAATATTCAGGTCGCTTATTGGCTAACTAATAACGTTGACTTCGATCAATGCATTATGGAATTTTTTGATCCTGAAGATCCTGCAGGGGGATGGATTCATGTCTCTTATGATGAAAAAGGATCTAACAGAAAACAAATATTAACCTTCGACGGAAAAAAATATTCTGAAGGACTACCAGAAATGAAGTGGTCCGGCGGTAAAGTCGTAAATTAAAAATTGCAGCGCGGTACGCGTATATATCCTATTAAATCCATGACCTTAATTCTTCTCCTAAAACTTCAGATGCTATGTTTATTTTTTTACGTAGAGCTTGTACGATTTTTTCATCCACGGTGTCGTCCGCCATTAAATCAACATAAGTCACTGATTTTTTTTGGCCGATTCTGTGTGCTCTGTCTTCTGATTGCAATCGTTTTTCTAAGTCATAACCGTTAGAATAGTAAATTACGGTGTTTGCAGCCGTTAAAGTAATGCCATAGCCGCCCGTAGAAGGGGTTCCAACGATAAACCGGCACTTAGGGTCATCCTGAAAACGTTTGATATTAGGTTGTCTCTTTTCTTGTGGCGTTAATCCATAATAATCGACAATGGATTCTTCTCCATATTTTTTAGATACAGCATTTATGATAGAAGTCATATCATATTGATAATGAGCCCATATAATTGCTTTACCTTCGGTTTCTTCAAGAACATCCATTAATTCTGTTATTCTGTTATTAGCAATAGGTTGAGTTGCACCGTCATCAGCAGTAAAATGACCACAAGTAATTTGTTGTAGTCTCATTAACTGTGTTAATGTATTTACGGTAGTTGATTGTTTACCTTTTAAAATAGCAATAGCTTCTTTCTTCATTTGATCATACAATCTACGTTGCTCTGGAGATAATTGTATTTGACGTTTAATAAATATCTTTTCAGGTAAATCTAAACAATCTTCTTTTAATACACGATAAGAAAAATCTTTTAATTTATCAGATAACTCTCCTAAATTTTTAAAACCATTAACAATTTGTATTTGTCTACCATGCATATGTAGTGTTTTCATTTCTGCATATCTATTTCTAAAAGCATAATAAGACGTAAAGTCCAATAACCAAGGACTTAAAAAATCACACTGCGTGTATAAATCTAAAGGATTTTTAGTTACCGGGGAACCTGTCATAATTCTTCTATAACTTGCAGATGTTGCGAGTTTTAGAATGTTTTTAGTTCTTTTGGCAGTAGGTGTTTTAATTGTAGTAGACTCGTCAATCGCCATCATAGTTCTATGACACGATAAAAATTTATTAGCAAAATCCATACCTTTAGTTGTACTAAAAGCTTCAACATTCATAATTAAAATATGCAAGCCTTCACCTTCAGAAAACAATTCATCTAAACTTTCTTTTTGTTTTTTATTAATAGCAGCTTTCCATAATACAGTTATATTTTCTATATGATTTGGTAAGTGTGTAGGTAATTCATTATTATACCAAGTACCAACAACACCTTTAGGTGCAACAATAAGAGCACCATTGACTTTACCTTTGTCGTAAAGCATAGCAAGATTATCTATTAATACTTTTGTTTTACCTGTACCCATTTCCATAAAATAAGCATAAGTTTCTCTATTCCATGACTTTTCTAATGCAGTTATTTGATGTGCATACGGTTTTGTTTTAAATTTATAGTTCATAATTTTTCTTCTTTCTGACTTGACTTATAATATTAAATCACTATATTGTCAACCATGAAAGAAAATAAGGTTTATGTTATTCAACACATTGCTGGTACTGCTGACGGCAGACCTAAAATAAATATTATGGGTGCAGCTTCTTATTCTACATCCGGTGATTTTGTTTTTTTATTACCTGAATTATCACAAATGATATTTTCTCCTGGACCATTAATTTTTAAACTTAGAAAAGGTTTAAAAGATTTTACTACAGAAGATTATTTATTACTAACTGGTGATCCTGCAATTATTGGTGTAGCATGTTCTATAGTTTCTGACATAACAAATGGTAAATACAAATTACTAAAATGGGATAAGCAAGAAAGAAAATATTATCCTATTGAAATTAACTTATATGAAAGAGGAAAGATAGATGAATAGAAAATACATATTAAAAGAAAGATTAAAAACTACAGAAAAATGGATTGAATCTTTTTTAAATGTAGAAAAACATAAAGAGATTTCAAAAAAAGCTCTTCAACAACTTAACAAGGATAAACCTATTTTAGGATGGACATTTACAATTATATATTTACCTAGTAAAATTTGGGATTATATTTCCACTATAATTTGGTGGAATAGATATCGTAAAGCATGTAAAGAAGTAGAAATTATAAGAAAGGAATTAGAAAGCTATGAGTAATATCGACTTTGAAACAGACCAACAAGAGGTTATACAAAAAACCGACAACATAAAAACACTTGCAGATCAAGTAGAGAAATTAAATTCTTTACAACAAAGAATAGAATTGCAGGAAGATAATTTAAAAAATACAAAAAAAGAATTTGATCATTTGTCTGGAGAAGTAATTCCAACCATGATGGCTGAGATGGGTTTATCTCACCTTAAACTTATGGATGGTTCTTCAGTAGATGTAAAACCTAATTATAGTGCTAGTATTTCTATAGCTAATAGAGAGAAAGCATTTACATGGCTTCGAGACAATGGACTTGGTGATATTATTAAGAACGAGATCTTGGTATCATTCGGTCGTAACGAAGATAACAAGGCAGCAGATTATGCTGCTCTTGCAGAGGAACGTGGGTTTCAACCAACACAAAAGTTGAAGGTTGAACCCATGACTCTCAAAGCGTTAGTCCGTGAGCGTTTAGAGGCAGGTAAATCAATGCCAACGGAAATTTTCAACGTGTTCGTTGGAAATAAAACAACAATAAAAAGGAAACAATAAACATGAACCAAGTAGCAGAAAAAAAGAATAGTGCACTAGCAACATTTGATATGGAAGCTGATGCACAACAAGGCACTCAAAATATATCGCAAGAAGATCTTGCGTTACCATTCTTAAAAATTTTGGGTCAACTATCTCCAGAGGTAAACAAAAGAGATGGGAAGTATGTCGAAGGCGCAGAGCCTGGCAAAATAATCAACACAGTTACAAACGAATTGTTTGATAAAATTAGTGTTGTACCTTGTCACTACAAAAGACAATATATTGAATGGCAAGACAGAGGTACTACAGGCAGTGGTGCACCTGTTGCAATTCATAACGCAGACAGTGATATCGTTAGTCAAACGACTAGAGATAAATCATACAAAGATAGATTACCAAACGGTAATTATCTTGATAATACTGCAAGTCATTTTGTATTAACTTTAGGTGATACTCCATCAACAGCTTTGATTTCTATGAAATCTACTCAATTAAAAGTTAGTAGAAAATGGAATTCATTGATGATGGGTTTAAAACTACAAGGTAAAAATGGTTTGTTTACGCCGCCAACTTATAGCCACATTTATAATCTATCTACCGTTCAGATGTCGAATGACAAAGGAACATGGTTTGGATGGGAAGTTGAAAAGATGGGCCCAGTTACAGATAAAGCAATCTATGACATGGCTAAGTCTTTTGCAATGAGTGTAGGTAAAGGTGAAGTGGAAGCTAAACACGGATCAGAAGATACTAAAGACTCAACACCATACTAATCGAATCCTAGGAGTAGGCGCGGAAGCGAGAGTGGAAGCGCCCACTTTTAATTTATGATAGAAAAATTTAGAAAGATATTTAAAGGCTTGGAAGAAAGATTTGGGTACCATGTACTTGATCAAAGTAATGGTGACGGTAAAAAATCCGGTACTTCATTTACATCTTCTTATGCACACACAGAAGAAATGTGGAAGGCTCACCTAGAAGGGATTAAGTTTAATGTTAAAACAAAAACAAAAATTATACAAGCAGATAGTCTAGGTCTTTGTCCTATCTCAAGTGATAGTAAATGTACTTGGGGTGCAATAGATTTAGATGAATATAAACCTGATGTAAAAGAATTATATAAAAAAATAAAAAGTTTAAATGTGCCAGTAATACCTTTTAAATCTAAGAGTGGGGGTATACATGTTTACATCTTCTTAACAGAAGAAGTACCTGCATTATTATTAAGAGAAAAATTACATTCAATAAAAAATATATTTGGAGATTGTAAACCAGATAAAATATTTCCTGTGCAAAAATATTTGAATCTTGAAAAAGGTTCAGCGGGTAGTTGGATCAATCTTCCATATCACAATCATAAAGATACCGTGAGGTATATGATAAAGGAGGATGGCTCCAGGGCCACTCTGGAAGAGTTTTTTGAACACTACGAAAGAAATACAGTCACTCCCAAACAACTCAAAACATTAAAATCAAATATAGACGAAGGAGACTCTGGAGAATGGTTCCAGGATGGTCCTCCTTGTATGCAAGCACTTGCAAAATTTGGTGTACCTAAAAGTCAAAGGAACGAAGTTCTATTAGACATGACGAGGTATGTAAAACAAAGATACCCTGAAGATTGGAAAGATAAAACTTTAGAATATAATAAACAGTTTTTTGAACCTAAAGGAAAAGGCATGGGTTTCAGTGAAGTAAGTGGAGTCATAGGATCTAGAGAGAAAAAAGATTATGTATATAGATGTGACCAAGATTGGTTAAAAAGTTATTGCAACAAAGAAGAATGTATTAAAAGAAAATTTGGTATAAGCGGGTCATTAAATAGTGAGTTAGTATTAGGTCCTTTATCTTATGTAACATCCAATCCTAAAATTTGGTACTTAGGTTTTAATGGTGAAGAGGTAGGTCTATCATCAAAAGAATTAGTTAAACAAGATTTAGCAAGAGAAGCTGCAACAGAACAAACAGGTAAGACACCACCTAAAATTAAAAATTGGGATATGCAGTTACGAACACTTCAAGAGAAAGCTACAGAGATAGATGCACCAGAAGAAAGTTTACCAACATTCAGATTGAAAACAAGTTTGGAAAGTTTTTGTTTTAATACTAGAGTGACTAAAGATAAAAAGAAAATATTATTAGGGAGGCCTTTTGAAGATGAGTCTACAATTAGATTTACTTTTGGAGACTTCTTTAAATATATAAAAGCAGATGAGTGGAATATTACTCCAGATGTAACCCACCAAATGTTAAAAAAGATTCCTGGTATTACAAGAGACAAGTTTCATATTAAAGAAGGTGTAAAACGATGGGTGTATGTTTTACATAAAGAACAGTTTGACAATGAACCTGAAGTAAAACAAGAAGCTCCAGAATACGTTAGCAAAGATAATGAAAGTGCATTTTAATGTTAGATAGATTTTACAGGAGAAGGTATAAAATATTAGGTGGACCTGGTTGTGGTAAAACAACTAAAATATTAGATATTTTAGCTGATTATATTAAAGGAGGTATTAACTTAGATCAAGTTTTATTAATTGGTTTTGCCAAAGCAACAGTGCAAGAACTACAAGCTAGAGTAATTAAAAAAGGTTTATTAACAGAGAAGCAGGCTGAATCAATTAAAACGATACATAAGTTTTGTTTAGATCAAATAGGTAAACATGACATCTTAAATTCTAGTGTAAAAACAGATTTTAAAAAAAGAATGGCATCTGATCCTGACACTTGGGTTATGTTAGACGACGAAAAGTATGACCGGGAAGATGAAGAACCCGCACAATGGACAAAACAAGAGGATAAAAAAATGGCTGTTTATTATGACATAATAAATAAAGCACATCACAAAATAGGCTTTGATAAAAGACATAAATACAAAAATGATTTAGATAAAATTTTAAATTTTTTTGGAGAAAGTGAAAATGATACATATAAGAATGTACACACAGGGCAGCTAACTTATTTTTATACTAATCTTCAAAAGTTTAAAAGTCAAACAGGGGTTATTGATTTTGAGGACATGTTATTAAAAGCTTTATACCCTACCGTGGAATTTCAACCATACAAGCTTGTATTAGTAGATGAAGTTCAAGATCTTTCAAAATTAGAATGGCAGGTTATATCTAAGATAGCACAAAAAACTGAAGAATTATTTTTAGTAGGGGACGATGACCAAGCTATATTTGGTTGGAAAGGGTCTGATGTAAAAATTTTTCAAAAATGGCCTTGTAGGAAAGAAAATGTTACACGTTTAGAAACATCTCACAGGCTTCCAGGAAAAATATATGATTTTGCTTTAAGCATAAGAGATGACATAAAGCATAGATTAGGTAATGAGTTTACATGTCAAAAAAGAATAGACCCAAGTAAGAAGGATGAAGGGTTTATTGGCTACATAAATGGTTTAGATGAAGTAGAGGGTTTAAATAAAGATTCTGAAATTATTTTTTGTGCACGAGCCAAAAGTTCTTGTAGAAAATACGCAGAGTTTTTAAAATACAACAATTTAATATGGTTGGAAAAATCACAAAGTATGGATGATAGGGGTAAACTTAAAAGTTCTTTCCCTAAAAATTGTAAAGAAGTAATAGAGTCTTGGCATACTTTACAAGAAGGACATCCGATTAAAGGGACTGATTACATAAAAATGGTGAAAGAAATAAATAAAGACTTTATTTCTGATAGGAAAAAGACAGCCTTATCTAAAAAAGATACAGCACCACCAGAATTGCATGTAGCAGATGCTTTATTTTCTTATGAAGAATTAAAAAACAAATATTATTTAAATGCACCATTAGAAAAAATGTGGCACGAAATTTTTTATTTTGATACTACAAGAGTTCAATCAGCTAAAAAACCTAACGCCATATTTAAAGATAGAGAAGACTTTAATGACTATCTAAAAGGATGTTGGGAGAAAAATAAAAATTTAACAACTAAAATTATAATATCAACTATTCACGGTGTAAAAGGAATGGAGGCTGAGAAAGTAGTTTTATCTGTTGAATGGGGTTATTCATTAAAAGCATATAAGATGGGTGATCAAGAGAACGAAGACGAAGAACTTAGGGTTTGTTATGTAGGAATTACTAGAGCTAAAAAAGAATTATATCTATTTGAGCTACCTGGTGAATACAGAAACCCTTTTCCACCATTACAAACTTACTTAGGAGAAAAATATGACGGATGATACTATATTTGATGATGCATTTCCACAAGATAAACAAATCGGAGGATCTCATTACAAAAACTTTAAAATACAACCATACGAATTTATTTCTAAAAACAATCTCTCATTCTTTCAAGGATGTGTTGTGAAATATGTTTGTAGATATTTACATAAAAATAAGATAGAAGACTTAGAAAAGATAATACATTATTGTCAATTAGAAATTAAAAAGATGAAAGATACAAAATGATACAAAAACCTTTATTTGCTGTACAGACAGAATGGTTTCCACCAGATGATTTTCCAGATCTATCAAAGTATGATGAGATTTCGATTGACTTAGAAACTAAAGATCCAGATTTAAAAACAAAAGGCTCTTCATCAATGAGAGGACAAGGTGATGTAGTAGGAATTGCAATAGCCGTTAAAGATTGGTCAGGTTATTATCCAATAGCTCATGAATCAGGACCTAACATGGAAAGAAAAAAAGTTCTTGGTTGGTTTCAAGATGTACTTAAAACAAAAGCGGATAAAGTATTTCACAATGCTATCTATGATATGTGTTGGATTCATAGACTAGGGCTCACGGTTCACGGAACAGTTGTTGATACAATGATCATGACTTCTTTAGTTGATGAAAATAGATTTAGATACGACTTAAACTCTGTAGCACAACACTATACAGGAATAGGTAAAAACGAATCCGCATTACAAGAAGCAGCAAAAGAATGGGGTGTTGACCCTAAAGCAGAGATGTACAAACTTCCTGCTATGTATGTTGGGGAATATGCTGAACGAGATGCTGAAGTAACTTTAGCTTTGTGGCAAGAACTTAAAAAAGAAATAGAACACCAAGACTTACAATCAATTGTAGAGTTAGAACAAAAAGTTTTTCCTTGTATACTTGATATGAAAATAAAAGGTGTAAGGGTTAGTGAAGCACAAGTTGATCAATTGGACCATCAATTAAAAAAATCTTACGATAAATATATAAAAAGAATAAATGATGACACAGGTATTTACCCTGAAGTTTGGGCCGCAAAAAGTATTGAACTTGTATGTAACAAACTAGGTATCGATGACTTTGATAGAACAGAGAAGACACAGAAACCTTCATTTACAAAAAATTATTTAAAGAATCACAAGCACCCAGTGCTTAGAGCAATCGCAAGTGCAAGAGAACTTGATAAACTAAAAAATACTTTTTTAGAATCTATTAAAAACTATGTCTACAATGGTAGAATACATGCAGATATACATCAATTAAAAGGAGACTTTGGAGGAACTATAACTGGAAGGTTGTCTTACTCTAAACCTAATTTACAACAGCTACCTAATTATACTAATGTCGGTATGGGTATTAGGTCTATATTTATGCCTGAGGAAGGTCATAGATGGGGTTGTTTTGACTATTCACAGCAAGAACCTAGGCTGGTAGTGCATTATGCTCTAGCAACACTAGGAACGACTGGAGTAGCATCTATTGCGGACAGGTACGATGAGGCACGTGAAAACCCAGATGATCCAAACATTCAATTAGCAGCAGACTTTCATAGTATGGTAGCTAATATAGCAGGTATACCTAGAGGACAAGCAAAGACAATTAACCTTGGTTTGTTTTATGGTATGGGTAAAGCTAAACTACAAGCACAATTAGGTGTTACTGATCAAGTAGCTAGAGATCTTTTAGCAACGTATCATAGTAAAGTTCCTTTTGTAAAACAATTGATTCACCACACAATGGACCGTGCTCAACAAAGAGGTTGGATTAGAACTATATTAGGTAGAAGATGTAGATTTAACATGTGGGAGCCGGCTACGTTCGGAATGCATAAACCACAAACATTTGAAGATGCGTCCATGGAACATGGATCACGGAACATTAAAAGAGCATTTACATACAAAGCATTAAATAAATTAATCCAGGGTAGTGCGGCCGATATGACCAAGCAAGCTATGATAAATCTAAGGGAAGCTGGTATTACTCCAATGATTCAATTACATGATGAGTTAAATGTATCCTATGAAAATGAAAAAGAAGCTATTAAGATAAAAGAAATAATGGAACAAGCTGTTCCTCTTAAGGTGCCTAACAAAGTAGACTTTGAAGATGGAGAATGTTGGGGGGATATAATTAATAACCAAGAAGAGCAAGTAGATAAGGATTTTTAAAAAAATAATAAAATATGTCTTACTTAAATGCTAATATTCCTGTACAATACTCGCAAATAAAAAAGGAGTATTTATATGACCTTACCAGACATGTGGGAGAAGTTGAAGACTGTATCATCTTCGGTATTACATCACTTACAGGTCGCGCTATCTTATTTCACGCGATCATGGAGAACGGTGCAGTATTTTATCGCCTGCCAATTAGCGCGTTTATTCAGCGAGGATTTGACCGATCACAAGTCCCCGAACAACGTTTGGATGAACTGGAGCTTTGGAATTCTTTCAGTTATTATCCTGCTGTTACTACTTGGGATCTTTTAACAGCATCATCCGGCAAATATATTGGAAAAGATAAGAAGTGGTATCACGGCAAGTATTTATTTACCGTTGACTGGGGCCACCCAGATGCTAATATACTGAACTCTGATCATTCAGAGATTCCGCACGAACACAAGTGCGCTCACATAATTGCGTTAGACAACGGCAACTATGCAGCACAACCTAACAACAGATGTATCTGGGACCTACCTTCATTTACTGTGAAGGACAACATTCCTGACTGGAAAGTACAAACTTCAGAATGGAATGTAGAAGATACCGGAGCATGGAAAACAGAAGACACCGACAATTTCTTTTATGAAATCGAGGAAAAAAAATGAGGAATTTAAATTATGAACATTGCAGAACTATTCAAAAAGAATTTTGTATTAATACCGGTTATAGCATCTGTCTTGTTCGGAACGTTTACTGGCGTTAAGTATATTGTTAATCTAACAGACACTATTAATCAATCAGAAGTTCATATTGTTAATCTTGAAAGAGATCTAACTACCGCTCAAGATAAAATTTCAGAAATGAATACAAGACTATCATCAGCAGAAG
>Ga0209657_1001893_pt1 | contig 12158 bp, 10 predicted proteins | sample SaaInlV_100m_DNA_FD_184650 | JGI IMG/M metagenome (GOLD analysis project Ga0209657, IMG submission 184650) | Marine microbial communities from expanding oxygen minimum zones in the Saanich Inlet - SI037_S3LV_100m_DNA (SPAdes) (version 2) | ecosystem: Environmental > Aquatic > Marine > Intertidal... | reverse complement strand
ACCAGTTTGGAATTTCCATTCCTAGTTCACTCATAGCATACAATGAATTATGCCATATTTTATGCAAGTAACCACTTCTTACCATCATTTCAGCTTGTATGATTTTTCTATTATCATTTTCGATTGGCAAATCAATACCGACTGAGCGTAGATAATCTCTATGCAATAGCAGCTCCTGGCCCCAATTCCAGCAGAATTCATCAAGTCCAGGAGTCCTCATTCTAAGAAAAAGGATATCAGTTCGTGAATCAACTTCATTGTTTATTGCACTCTCACTCAATAAATCATGTTCCCGACCCATGACACTATTTGATAAAATATGATTCCTGTAAAGTATTTTATCAGTCCTTAGATTGTTAAATATTGTTCTTGCACTTCTTCTTCCATATATTTTATCATGAGATTCAGAATAATCAGGAGTTCCCGGAATCCGGTTAAAAACACCTTCATTTTTCAAAGCATCCTGTGCTCTAAACCAGACGGAGACAGTTTCATTTCCTTCGTTACCATCACTTTTCATAATTATTTCACACTCACAACCTTATATTTAGTTTTTGATATATTACTTATTTAATCAGAAATATCTGAGTCTATAACAGGGAATATTTTTTGCTCCTTAATCTCATGGACTCTTAACAGCCCTCTTTTCTTATTTAATTTTATATAATCTTCAAATCCTTCTAAATTAAATTTAAACGGTACTTCGTAAGGTGAAGAAATATTTTTCTTAAATTTATCAAATATTTCTTTCAATGATACACCTTCTTTGGGAACTGGAAGATACTGTTCTATCAATTCAAGAATTTCGTCATTAGTATATCTTTTCAATAGAGAAAGATTGTATTTCCCAGGAGCAATATGCGCATGATGCAATCCAAAATCTGAATTTCCGAATAACTCCACATGAATATACTCTCCTTTGCTTACTAGATTTATTCCATTAATCGAATATCCGCTGTCAATTGATGGGACTTCAACTCTTGATTCATATGGCTTTGGTAGCAATCTATCGCTCTTACTTTCAGATTTAATCCAACGATTCCAACGTTTACATAATACAGATGAATTTTGAGAAATATCAGATAATAGATTCTTTATTTTATCAAATTGCTTTATTGGTGAAACCATAATTAAATCTGGTAATTGAACTAATTTTGTTCCCTTTCTCTTAAAAAGTTCTGAAACTGTTGGAGAAATAACCAATTCTAGTGGAAATGATTCAAATAAAATATCATGCCATTCACTAAGATGCTGGCTTGCTTCTTTACTCAATCGAATTCCTACTTCAATCCCTGTATCTAACCCATGATTCCCATCGAGATTCGCCGTGAAAAGTAAGCCTGAATTATTATCAGCAATGACATGTTTTGCGTGAAGATCTGGGTGCCCCCTCATAGAAACTCCTTTGCATCTCATTAATCGAAGGAAACCTTCTCTTTCACTCTCTCTCGGTGGCCTCCCAATTGCCTTATCAGTAGCATGATATAGAATTGTAATTTCAACACCTTTTTGCGATGCATTGACCAACTCATCAACGACCTGTTTGCCTATTCCGGATTCAGCATTTGAAAGTGCATAAGTCGATATTCGAAGTGTCTTCTTTGCAGATTTGATTTTGTCAATTATTGCTTTAACAAGGCTCATTCTACGATTTTCCAAAGTCCAAATCGCATTGGCAGTAGCGCGAGGTGAATCTGTCTTTTCCGCTTGATGCCATGGATTTCCAAGTCTAGGATCATTCTTACTTGGCCGTATATGCTGATTTGCTTCATGGAGCCATAGATATGAGAAAAATGAATGGAAAGATTTCACTGTTTTTGAATCGCTGACTCGTATTCCTGTCTCAATATTCTTCTCGAGTGAGGTGTCACGGATATTGGCTGATGTGACCAATAATTCATCATCGATAATGAGGAACTTAGCATGTGCTTCGGGGTGCAAACGTATGTATACGCCTTTTCCAGCAAGCTCCTGTAGCCTTGAAAGATTGTTCATTGATTCTTCATCATCTGAATATCGGCTGTGAATACTGGTTTCGAGTGTAGTCAGAACATGAACGCGTCCATTTAATCGATTTGCTGCTGACGCTAGAGTCTTCTCTATCTCAGGGTATTGTAACATCCAGTTGAATAGGAATACGTGACGCTTTGCGGATGAAATCATTTCTACCATTGCATCTAGAATTGCAGGATTTTTAGGATGGGTACTGATCAATGACTCTGTATTACCCTTCCAATCGAGGGGGTTGAAATCATTCTTTTTCTCCTTGAGAGGTAGCCAAGTAACCAATTCGGGAATCGGATTATCTAGAACCTCGATTTGGAATGACTCAATAGGCATGGAAAAACACCTCCGCTTCGTCAATTCGGTACTGTAATTCCCATTCTCCTGTCTTTCTGTATCGCTCCAATATGGAATCGAGAGATAGATCTTTCAATGTCCGCTTGAGAGTTTCAGCCCATTTATTTGGTAGATTTTCAGGGTCCATCCACAATTCTTCAATTGACTGCTTGAGAATCTCTACTTCTGAATCAACTCCTACACGGCCTAATGCTCCATCAGGTAGTTTACGCATAGCGTCATCCATCGCATCATCAATCCAAGATATGATTTTCTTCTGTTCGGGTATTGGCCGCAGGAGTGCTTCAACTTCGATATCGCTACCCATTGAGAATTGCACCCGATGTGGTTTAGGTTTTGATTTACTTGGGAGATCACGATGTTCATGTTCGGATACTTCGATTGACAACATACTCTTGTGTGCTCTTGGCTTTGAAGATTGGTTTCGGAAATCGATTTCACCCAATGTGCCAGTCAATGTATCATTAGATTCGAGTTCGACTTTTCCAAGTGAACTGAGAAGCATAGTTGAACCAAGTTGTACATCTTTCAGATTGGCTGAGGGAGGCCCCACAAGGGTTTTCACAAACCAAATTCCTGGAACTTTTGCAGATTTGTACTCTTGTATTTCAGAGGCTGGCCAAGAATTAAGTTTAGTACCAAAATCATCTCTTCTAACAGTTTTTTGTTGTGAAAAACCCTCAATCGATTCATCGACTTTATGCATATTTCTTTGCTCTGCAGTGAACCAATTTGTAACTTCTTCGTTAGAAGGAGGTTTAGTATCTTTCCAATTTATTTTTCTCCATTTCTCGCTACTAAATTTTGTATCTATGGGTAAAAATTCACCTGTTTCTTCAACCATATAGAGTGTTTGATTTCTCGAAGTTATTAGACGGATTTCTCCATCTTTGGAAGCAAAGCGCCCTGCCTCGGTCAGTTCAAACATCTGGTCAAATATCGGGTCTTTTCGGTGCCGTTTAGTCTCCTCAGAATCTTCTTCGAAAAGGAAGCCTCCATTACGGTTTAGCAAACGAGATTTTCGTTTGGTTGATCTTTGAATCAAATTACGATAAAATAACATTTCTAAAAGTTTTCTTGCAAGATTGATTGGTAGTCCAAAAACCCGTTGAATATCTTTTGCAGACAAGGCGTCAAGTTCATCCGCAAGACGAATTGCATGTACAAGTAAAGGGTCTTCTTTTACGCCCTCCTCCCGACACCTTAGATTTGTGAAAATCATCTTGATAATGGTAGCAGGAGAAGTATGGATCGCCCATGCACCTTCCTTGATTATTCTGTTGGAAAGTACGGGCCGAGGTGTACGAAGTTCTCTACTCATTTGCGACCACCTCTCTTTCCCCCACTTGGGTTTGGAACCAAATTGATATCTGTCCAATCATTTCTGAGGTCTTTGGGGGAGATTTGGAGAGAACGCCCATTCTTCAGGACATGATTGATTAACTGAGAGACGAAATTCTGAGGGGCTGTATTTTCAGTCATACTTGAGTCTAAATCTTCATCAGTATTTCTTGCATCATGTTTTTTGCCCATTTCCTCAAGTTGCCGAGCGTTGCCAACGAGAATCAAGCGATGACGAGCTCGAGACGTGGCTACATTAATTCGGTTTAAGACTGTCATGAATCCGAGGCTTCCACGTTTGTTGGCGCGAGTCATGGGTAATAGGACAACATCTGCTTCTCTTCCTTGGAATCGATCAACAACATTGACCTCGATACGAACAGATTTCGTCTTTTTATCCACAAAACGCCAACCCTTTGACTCGACGACATCACTTACACGAAGGGCTTTCTGAATTGCAGCGGCCTGCGCCTTGTAAAATGAAATAACTGCAATCTCCCAGTATCTGTCATCTGGATGAGGAATTGATGCAAGATCTTTTGCAAGATCATCAATCGCTTCGACAATCACCTTTGCCTCCGCGACATTTACGTAAAGCCATTTTTTCCTTCCATTTGGGAGTATGTCAATTTTCTCCATTGCTTCGTCACCAAACAACGAAGTGTCGAGAAGTACAAGGCTTTCATCCTTCTTTAGTGGAGTTCCCAAGAGACGTGTAGGGAATCCTCTTTCAACCATGTTTGAACCGCTATAATATTCATTTCCATAGACTACCTGGCTATTAAATTCAGCGATTTTCGGGTGCATTCTGTGTTGAACATTAAGGCTGACAATTCTATCATTTCGCTTATTCTTTGAGAGTCGCTCAGCAAGTAATTCAAATCCACTATTGTATTCAAAATCGGCTACCATTACCAAATCCCTCCATAGTCTATCAAGGCTATCTGAATATTTCTGATCATAGCACCAAGGATTAATCGCACCAGAATTATGTGGCGCGGGCCAACGTGGCCCAATTGTAGATTCAATATTCTTTTTGATGTTTTTATCCCACATCGAATTGACCCACTTTCCTTCCACTCTAATCTGGGCAACCTTTGGTCTGTCACGGGGAGGACGACGCCAAGACTTAGGGCGCTTGTTTGGTTCTTCGGGATATGCTTGTTTATTCGGTTTCTCAGGCTTTTTATATCGTCCAGGATTGGCCAATTGCTTCGGCTCCTTTGGTGGTTTAAATTCGCCTGCTTTGAACGCGTTTGGTTTCTTTGGCTTGGGGCCACGTGTTTTCTTTTCGGCAGAATCCCATTCACCTACAAGTGAATCATATTCTGATATTTTCTTTGCAAATTCCTTTTCCCTGATAGATTCTTTATTTTGAAATTCTTCTTTTGCTTTGCCAAGAATTTTTGGATATTCTTTAATTGCTGCCTGCCGGTCATTGTAGGCGATTACTGCCCGCTCATGCGTCTTTTTTGTTGAGTTGCATTTTCGTTCCCAGTTGGCCACTGCTCGAATAAAATCATCATCAATCTTATTCTTAGCGACCTGCCACTTTCCGACTTGGGAATCAAAACTGATTTCAGACCATTTATCCTCTAAATCTGCTCGTAAATTCAAGATGGAGCTGTAAATTCTCCATTGGTGTTCACGTCGTTCATTTTCATTATTCGACATTCGATGCTCAAACCATTGCTCAAGAGAAATGCGGACACTTACAGCGCACTCTTCAAACATCTTCTGAATTTCTTGGCGCATGGCAAAGAAACCTACTAGTTCGTTGCCATCCTTTGAAACGGATACACCATCACGGATGTGGGCTCCTTTGATGTGTTCCTTGGCTGGCTTGGTTAGTTGATGGACCCAAACTGATTTACCAGTAGGTTTTCCATCTCCATCCTTTTTGTTCATACTCCAAGCAAAATGTTTCCAAATTATTCGTGCTAAGATGAAGTCAATTTTAGATTGGTCTACGTGAGGGCTGAGTTGTTTTTCATCGCCCACAAGAAGCCAACGCTTGGCTCTGATTCCTGGGACCAAGAATTCGCCCAGAGTTGCCTTTGAAGCTTCATCTATGATAGCGATATCAAAAGGAATTCCATCGGCCGCGAAATAACCTCCTGTGGAAATTCCAATTGTCGTCGCACAAACTAGGTTTACATTGTGCTTAAGCATATGACCGATGATGTCAACCCGCTCTTCACCGTCTTCATCGCGACCCTTTACTGGCTGACGTAATTGGGTCAACCAATCCTGCTGAATCGAAGATACCGTGTCAGATCCAAGGTTTTGATTCAATCCCGATTCTAGTGATTCTGCAAGTCTTGAACGAAGGCCAGAGCTCAACTCGTCCCAAGTGAACATACGCAGGTGGTTGGAAACAGCGCGACTATTGCTAGCGTGACGCAATGGATAGACTCCAGGGAGAAAATTCGGGCCGTCGACCAAACCAATTCTTTCTAACACATTGTCGACTGCAATATGTGTAGGAGCAACCATTAGGACACGTAATCCCTGCTCTACAGCCAATTGCTGGATAATTTCACAGATGACGGTTGTTTTTCCCGTACCTGGTGGGCCTCGAATCAAAGAGATATCTGGACATGAGAGCCCTGTAAAAACCGCTTTTCTTTGTATTTCAACACCTCCTTTATCTAAGGCTCTCATCCTAGATTTGAGATTCAATCCAGGATTCAATAAGGTGACGCCAGTATCAGATTGATTGTAACTTGGAAGTTTGTTAGCATCTCGAATCGTATGTGCTAGGCTCTTGGCTTGTTCTGTTGCTTCCCGAATTAGTGAATTGACTGCTTGGCTCTTACGGAATGTGTTGTAATCATCCGCCCCCTCTCTAAGATGAAGGCGCGGTTTTATGGTTCCTTTTACTGCCTTATCCAGCAATTCTGCCCACCTGGATGCGGCCTCTGGCCTCCATTGATCTGGGCGTAGTGTCATCATCGATGTGTCTGGATCAAAACCTTCAATTCTGATTCTGAATGGAGAGGTCTTGGGCTTCTTACCTTTTCCTTTACCCTCAAGTTCTTCTATTTCAACTTGGAAATTACCTTCACTCCAGCGGGGAGGAACACCAACAGAGTCTTTGTGTAAACGGATACGAAATGGATCTGTAACTCTATTCTTGGCCACTCGGGCCCAAGCAGAAGGTTGTGGGAGAGAATCGAGGATACTATTCAATGCATAACGCATACTTGAATGAAGGCCTAATGATTTGACGATATCACCTACACCTGTTTTTCGAACGTGTCCTACGGTGCGAATTCCGCCCTTGCTTAATTTCTTCAAATCATCAGGGCGAATGTCTTGAGATGACATTAGTCGTTCGATATTGAAATTGTCAGGGGGTAACTTTTCACTCACAGCGTAAAAAGTGAACCGGGGTCTTCTTCGAGGATCCCGATAGTAATCTTCCTCGGCAGAGAGATGGCCATTCAGGCAATTGAGAGTGTTCAATTTCTCTGGGTTAACGTTCATCCCCCAATCGTCGTGATCATCAGCAAAGCCTTTGCCAAATTCTGATTCTTCAGACATAGTCTTCCCTCCTAAGATAACTCGCTGTTGGCTCAACTCTTATGAGGTATTCTCCGGAAATCACAATAATATTCGAAATCATACTAATCACTACCCTGACCTATTATTGGAAGGTTAACATTGCTGGAACCCCATTCATATAATCCTCCTCGATTATGGAATCTATCTTCAAGAAAAATATTTTTTTCCCAAGCGTTTTTGACTCCGATGTCAAGTATAGAAGGACCATATGAGTGCCCCCCATTTACATTAGAATAAAAGCGACCAAGAGCATCGAGCATAGCATAAGACCCACGCATCAGATCATTACTTTCTGGTACAAACTGAATTCCTTTCTCAGCAACCCATGAATGCCTATCGACCCAGGTTTCAAATTCTCCGTCATCAAGTAATAATTCATCAACATCTCCATCATTTTGACCTTCTACTGGAAGCACTTCAAAAATTTTCCAACGCTCAGGGTTTAATTCTAAAACTAGATTTGACATATTATCATCTATATTTGATTTACAAACAACTGTGTTTAGTTTCATTCGAATACCGCGCTGCACACAACTCCTCCATACTTGCTTTGCTTGCTCTAAATGGTGACTTCGTTGTCTGGCTAAATCACCACGCATACCTCGACCAATTTCTTTGTGGATTTTATCATTTGAAGCGTCAATAGATATTCCTATCCAATCGATTAGGTGTGCAAACTCATCAAGAAACTTCTCTGTTAATCCTGTTGCATTTGAAACAATACAAGTAGTTAGACCGACATCTTTGGACGCTGCAAGTAAATCCCCTAAATAAGGGCAAAGCGTTGGTTCTCCACCAACGAAAGTAATCTTATCTGCTCCTGCATCAGCAAGCATTTCGGGTATGGTTATTGCAACTTCTTTTGGTAAACGATCAGCTCTAGGGATATCTTCAAATCTAGCAAAACAAAATTTGCAGCCGTAGTTGCACCATGGCCAAAAATGCCAGTTTACCGATAGTGGCAATTGACTCACAAACAAAACCTCCAGGTAGGATTTTCTTGAGAACCTATATTTTCCCAATTAGGTGAGATATAGAGAGTAAGCAATATTTTTCTTAATGGATGAATAACTAATGTCAAAGGAATCGGCGGGTTTCCCTTTAAAATTAAAAAAGCATTAACATGTATCACTAAATTACTCTCCTCTTCAATATCAATACTCCGAGTGATTTTGTATAGAGTATGACGGATTTTCTCTTTCTTCTGCATTATTATCCTTTGAGATTCTGGAAGTTGAGGGAGAACTCTCTCCTCAAAACGTTCTACAGCATGATTGGTTGGGTGGATGCTTTTCCGGCTCATTAATTATTACGAAGTTTGAGTTCTATTACTAACCAATTCCTTCCGATGTAAATAATAGAGTATCGGAAAAGGGCTAATTCAATGTTTTTTCCCCACCAATTATCCAAATCGGAAGTAAATCACTTCCGTGAAATATCATTCATTTTGGTCATTATAGAACATTTTTACAACATATTTCCCTAATTGAGTAGGTTTGTATTCATGAGGTTTCTTGGATTCATCATATGTAATTAGTGATCTGCTCTTCAACTTCCTCATAGAATTCCTTACCGATTTCTCAGTTATTGGCTTCATTGATTCTGCGATTTCTGTAGCATTCGTCGATAATCTGTTTTTATCACGACGGATGACTTCTTCTAGATAAGGTAAGTTTTTCTTGTTTGTATAATGTTCACGAAGCCAAGATATAGTCGACATTAAATCATTCAAAAAATCAAGTTCTAACAATAAATTGTCTGAGCCTTCCAGACTCTCCTTATTTACGTAGTAAGTAGATATGTCGTCATTTATTGCGGCTAAAGCAGAACCAACAACCATCATCTTCGTCCCTCCCGAAATTCCTGCATAGAATTTCAATTCCTGTGAATCTGACATCTCGTTAGCTTTATTTTTCGCATTATCTATTTCTGTAAACATTTGTAATACTGTGTCGCTACTGAAGGCATCTTCAATGAATAGTAATTCCGAATACTCAATGTCTTTAACAAATCTTCCAAGTTTATTCGTATCTCTCTCCTCAAGATGCTTGTTTACTAAAAGAGCACCACTAGCGCCATGATTGCTAATAAGAAAAACCATTTTCGGCTTATAGAATTCTATTGCCTCACGGAGAGGACCTTCGGAGTTCCCTTGAGAATGAATTAACACAACTTTGGGGTCGACCATTATATTGCCGGAGAGGTCCTAGTTCAACAGTTATTCTATTGAATGAACTCGATTTAGATCATTTTTTTATGTTATACAGACCCCAGCGTCCACCATATGTTTGGTTCAAGCGTTCGGAAGAAGAGAGGGTATTCATTTAGTAAATGTCATGATATTACGAATATGGGACCCAAGAAAAATAGAAAGTCGGAAGAGATATTATTATATGAAGAAGTGAAAAAGTGGTTCGATAATAATAGCAGAAATTCAATGGAGAGTGGGCGAACAAGGTTGAACAATTTGGCAAATTTCGCATTAACCACCAATCTCGACCCACTTGAAATGGTTCAGATGACCGAACCAGAATTCTATAAAATAGTGGAAGAATTCATCGAGAACGAAGAAAAACGAGGACTATTAGGCTCTTCAATCTCAAAGAAAGTAGACAGCGTTCGTTCTTGGGTCGCATCTCAGGGTATGGTTTTACGGCCAATTAATATTTATCGAGCTAAAGAGAACCCCACAATTTCTGATATGATTGTTCCCAATCAAGAGGAGTTGAGAACATTAATCATCACTGCGGGTTCTCTTCGAACAAAAAATATAATTTATTTTGTTGCTCATTCTGGTTTAAGGTTCTGCACATTAGGTAGGGATAAAGGTTCGAAGGGGTTGCAATTGAAGGATTTACCAGATTTGAACTTAGAAGGGATTCCGAAATTCAGTTCAGTCCCAGCATTTATTTCAGTTCCAGTAAATTTATCAAAGAACAGGAAAAAATATCCAACATTCATGTCTTCGGAAGCAGTTGAACACTTTGAAGCCTACTTGCTTCAAAGAATTAATGATGGAGAAAAATTGACTCCAACTTCGCCTGTGATTCCAAGTGGGGGGAAAAATGAATTCCTTTACCCGACAAAACTTGGAAGTCTTGTGAAAGATGTTATCCGAAAAGTTGGATATAAAATGCGCCCATATGATCTCCGAGCATTTTTTGCGACAACATTGCAAATCGCCGAAGGTAGAATTGGAATGAGTCGTTCGGTTGTGAAAGCGTTTATGGGTCATAGCGGAGAAGTCACCGCTCGCTATGGATTAGGTAGGGGTAATCTGAGGGCAGAAATAATTGAGGAACTAAGGCTTTCGTATCAACAATGTGAACCTTTCTTATTGACTCAATCGAATCGAAAATTAATTGATATTAAATCACAAATTTCTGATTTAATAGAAGAAATGAAGTTGGGGGATGTTCGGACAAACTCAAAAGATGTTCAGAGTAATGTTCGAATCAAGTCCGAACAAATAAAAAACGGACCAAGAGAAAGAGTTTTTCCTATTGGCCGCGTTGCCGACCTATTGGAACATGGATACGTTTTCGTATCTTCGTTGGATGAACAAAATGTGGTTTTACAACTCCCTGAAGATAGATTGGTGTCGTAATTATAGAAGTAATTCCCACACACTTGCTTTTATTTGGAATTCATATAATGTCATTGAATCCGCTTCGCTCAAGATAATTTCTCTCATTTGTTCACTCTTTGGAAGTTTTGAAACTAATTGTTTAAGTTTAGTCATATCTATGAATTGATGTTCCATAATTTCATCTATGTCATTTACTATATGAACAACTTAGAAATTATGCGTTTTACGTAAGTTTTACGTAATTGAATCAGTTTATATGATAAATGTCCCAATTAGACTTGTCTTGTAAAGAAAGAATGTGATAAAATGAAAAAAGGAAAATATGAATGTAATGGTAAACCATATGCCCGAGTGAGTAGTAGAACAAGCGTAGGTCTTCGCGTTGTTGGCTATCTTAATTTAGAAAATGGTAATTACGAAGATAATGATGGTGAAAATAAACAACGAACATATGGTTATGAACCTAATGAATTAGATAAAATGAATAAATTAGAACGGTTGTATCTTCGGGTTGAAGGAAAATACTTTCGAACAGCTGGGTGGAGATTAAATGGAACTGAACATCAAATAGTCTGGGAAAAAAATCGTGGCCCAAGAGAAGAATTAGGAATTCTAAATTTTAAGTTTTTATGAGGGGATAATATGGATAAAAAACAACGTTTTAGTTTCGGATTAGTCAGTATTTTTTTAGCCTTTCTTTGGCGGAAAAAAAGTGGTGTTAAATCAAACGATTTTGAAGATATTAAAAATCAAGTTTTGGACAAGCCCATACTTAAGTCAAAATACAAGAGTGGAGAATATAGATATTACTCCCTAATTGGGGATTGGTTGATAGAACAAGGTTGGTGTGATGCCGTTACTTCAAGTTGGCCAGAAAATTTAGGGGGAAGCAGACATCCTGATATTGTGGGCGTTAGGGAAAAGGACCAAACCATTATTTTTACTGAAGTGAAGATGAAGACTGGCAATTTAAATGAAACGATAAAACAACTCAAACAGTATAAAGAACATTCGAACATTGTTTTTCTTGCCATTGAACATAATTGCACATGGTTTGAACAAGTGTTCAATTACTGTTCAAGTAACGGTATCGGCATTATTGAATTCAAACCAAAAGGCAAAGGGGCAGATATAAATTTAAAGAATGTTCCAAAAATCAATCTGAATTAATGAAGATTTCCTCAAATAGTTCCGTAAACAACACAGAACCTACACGTCTATTGTCTCTAATCTGATTTTTCATCAAGCAGAAAAAAAGGTATAGATAAGCAGAAACAAGTAAAAACTCAATCAAAGGGTA
>Ga0209657_1001883_pt1 | contig 12197 bp, 10 predicted proteins | sample SaaInlV_100m_DNA_FD_184650 | JGI IMG/M metagenome (GOLD analysis project Ga0209657, IMG submission 184650) | Marine microbial communities from expanding oxygen minimum zones in the Saanich Inlet - SI037_S3LV_100m_DNA (SPAdes) (version 2) | ecosystem: Environmental > Aquatic > Marine > Intertidal... | reverse complement strand
AGTTCCTTTTTGATAATAATATCTAATACCACCATTTCGTGATTTTAATCCTTGATAATCTTTACCAAAAGTTACTCCACCAAGTTTAAAACTAACTGGTTTCTTTGCTTCTTTTAATTTCTTAGCAATCCGTTTGAACCATTTTGAATTAATGGATTTATCAAACATCTTATCTGGATTGTATGCTTTATTTGTCCTTTTATCTTTCATCTTCTTTTCTTCTTTGGATTCGGATAATTTCTTTAATAATTTATTTTGAAACTTCTTCTTTACATCCGGAGTCATGTCCACCCCACCACTCAATACGCTAGTTAATGTATCTAATGCCTTTTTCTTTCCTTGACTTTTAACCAAATCTTTAAATGCGTCCTTTATAGACACTTCTTTAAATTCATTTACGGATTCTTTAAATGATGCTTTAAATCCGTTTGATATCTTTTTAAGTGCTTGCATCAACTTGGTTTCCTTTTTAATATTTTTATCCCATATAGTAATTTTACCATCTTCACTTATATGAGCTATATTTTTAAAATCACCACCTTGACTTTGATTTCTATCATATATGGTTAAACCATTACCTTTAAAAGCGGCTCCAGTATCAAATTTTCCAAACTTACCTTCATTTACGGATTCTTTTAATCCGAAATCACGTAAGTAACCATAGGATACAAATCTTAAAGCATCATCTTGATCTACTTTGTATTTCTTAGCCAGTTTAATGACTAAATCTTTTGTAAGTTTTGAATTAGGTAAGTTATCAATAGCTTTTGAAAATTTAGCATCTACGAATTCACCGGGATTTTTCTTCAATACTTTTTCATTAGTAGTTTGATATTCATCAATAACATCATCTAAAATCGTATCAATCATTGGATTAAAATCGGGACTTTCTTTCTTTAACCGACTTTTTTCAGCTCGTCCTCTATTTTTTGATTCTTTTTCAAATCCCACGATTTTTCCCCCTTTGTGTGAGGCGTCTTTACCATCACCATTTCCATAAGTACCTTTATCTCTATTGTACTTATTTAATTCTGCTCTATATTTCTTTGATTTATCAGAAGATTGAAACTTCTTATACTCGTCTTTATAATCCCTATCGGCGGACTCGTCTTTTTTTTCTTTTTCCCACTTCTTAGCCATTTTAGGCTTAGTAGCATGCATCCATTTCCGTTGTTTTTCGGATTTAAAGGGCATCGAATTAACCCCTCATGATTGAGTTGATAATTCTTTCTATATTATTTTCTGGAGTCTTAGGTTGAACGGATTCATTTACAGGTCTCATAAATGCACCATGTGTGGATGGATTTGATACGAAATCGAAAGCTATTAATTCAAAGTCAGGTTGAACCTCTACTGTATCCTCGCCATCTGCTTCTTTCATTGGCTCAACACTACCTAATCCCCTTGAAGAAATACCAAGTTTAATACCTGATTTAAATAATTCTTTCAAGATATTACCAGCGGGTGTAGATAAGACTTCAACTGTTCCTAATAAATCATCACCATCCCAATGCATCTCAATAATATTATGTGAGGCATTGTTTAAATTAACAACAGAACTATCAGGATGGTCTAACTCACCTAATGCTCGTCTTTCTGTAACCTGATGTTCTAAATATTTTCCGACTTCTTTTAACAATACTTCTCTTGGATATACACGTCCATTTTGATTCTTACTTTCTGCTCTCTGTAATACACCCTTGACGATTAATTTTCCACCGTTATCTTTAATTGATTCATCAATTTTTGTTCTTGATATATCAAAAGGTCTAACATCTACTAATAATTGTTTATTCATTATCCCACATCTCCTATATATACAAAAGTTACATCACCCGCAGTACCAGCGGCATCTGTCTGTCTCCATGCGACAGGATTAATATCTAAACGAACAGGACCGGCAGCATCATCAACAACAGAACCAGTTGTGTAACTGCCAACACTACCAGATTGATAAGCAAAAGCATAAGTACCATTCATATTGACTAATACATAATTAGGTCTATCCACGACTGCTTCAGCAGCTGGTGTTGTAGCTTTACCATGAGCACTAATAGGTCTTGCCTTCGGTACTGATTTTGTACTATCATTAGGATCTACGTTATACATTATTTACCTCCCCAAGAGTTTCTTTTAATCCAAATATCACGTAAGATATCGGATACTTCTTTTCTTATTTGTTTTTTAATTTCTTCCATATCACTACTACTATCAATACCCTCATCCATGAATTTATAGCCAGTTTGTTTTTCAAGATTTTTCTTCTTCTTACTGGTCTTTCCAAATGCATTAGGTGTTTCAAATCCAGCAATACTTGCCGTTGAAGTCATTTCTTTTAACTTCTTTGTAAATAATCCCCGCGTAAGTTCCCTTACTAACGAATTAAATTTTGTTGAGTTCTTTGTCAAGTTCATAATATCTCAATAATTGAACGACTGAATTATCATCAGTTTTTCTTGATTCATTTAAACAAAATTTATCAACACAATTAACTGCTTCTTGTAGTTTGATTTTCAATACCTTATCTTTAATCTTACTTACTTTTTTATTCAGTTTAGTTTTTAAAACGGGTATTTGATTTTCTACAAATAAAGAAAAATTATTAGTATTTGAAATGCTACTAATATATTCTTTTAATACTTGTTTTTGAGGATCACTCAAATTAGTATATTTTTTATTAAATTTTTCTAACAAAGCCTTGTAAGATAAAATTCTCAAATCTTTATCTTTCAATTCATCATACATAAAAGTATCAGTTTTTTTAGTAGTTATTGTAGTAACATTTTCTAAAATAATAAAATAACTTTCTGTCTTTTCATCAGCACTTAGTTCACCAATACCTTCAAACAACTTATAAGTAGAGGCATAGACTTTATAATTAGGTACGCTTGAAGAAAATAATTGATTAATATCATAATGTTCTTTAATACTCTTTATGATATTGTATTTTTCTCTTCGTAATACGGAATTATTTAACTTTCCCCGTTGTCTTAATACCTCAGACAAAAAGAAATCAGCTTTCTTATCTGATTTAAATTTTTTCGATGTTATCAAATTATATAATGCCAGTTCTTTTCCAATTTCGGTATGTTCATTAAATTGTTTTTTAATGATTTTGATTGCTGGTGAATCTTTTTTCTTATTCAAAACATCTACTGTCACCTGTCTTAGTAGAAATTCAAATAAAAGTCCAGCATTTCTCAATTTACTATGTCTGAATTTGCTCATAAATGTTCCGTTTTATTTCTATACAATTATTCATATATAAATATAATGTAATTTAGAATAAGTGGGTATTTACTCTTCTATTATATTATCTTCACTTAATAACGAAGAATCTTTTTTAGGGAATTTATTCTTTAATTGACTTAAAATACCCTCACGAGCAACGGCAGTATGTGCTTTATTAGTAGCTAATGGAGAACCACCCTTAAATTCCCTCTTTCCATAACTTCTATCGCCCTTTTTAAGCTTACCGTCATCTTCTCTTGGTTTATTCTTACCAAAGTGTTCTTTTTCACTACCACCCCAATCACCAGGTCTTGCCATATCATCATCTTCTTCAGATGACTCTACTGGTTGTTCAGCGGGGTCTTGACCTTCACTTTCTATCTGTTCGAATCTATATTTTTGTTTTGTATCTTCAACAATATCTTCAAATATTTGTTTTTTCTTATCATCTGAAAAATCAAATATATTGTCATAAATCCACTTACGTGAAAATAATTTAGTATCCATAGCTTTTTCAGCTAACTCAACTTGCTGATTCATTAACTCAAGTTTCTCTTGCTCATGAATCATAGATGGATTCTGTAATTCTAAATCAAAATCTATTAAATCTGAATCATTAAACCCCTGACTGTATAGATGAACTATACCGATTTTAGTTAATTCACTCACGACAATTTTTTGAAGTCTTTCAATAGTACGAGCAAACCTAACATCTTCAGCAGCCAATGTGGCTTTACCACCACTCAATCCTTCTTCATAACCCAAGAAGGCTTTTGGAATCCTAAGACTTGCCATTAGTTTGTTTCTCAAATATTCAACATCTTCTATCGCATCATTATTAGATAAACCAGGAAGAGTTTCAATAGAAGTTCCACTATCACCACCACGAACTGGTAGGAAATAATCTTCCGTTACACTCTCCATGTTATATTTTAAATTATACTCTCCTGTACTTTGGTCAATAACAGGAATCTTTTTCATCTTATTGATGATTTTTTGCATAAATTGTTCCACTTCTCTCGGTGGTATATTTCCAACGTCAATTTTAAAGATTCTTTTCTCTGGTGCTCTCATGATTCTATGAATTAACATGGCATCTTCCATCAACATTAATTGTTTAAATACCTTTCTACCACCTTCTAATTGTGATTTACCGTATGGTAAAAAATTAGTATCACTCATTAATCTAAAATGAGCAATTTCATAATTTTCTTTTATTTCTTTTTTATCATCTTCTATTTCAAATTGAATTAATTGTGGATTAGCCAAATCGTGATCTTCTAATCTAGTAATATCATAAGCACTTATTGGTTTTACATTCACTACACCATACTTGTCGACAATATCAAGTAATAAATAAAAATCACCATACTTGGTTAGATTTCGTATCCAACTCCATAGATTAAATTCAATATTTATAATATCATAGTATAAATTATGAAGAATTTTTCCAATTTTACTATTCTCCGTTTTTATTTTTAAAAGTTCTCCTTCAATATTATCAATTGTTGATTCATCTGAATAAATGTCAAGAGCAGAAGCAATAATCGGGTCTTGATCCATCATCTCATAGTCTCTAAACAAAGTACGTTTATGTATCTCATAGGCTGCTCTACGATTTTGTGCAGCATGATGTGGATTTGAATAGGTATTTTGCATCAATCGCTGATATCTATCAATAAAGTTTGATTGTAAATTAGTTTGACTGAAATCCAAATCTTTTACAACCAAACGATTATCATCTGTTTTTCTAATTATTACATTAGATTGAAATAATCTACCTAATTTACTAAAAATATTATCTGCCATAATTTACCCCAATAACCAAGTTAAGTCTTCTTTTTCACCATTGACATCCATCTCGTATGGATTATCTTTAGGTTTATTTGATGTCATAATTGGAGATCTCTCATTTAGATTTCCAATTGAATCCACCAAACTACTTTGAAATTCATTTCTCTCTGATTGTATACGAATAGCAGTATCTCTAATCCATAATAATATAGAATAAGACATTACTAAATCATCATTATACCCAGCAAGAGCTTCAGTTTTACTGTTATTATATATAAATACAAAAAGTTCATCAATTAAACGAGTTGATTTTAACTTGACCATTTTCTCTCGTGTATATTCTTCCATCTTTGCCACAAGTAATGGTTTAGTTTTCATTGTAGTTGTAAAACCAGGTACTTTATTCTTATCAATGTTTCTATATCTATTCGTATGTTGATTATCATCATCGACAATTAAATTATTTTTCTCTTGATAAAATAAATTTTCATATCCCCTATCAATAATAGTCTGTAATGTAGCCCAACCTATGTTGTTATTCTCCACTACTAATAGAGCATCATTATATTTAGTTCCTAGTTCAATTAAGAAATTACCAAATTCTGTTGTGCCTAATTGACCTTTATATTCCGCTACTTGTTCCATTTCTTCTAAATCAAATACTTGAGCGGCACTATAATCAGTTCCATCTCCACGTGCTACGTCAGCAGATATTATATATTGTTTTGAGTAATCAGGATATCCCCATATCCAAAGATTTCTATCAAACCCACTTTTTTCCATAGGTTCACAGCACATTTTTTCTTTATACCACCCCAAGATAAGAGGATCAACAACTGAACGACCAGAACTCAAGAAGTCAGCATCACATTCTTGAGCAGCCTGTGAAGGACCTAAGTTCTTATCTTGTTCATCTCTCCAACTTTGGTCTCTATCAGGATGCGCTGACCAGTGAAGTTTGATTGTATTGAATGCATTAATTCCATCCGTGGCATCCAACCAAGTTTTATGAAACCAATTACCAACACCATTGGGTGTAGAAATGGCTATACATTGACCACCAGTTGCAAGTGTTTGTTGAGCAGCAGTCCATATCGTATCTATTCTTTCTATAAAAGCAGCCTCATCGAGTATTAATAAAGACAATGCTTCAGAGCGACCAGCAGATTCATTAGAAGCAATAGCTTTTATCTGACTTCCGTTTTTAAAAATAAGTGAAAGTTTGTTATTTTCAACTATCTGAGTTTTTAACCAACTCGGCAATCCATCATACATAATACGAACTTTAGTTACAAGATTTTTAGCAGTATCTTTCGTAGTGGCAATACACAATACATTCTTATCATTATGAAATAACATCATCCATAAAGAATAAGCAGCACTTAATGTTGATATACCTAATTGTCTTGATTTTAATACAACATTATAATTATTTTCTTGGTATGCCTTTAATACATCATACTGAAAATCATATAATTTAAATTTAATCTTACCGCGCTGTGGGTGTTGAATAGTACAATATTGATTAATAAAATATGACGGGTCTTGAACACATTTTAAATAATTTACTTTTATTGCTTGCTTTAAATTACTCATCTTCTATGTTCATTGGAAGCTAAAGCATTAGCAACTGTTTTATCAAATGGATTTTTTTGTTTAATTTCTGCTATTTCTTGTTCATATTCCTTTAATATACCATCCCATCTTTTCTTTTCTAAATCAGCAACCCAGTCATTCCATTTACCTTCTCTATGTAGAGTAGCTTCAAATTCCATTTGACAATATTGACATTTTTGCATTCTATTATAAGTTTGTTGGTCAATGGTTTTTAAAATTAACTTTTCACAATCATTACATTTATCAAATCCTTTTGGTGGTATTTTTGTAATTTGTTTTCTCTTACCATCTTCTTTAACCCAAGTTCTGTTATTGTGGTCAACCCAAGTCTCACCTTCTTTTCTTTCATCTATGGATTTACCCTGATAACCAATCTGTATGGGGCGATTGTAAATCCCCTTTACCATTTTTTTTACTTTTTCTATATTACTCATAACCTTATTTCCTTAAAATGTCATCATGCCAGTAATCTGGTTTAGTGGAGCAAAACTCCCGGTGAATTTGAAAGTTTTACCATTATATTTAAAAACTATCCCCTCGGTTGGAACAATAGCATCTAAACCACCGATGGCATTTAATCTATCTAATTGTATTTTTAATTTGTTTAATTTCTTTATATCACCACCACTTCTTATATCTTTTATAGCTGATTGTAATTTACCTCTCATCTTTTGAACTGATTTTGCTGGATTTACAGCCATCCAACCATCCATGTTCTTTAATATAGTGGCACCCACTTCAAAAAATAATTCCTCAAATGGTTTCATGTTCTCTTTAACCAATCGGGAGTGATCAATCTTATCTGTACTTAATACCCAATCTAAAAACTTTGGATATTCTTTTAAATCTTTTTTAATCTGTGGAATTTTATATGACTTGTCAAAGAAAGCCCATCGTTTTGTCAATTTAACCAAAATCTCATTTGTTATATTTGAATAACCAGTTTGTTTAGCGCCATTAAAAATCCATTCTTGCCAATACGATTGGTGATATAAAGAAAGCGTATCGTTATCTTTCAATCCATAATGTGATTGTAGTTTTTTTAATCTACTTAAAAATTTACCCTTTAGCTTACCAAAATCTTGGTGTTTAGGTACATCCATAAAATGTGGTTTAGTAATCTTATAATGTTTCTGTATGTTTTGATTAACTTGTTTAATCATACCAGCCAAAATTCTAGCACTATCTTTTGCCTGTCCGATTACCCTTGCATCATCATCATATTCCATAGCTCCATGAAACATCAATTCTGTTATATCATAATTTACAACATTCTCACTAGCAGGCCACATCACTTCTAAACTCATCCATTTAGAACCTTCACCAAATATCTTTGTTCTTTGTTTATCACTTAAAGCACTTATTGCTTTACTTAAATCTCTTACGGCATAAACAAAAGCATTTCTAATATCACCTCGTCCTTTAAATTTACTCTCTACGTCCTTTATGCTTAAAGCCGTTTCACCTTTGTTTTTTATATGACCTTTATTACGAGCAGAAATTAACTCACCATCTTTCCAACTTATCATTAAGTTTTGACCATCTGTTTTTTCTGTAACATTATCCTCACGATTTAACTGACCACCTAATCCCATTTCTATAATATTTTTTAAATCTTTAAATGTCAAATCTTTGTCATCAAATGGATGACTCATATGTCCGTAGGCTCCGCCCATTAATAGTAACTCCTTTCCGTTTTTTTCTAAATTACTTGTAAGTGAATGCACTTCTTTTACTATATCATAATCATCGTGTTGGTCATTCCCTCTATTTTGATCTGTATCAGTTGGCTCTTCACTTTCTCCTTGATCTAATGTATTTTTGCTATGTTTAAGAATTGATTTTCTAGTTCTTTTTAAACTATCCGTATATTCATAATCTTGATTTTTTAAAATCATATCAATGTGGTCTAACCATGTATTCCAAAGTTCAGTTCCAACTAAATCTAAATCATTAGCAGCACTTGGTTCAGATACACCAGCAGGTCCAAATGATACCGAACCAACTGGTCCTTTTGGGTATTCAGTATCTTTAACAAAACCAAAATCTTGACTATTATAATATTCATCATCAATCAAATGATTTGCAATCTCCCATCCTAATTTCCCAGCTTCGGTTTCAGCTCTATCACGATACGATTTTAAACTTGATAAAAAACCAGGTCCATCATCTACTCCACCATTCTGTGTGCCTGAACTTTCAAATATCCCAACGTAAAATTCAAACAGTTTTTTGAATTTATTTACCATCATAATATACAACCCTTTATCATAATATCCAAACGTTTTTTTGAAAAACTTTTTCTTTTCTTCATCATCAATTTTTGGATTACCTAATATATCTCGTGTTTTTGTTCCACTAAGACTACCAAATTGAGGAGCAGTTAGAAAATATCCGTGTTCTTCATATCCTTTAATATCATTCTTATTCTTTTTGTAATCCTGATAATACGTTTTACCACCACTTTTTTTAGTACCAGCTTTTAATCTACCAGCATCCTTTTGACCAAAGGCATAAATTACTGCAGTTGTATCTGAATTAAATTTAGATAATAAATTCTTTGCCACATACGGTGTTTTTTCTTCTATAATACGATTAGCTGGAATACCCATCTTCGTCATGTGTCGAACCTTTTCTTTAAAGTTCATCGGGTGTCTTGGTGGTTTCTTTATATTAGTTGTCGTTATATAGGCTTCATCTACTTGTTTTGCCAACCACTTATATGTAGCTAAATGTCCTGAATGAAATGGTTGAAATCTTCCACCGAATACACCAATTGTTTTTTTGATTTCCGTTTGTTCTTTTATTTTTTTACCAGTATCGGTTTTTGTAAAGGGGCCTCTTCGTAATGTTGAAAATTTTACAGGTGTCTCCATACCAAATAAGTTCTTAGGTGCTAAAATTCTCAATGTAATCATCTTTCTACTATTATCAACACCCAATGTTTCAAATTCTATTTCTTTATATTTCTTACCCTTCATAGTAAGATTGTGACCAGTAATAAACTTTTCTACTTTACCACCTTTTACGGCTTGTGCTTCATTTATTGATTCTTTCATTATCTTTTGTTTAGCAACCCATTGTTTTCCACGATAGTTTTTAATTGGTTGTTTAATAAACTTATTAATTCCTTTTTTCATCAACATATTGAATTTATCAATAGCAGCTTTTTCATCTAAAGTTTTAGAATTATCAACCATAAGAAAATTAGCATTTCCAAAAAGACCTTGAAATGATATTTTATTTTTCTGAACATCATTCCAACTTGCCTCTACTAATTCAGGATTAAGTTTTCTTGGTCGTTCCATATTTCTTTTTTGAGCTACATCTAAGTCAGTATGAACAAATACCATAAAACAATCATAACCAATTTCTTCTAATTCTTTCTTTTTTTTCTTTATTGAACCATATTTATGACCTGTTCCATCTATAATCATTCCCAATCTACCATTCATATAAAGTTTTTTACGAGAAGCAGTTAATTCTTTAGCTCTACCTCTAACACCACTATAATCTTCATAATCAGGATCAGTAAGTTGTCGAAATAATTCTTCTGGCATATCATCTAAATCTAAACCAAATCCATACTTCTTTAACATTCTTTCCAATTCACTATCTTGATTGATAAGTTTTAGTCCGGAAGCTGATACATTAATTTTCTTTGGTATTCCAAACAATCCACTGGCAACATATGATTTACCTGATCCAGGTCCCCCAGCAAGAAATACTGCTTTGAGAATTCCAGGATCATTCACTCCTTCTTGAAGTATTGGTTTAGTTATCTCTTCTACTAATTTCTTTAAGCTCATATTTTTTCGCCAGTTTTTGTTGGTATAGTCATGGGTATTCCCCTACATCTATAAATATAAGTTATTATAATTCAACTTAATATTAAACTTCTAAACCTCGTCTAAACCAACCGAAATAAAACTTTTCTAAGTCTGGTTTTCTGGTTACCAAGTCAGCATAATATTTAATACGATAAGCCCTTACTCTTTGTAACTCTACATTAGATTCCGTTATTGCCTTGAGAGTCATAGGTCCTAATCCACCATCTACTTTAAGTCCAGCACCCTTGGCATTAGCAGCCTGTTGTAAAATTTTGACACCTCTTGACTTACCTTGATTAACATACATATCAAATGCTATATGTCTTAGATTTTCAGGTAAGGATTCTACTTTATTTCCATCCCAATAATGTTCTTTATAGATTTCTTTTGCACCATCTTTGGTGAGATTTTTGATATCTACGTCAGGATGACTTCTCTTAGCTATGCCAAAATTAGTCTCTCCGCCTGGATCATCAGGATCGTTTACGTATCCACCCTCGTGGTGTAATACTATTTCTATTATTTCATCAAAATTAGTTAACATATGTAACTCCTATTGTTTTTTATTGTTTTTTGCTAGAATAATTATAATATTTCCCAATCACCATAATCTACTCGATATATCTGAGCATCTTGTCTAAAAGTAGTACCACTTTTTATCCACTTACTTTTAATGAGTCCATTATCTAACGTCCATTAGTAGCGTAGTTCCCACAAAACTCGAATGAGATGTAAGAGCAGAAACATCTGCATCATCAGACACCCATACCCAAACATTACCTTCCATCGCCTCTCTATCAAATCTTTCAAGTGAATAAGGGTATTCTAACTCACCATAAAATCCAACTTCAGGGCTTTCTTCATCAAAATCATCATCAGTAACTAACTTAAAAGTAAACTTTGCAAGTACACCTTGTTTCGTTCCTTTATATGGGTCAATATAGGGCATTATGCGGTCTTCCAAATTTTAATCCAATCAATATCATTGTATTCCCCTATGGACATAGCTTTTGCTGACATAAATCTTATTCCTGCTCCACTTGGGAAAAAGCTCTGATAAGTCGTAGATGTAGTTGATAATGATGAAGTCCCATTACAAAATATTGTAAGTGTTCCATCGTCTTCTATAGTGATCTTTGCAGTTGTCCATGCCCCTTTTGTAAATTTTCCACTACTACTGGTCGCAAGAGTAGTAATACTACTATAGGAGTCCCTTCGTCTAATGCGTACAGCCTGAGTATTATCGTACCATTGGAAATGATAACCATTATCTAAGCCACCAGAAACACCCCAACCATTTCCTTGCGATATTGCCTCTACATACAGAATTAAATCTTTATTATTGCTACTGGACATAAAGAAGGAGAATTCAATGTTAATAGTTCCACCACCGCTTCCTAAATCTTCGGGAGGTACATTTGTAGTCCTCCATTGAGCATGATAGGTAGAATCATTATTGTTGCTCACTCTAATTCTATCATTGGATTCATGCGATGTACCAGTTGAAGTTGCAAATGTCCAAACAGGTCTTGTTGTAACCGTATTGCCATCACCGTCTGTTGGGAATGATTCACCATCTTGAAGAGTTGTTGTAGCATAGGCTATTCGAGCATCCATAGGGTCATCAGCACCTGTAGTATAAAAGTCATCTATAAAAATACCACCATAACCTGGCGCAGCGGCTGAATGGTCATAAGAATAGAATTCTGACATTAAGTGAGGAGC
>Ga0209657_1001874_pt1 | contig 12231 bp, 9 predicted proteins | sample SaaInlV_100m_DNA_FD_184650 | JGI IMG/M metagenome (GOLD analysis project Ga0209657, IMG submission 184650) | Marine microbial communities from expanding oxygen minimum zones in the Saanich Inlet - SI037_S3LV_100m_DNA (SPAdes) (version 2) | ecosystem: Environmental > Aquatic > Marine > Intertidal... | reverse complement strand
GAAAGCTAGAATATCAGTTGAAAAAATGATAGCCATCGGCAGATAATTAAGTGTCAAAAATAAAACTTAGCAAAGATTTTATTCGCAATACAGTTAAGAGAGCTTTAAATGAAGATCTCTACCCTTTTGGAGACATTACATCTGGTTTAGTAAAAAATAATAAGGTTATTAAAGTTAAACTTCTTTCAAATCAAAATGCAATTATTGGTGGTTTGTTGTTTGCAAAACATACTTTTGATTTAGTCGATAATAAGATTAAATTTAAAATAAAAAAAAAAGATGGATCTATGGTTAAGAAAGGTTCTTTGATTGCAACTATTGAAGGGAATGCTAGAAATATTTTAATTGCTGAAAGAGTTGCTTTAAATTTTTTATCTCATATTTCAGGTATTGCTACAAAAACAAATCAATTTGTAAAACTTGCTGGTAAAAAATGCAAAGTTTGTTGTACACGCAAAACAATTCCAAACATTAGGGTTATTCAAAAATATGCAGTTAAATTAGGAGGTGGTACTAACCACAGATTTAATCTTAGTGATGAATTTCTAATTAAAGATAATCATATTGCGTCATCAAATATTAAAGATTTAGTTTCGTTGGCTATTAAGAATAAAAAAGGAAGAAAAATTACAGTTGAAGTTGATAATCTAAAACAATTAAAAACTGTTATGGGTCTAAAATTTAATACTGTTTTATTTGATAATATGTCTATTAAAAATTTAAAAACTGGAGTTAAGATTGCTAAAAAATATTATGAAACTGAGGCTTCAGGAAATATCAATCTTAAAACATTAAAAAGTGTTGCCAAAACAGGAGTGGATAGAATTTCTGTTGGAAGCATAACTCATAGTGCCACTGCTATTGATTTAAAATTAGAAATCTAAGATACAAATTTAGACAAATCAGGTTTAAAATAATTTGGGCCCTTCATTACTTTTCCAGACTCATTATAAATAGGCTCACCATTTTCACCTAGTTTGCTCATATTAGAGTTTTGAACCTCGTCAAAACATTTATCTAAATCAATACCAAAGGCATGCCCTGCTCCATAAGTTACATATAGAATATCTGTTAGAGCATCAGCTACTTCTAATAAATCATTATTTTTCATTGCTTCTTGAAGTTCATCTAATTCTTCTTTTATAAGATCTATTCTTAATTTATTGATTTTATCACTACTAAATGAAGGTTTGGTTTTGACTTCTTGGCCAAAAGTTTTCATAAAAGTTCCGACTTTATTAAAATTCGACATTTTGCTCCTGTAAGTTTTTTTAAAATTATTGTATGATTATAATTATTTATTACTTACAAATTAATCAATGAAATTAAGAAAAGAATTCGACAGTATTGGAAGTGTAAATGTTCCAAATGATAAATATTGGGGAGCATCCACACAACGATCAAATAAATTTTTCAATATTGGTAAAATTCTTGTAAATATTTCAATAATCAAATCTATTGCAATTATTAAAAGATCAGCTGCTGTAGTTCATTCGAAAGATAAACTAATCAGTAATAAAATTTCTAAAGTGATTATTAAAGCCTCAGATGAGGTTATAAAAGGTAAGTTAGATGAAAACTTTCCTCTTAAAGTTTGGCAAACAGGTTCTGGAACCCAAACTAATATGAACGTTAATGAAGTAATCGCTAACCGAGCAATTGAGATTTTAGGTGGAAAAAAAGGAACAAAAAAACCAGTACACCCAAATGATCATGTAAATAAATCACAATCAACAAACGATGTTTTTCCAACAGCAATGCACATTTCTGTAGCAGAGGAAACTTTAAAAAAATTGTTACCCAGTTTAAAAATTTTAGAAAAAGAATTAAAAAGAAAATCAAATGAGTTTAAAGATATAGTAAAAATTGGAAGAACTCATTTACAAGATGCAACACCTCTTTCTCTTGGGCAGGAATTTTCAGGTTATCACGTACAAGTTAAAAAAAGTATTGAGAGAATAGAATATGCATTAAAAGAAATTTTATATCTTGCTCAAGGTGGAACAGCTGTAGGAACTGGCATAAATTCTAAAAAAAATTTTGATAAAAAGATAGTTAAAGAAATTGCTAAATTTACAAAAATTCCTTTCAAACCAGCAGCAAATAAATTTGCTGAACTTGCGGCCCACGACTCGATTGTAAATTTTTCAGGGACATTAAATACATGTGCTGTAGCTTTAATGAAAATTTCAAATGATATAAGATTTTTAGGATCAGGTCCTAGAGCTGGGTACGGAGAACTTATATTACCTGAGAATGAACCAGGTTCTTCAATTATGCCAGGAAAAGTCAATCCTACTCAATGTGAAGCTGTTACTATGGTTTGTGTAAAAGTAATTGGCAATCATAATGGTATCACTATTGCAGGGTCACATGGGCATTTTGAATTAAACGTTTTTAAGCCTCTAATCGCACATAATATTTTACAATCAATTGATTTAATAGCTGACAGTACCAAAAATTTTGCTCTTTATTGTGTTAAGGGGATAAAAGCTAATAAGAAAAAAATCCAAGAACATTTAGATAATTCTTTGATGCTTGTTACAGCCTTAGCTCCTAAAATTGGCTATGACAATGCAGCAAAGATTGCAAAAACGGCACTCAAAAACGATACAACCCTTAAATTTGAAACATTAAAGACAGGTCTTATAAGTGAAAAGGATTACAATAAAATAGTAGATCCAAAAAAAATGATCTATCCTGCATAATCTTTGATTGCTTGGTTCACTAAATGTTTTAAGTAAATTCTATTTTGAAGATAGTTATCTTTTAAATTAATTTGATTTAGAGTTTTGTTAACTTTTTGATCAATTATTTCATCCACTTTAATGTCATTCAAGTTGACAGTCATTTGATCAAAATTATAACTTAATCTAAACTCAATTTTTTTAATTTCTTTTCGATTATTACGAGGTGTTTGAAAAATCTTATAAACTTCCTTGAAATCCTTAACATTAACAGAGATTAAAGCATCCAAGATTAGATTGTTGTTATTTGTATAAAGTAAACTATCCGTTATTTTAATATCAGCATAATTTTTTAAGCTGAATTTAGTTTCATTTATATCTACTAAACCTTCGTTTATCTTAACATTGAGTGCTAAATTAACAAAATCTCTTAAAGAAGTAGTTTGTTTTGCGATAATATTCGTATTTACATTTAAATTTTTATTATTGAGTAATCCTGTTTTTAAAAATTGAAGAAGTATCGAGTTTGAATTTAACAATATATCTAAATTAATTTTATCTAGATCCCCTGATAATTCTGAAAAAAAAGGTTTTAGATTGATAAAACCATTATATTCAAAATTTTGATCTAGAGATTTATCAGAAAAATTAAACTTAAAAAAATTTTTTTTAAAATTATATTTACCTTCACTTTTCTCACGATTATGAGTAATCATTATTAAACCTTCATTTTCATAATTTTTATAATTATGAATATTTTCAATTTGAAGATTATCAAAATCTAAATTAATTTTAGTGAAAATTTTATTATTAATAACATCATCTTTAAATTCAATCTTATAAGGCATATTAAAAATCTCATTATTTGCTAATAAAATATTTTCTGATTTTTTTGTGTCATAAAAATATTTTAATTCATTGATCTTGTTTATAAACAAAACATCCTTTTCAATATTTTTATAAAAGATATTACTGTTCTTAACTTTAAGTGAAAAATTAGAAAAATCATTATTCAAAAGTTTAATAAAAAAATTATAGTTTTCTTTATTCAGACTAAAATTCATTTTATCAAAAATTATATCTTTTATCTTAATTTTGTTTGGAGATAAAAAATATCTAGATGAGATATATATCTTAATTTCTCCCGAACTTTCAATTTGGTTTAGAAGCAAAGTATTTTCAAATATAAAATTAGGCCTTGGAAATAGATTATAGCTATAGTTATTTGATAAATTTAAATTTAAATTTAAATTTTTTGATAACTGATTCTTAATATTGGAAACTAATTTTTTACTATTAAACAGGTGTGGTATGGATAAATATGAAAAAAAAGAAACAAATAGGATCAAATTAAAGATAAAAATTCTTTTAAAACTCAAAAAAGTTAATAATTTATCTTTTTCAAAAATAAAATTTAATTTGTTTAAATTTTTCTTTAATAGACTATTTATAAAGTAGTTGGTTTTTCTTAAGATTCTAACAAAATAATTATGTCTATTCATAAAACAATAAACTTATAATGAAATATTTTAAATGATAAACTCTGATTATTTAAAAAACCTCAATAATGCTCAAAAGGAAGCTGTATTACATTTAGATGGCCCATTATTGATTGTTGCGGGTGCAGGATCTGGAAAAACAAAGGTTTTAACATCAAGAATTGCTCACATAATTAAAGAAAAGAAAGCCTTTCCAAATCAAATTTTGTCAGTAACTTTTACTAATAAGGCTGCAAAAGAAATGCAAACAAGAGTAAGTAAAATGCTTGGATCAGCTGCAACTGGACTTTCATGGCTTGGAACATTTCATTCAATTTGTGCAAAAATATTAAGAAAACATGCTACAGCTGCAAATCTAAATTCAAATTTTACCATTATAGATACTGATGATCAAACAAGACTTATTAAAAATATCTGTAAAAGTGAAAATATTGATATTAAACAATTGGCACCTAGATTTATATTGGCAATAATTGATCGATGGAAAAATAGAGGGTATTACCCATCAGAAGTTATAGTAAATAATAAAGATGTTTATGAGAAAACGATACTTCCTTTATATAAAATTTATCAACAAAAATTAATAGACTTAAATTCATGTGATTTTGGCGACTTAATTTTACATACTGTAAAAATTTTAGAAAATTATCCTGATATTAGACAAATCTATACAACTAATTTTAAATATATCTTAGTTGACGAGTATCAAGACACTAATTTTATTCAAAGTAAATGGTTAAATCTATTATCTGAAAAAACTAAAAATTTATGTTGTGTGGGAGATGATGACCAATCCATTTATAGTTGGAGAGGAGCAGAAATTAAAAATTTTTTAGAATTTGACCAGGTATATGAAAATACAAAAGTTATAAGACTGGAACAGAATTATAGATCTTCTCAAAATATTTTATCTGTTGCTTCCAATTTAATTTCAAATAATCAAAATAGAGTTGGAAAAACACTCACAACTAACATGGAAGAAGGAGATTTAGTTAAATTAAATTGTTTTAAAAATGGTAAAGATGAAGCAATTGGAATTTCTGATGAAATCGAGAAAAAGTTAAAAAAAAAATACTCCTTTAATGAAATGGCTATTTTGGTCAGAGCCATATTTCAAACAAGAGAATTTGAAGAAAGATTTCTTAAAATTGGTATGCCCTATAGAATTTTAGGAGGGACTAAATTTTATGAAAGAGCTGAAATAAAAGATTGTGTTGCCTATTTAAGACTTATCCATCAAGAAAAAGATGATCTAGCATTTGAGCGAATTGTCAACAATCCTAAAAGGTCAATTGGAGATACTACCATAAAAACTATTCATGAATTTGGAAAAGAAAACAATTTAAGTCTAGAATCTTCTGCAAATAAAATGCTTGAACAAAATTTAATTAAACCAAAAACCAAAATAGGTCTTAGTTTTTTTCTTAACGCATTAAATAAATGGAGAAATGATCTTAATTTAAAAAAGATAAATCACATCAAATTACTGCAGACTGTTTTAGATGAGTCGGGTTACTCAGCTATGCTTAAGAATAAAAAAGATTTGGATAATGAAAATAGATTAGAAAATATAAAAGAATTATTAAGTGCGATGAAAGAATTTGATAATTTAGAGAGTTTTTTAGAACATGTTTCTTTAGCAACATCAATTGATCAAGAATGGGACGGTGAAAAAATTAACATGATGACTATGCATGCAGCAAAAGGACTTGAATTTGATGTGGTTTTCCTTCCTGGTTGGGAAGAAGGTTTGTTTCCACATCAAAAATCAATTGAGGAAAAGGGTCAAAGTGGCTTAGAAGAAGAGCGGCGTTTAGCTTATGTTGGTATTACTAGAGCTAAAAAAAAGGCTATTATTTCTTTTTCTATGAATAGGTTTTATCAAGGCGATTGGATCGACAGCATGGCTTCAAGATTTATAGAAGAATTACCAGAAAAACATTTGGAAAAAAATTCTTTTTTTGAAGAGGAAGTTGACGATGGTCATGATTTTGATTTTAATCAAGACTTTGAAATTGAAGAGGGTACAAGAAGTCCTGGGTGGATAAGATATCAAAAGAGAATTAAATGAACAAAGAAATAAAAGCTTTAAGAAAAAAATTTAAAAAATACGATATTGATGGATATGTCATAGCTAAAAATGATGACTATTTTACTGAATATTCAAAAATTAATAGATTAAAAATTATTTCAAATTTTAGTGGTTCAGCTGGTTTAGCAATTGTTTTAAAAGATAAGAATTATTTATTTACAGATGGTAGATACACAATCCAAAGTGAGATGGAGAGTGGAAAATATTTTAAAATTATTGACTATAAAAAAATAATTAATTGTAAGTTGTTTAAAAATTTAAAATTAGGTCTAGACCCAAAGCTATTTACACATGAACAAATTAAAAATTATTTTTTAAAATACAATAAAGTTAAATTTTTATCTAATAACCTAATAGATGAAATTAAAACTCAAAAATTTATTAAAAATATTCCTTTTTTTTCACTTAAGGATGAAATAGTTGGAGAAAATAAAAAATCAAAAATCAATAAGATTGTAAATTACTTAAAAAAAAATAAAACAGATAATTTATTTGTAACAGCCCCAGAAAATGTTGCCTGGATTTTAAATATAAGAGGTAAAGATGGACCTAATAGTCCTATACCAAATTCTAGACTGATTATTAACAAATCAAAAAAAATATATTTAATAGCTGAACCTCCAAGGGTAAAAAAAATAATTCAAGAAAAGATTATTAATAAAAATCAACTAATTAATACAAATAATTTACCAAAAAAAATTTTAGAATTAAATGGTAAAAATTTCATAATAGATAACAAATCTTGTTCAGTTTTTTATGAAGATATTATTAAATCAAAATTTACAATTACAAAAAGAGAAGACCCAACTTATCTTCTTAAAGCAATAAAAAATAAGACAGAAATTAACAATATGATTAAATCTCATGTTTTAGATGGAGTTGCACTGACAAAATTTATTTATTGGATCAAAAATGTTAATAAAAAAATTATTACAGAAGTTGATGCTCAAAATAAACTAGAAAAATTTAGAAAAAAAAATAGTAATTATTTATATCCTAGTTTCGAAACAATCGCTGGATCAGGTGCAAATGGTGCTATTGTTCATTATAGAGCTAAAAAAGAAAATTGTAGAACAATAAAAAAAACAGACGTCTTTTTGTGTGATTCAGGTGGCCAATATGAATATGGTACAACTGATGTCACACGAACAATCTGTTTTTCAACACAAAAACTATGCATCAAAAATATTTACACAAAAGTATTAAAGGGCCATATTGCTGTAGCAAACACAGATTTAAGATTAGATAATACGGGTATAAAAATAGACAAAAGAGCCAGAAAATATTTGAATATAAGCAACTTAGATTACGCACATGGTACTGGTCATGGTGTAGGTTTCTTTTTAAATGTTCATGAGGGCCCACAATCAATTTCCAAATTTAACAAGATTAAAATTCAAGAGGGTATGATTTTAAGTAATGAACCGGGATATTATAAAAAAGGTTCTTTTGGTATTAGAATAGAAAACCTAGTTTTTGTAAAAAAAATTAAAAACAAAATTCTTTTTGAGAATTTAACTCTTGCCCCAATAGATAAAGAATTAATTAATTATAATCTTTTGACTAAATTAGAAAAAGATTATCTCTTCAAATATCACTTAAATATTTATTCCAAACTTTCAAAATACCTTACTCACAAAGAAAGAAAATGGTTAGCTACTTATATTTAGCATTTTCAAAAATTGACTTTGATTTAAAATAGTAATTTCAAGTTCTTTAGCCATATCTACTTTTCTTTTTGTGGGTTTTTCACCTATGATTAAATAGTTTAATTTTTTTGAAACAGTACTTACTGAAGTTCCAGAATTTTCTTCTATCAATGATTTTGCTTCTGCTCTACTGATACCATTCAACTTTCCTGTTACCATAAATGTTTTTTCTTTTAATAATCCATTTTTATCTTTATTTGTTGCATTTCTTATAATTAAAACTTTTTGCAATTCCTCTAAAATATTAAGATTAACCTCATTATTAAAAAAGTTATTTACTGATTTAAGTTGAGTTTCACCAATTCCATCAATATTTAATATATCATTTAGACTTTGTTTATTTGAAAAACTAATAAATCTTGAAAATGATTTAAAATATTTTGACAAAATTTTTGCATTTTCTATACCAATATGTCGTATACCTAATGAGTATATTAATCTTTCTAAAGAAATACTTTTTCTTTGATTAATTGAATATTTTAAATTTTCCATTGATTGTTTGCCCCAACCTTCTAGTTTTTCTATTTTCTTAAAATCTAATCTAAATATATCTTGTGGTAATTTTATTAAATTAAGTTTCCAAAAATTTTCGACTATTTTCTTTCCAAACCCATCAATATTAAAAGCATCTTTTGAAACAAAATGTTTTATTTTTTCTATTGCAATTTTTTCACACTTATAACCTTCGCTTGCACATCTTCTAACAGCATCCTTTCTTTTGGTAACATTATTAAATTCTTTAATTGTTTTAGAGCCACATGATGGACATTTTTTTGGAAATATAAATTTTAGCGACTTAATATCCCTCTTCGTTTTATCCACTGACAATATGTGAGGTATTACATCACCAGCTCTCTCTATAGTTGCTAAATCTCCAATTCTTATATCTTTTCGATCGATTTCATCTTCGTTATGTAAAGTTGCATTAGATACAATTACTCCCCCAATATTAACTGGTTTAATTTTTGCAACCGGTGTTAAGGCTCCTGTTCTACCAATTTGAATTTCTATATTAAGAATTTTAGATATTGCTTTATTAGAGGCAAATTTATGAGCAATAGCCCACCTTGGTGCATTAGCAACATTGCCAAGCCTTTTTTGAAGCTCAAAGTCATTAATTTTATAAACTATACCATCGATATCAAAATCAATTTTTGTTCTGTTTTTTTCTATATTGTTGTAATTAATTAGTAAATTATCAACTCCTGTAATTAATTTATTAAGTGGGTTAGTTTTAAAACCCCAGTCATTTAATTTTCCTAAAAAATCTATTTGGTTTTTAATTTTTAAACCTTTTTCATAACCAAAAGTATAAGCAATAAATTTTAAAGGGATTTTTTTGGTATCATCTGGGTTTTTTTGTCTTAACGAACCAGATGCTGCATTTCTTGGGTTTGCAAATTTTTCTTTCAGGTTTTCAAAATCACTATTTTGTATAAAAACTTCACCTCTAATATCAATTTCTTCAGGAAAGTCTTTTGACTTAATTTTTTTTGGGATATCTTCAATAGTAGCAAGATTAACCGTAATATCTTCACCTTCTTTTCCATCACCTCTAGATAAACCAGTTTTAAACTCACCATTTTTATATATCAATGATGCTGATATACCGTCTATCTTGGGTTCTGTGCTATAAGATAGATTGAAATTTATATTTTTAGATAAAAAATTTAATATTCTTTTTTCAAAGTTAATCAGATCTTCTCTACCAAACGCATTTGCCAAAGACAACATTGAAACTCTATGTGCTTTCTTTTGAAAATTTTTAGATGGTTTAAATCCTACTATTTTTGAAGGTGAATTTTTTGAATTTAAGAATGAATGTTTGCTCTCTAAATTTAAAATACTTTTTTTTAAGTCATCATATACTTTATCAGATACTAGTGGTTTGCTAGCGTCATAATAATTTTTGTTATAATTGATTATTAACTTAATCTTTTTTTTATATTCAATTTCAATATCTTTTTTATTCATCTGAATCAAAAAGAGATTTAAATTTTTTTAAAATGTATTTTTTTCTTCTTTTATCTTTTTTAATCTTTTTAATTTTATATTTTTTATTAAATACCCTATAACTCTGTTCATACCATTTAGAAGATTGATAATTATAACCTAAAATTTTAGCATACTTTTCTGCTTCATCTATCAATCCTATGATGTAATAAACTTCTACTAATCGATGCAATGCTTCTTCAGCATATATAGTTGTGTCATATTCATCTGTTACTTTTCTAAATCTATTTATTGCAGGTATCCATTTTTTTTTATCAAAATAAAATCTACCTATATACATTTCTTTTGAAGCAAGTACGTCATTTATAAGATCTAATTTAAATTCAGAGTCTAGTGCATATTCTGTATTCGGGTATTCCTTTATTACATAAGAGAAATTTTTTTTAGCATTTAAAATTGATTGTAGATCTTTTTTTTCATCAATGATTTGTTCATAATATGAAACTGCCATTAGATAATATGCATAATCTAAATTTTTATAATATGGATAAACCCGAATTAATCTTACTAATTCAGCTATAGCATCTTCATAATAATCTTGGGTATAATAAGAATATGCTGCCATTAGAGCAGATTTTGGTGCCCATTCAGATTGTGGATATAGCATTTCTGCTTCATTAAATTTTTTTGAAGCAAATAATACGTCTCCTTGCTCTAATGAACTCACACCTTCTTCATAAGCTTCTAGGACTTGAGCATCTAAATTTTTTTCATTAATAACAGATTGTTTTACTTTTTCTTTGGAGCATGAAAAAGAAAATAAAACTAATGTCATTAATGTAAATAGCTTAAAAAATTTCATACTAAGTTTATAATGATTTAATAAATACTTTTAAAGTGATCTTTACTGTTAAGCTATAGATCTTAATATTTTTTTATTAATTAAGGTGTGTGGAAGGTTTTTTTCTTTGATTTCTAAAATTGAAAAATTTTCCTTATCTTGAAAAACTTTTCTTAGCAATTGATTAGTTAAATAGTGTCCTCCTTTAGAACAAGTAATGCTTCCAACTATTCTATATCCTGAAGTATAAAGATCTCCAATGCAATCAAGTATTTTGTGATTAACAAACTCTTTTTCATTTCTCAAACCTTCCGTGTTTAATATCTCTTTATCTTTGACAACAATTGCATTTTCTAAACTACCACCTTTTGCTAGACCATTTTTTTTAATAAATTCAATATCCTCAAATAAACAAAAAGTTCTTGAGTTATAAACATCAGTTAAATCATCTTCATATACTTTAACTTTGTTTCTTTGATTTCCAATAATTTCATTTTTGTACTTAAGTTCAAAATCTATATCAAGACTTAAGGTTGTTGGCTGTATTGATATAAATCTCTCACCATCTGAATATTCTATTTTTTTATTTATTTTAATAATCTTAATTGGAAAATTACTCAATTTAAATCCAGTTTTAATAATTTCATCAATAAATTTTTTTGCTGAACCATCTAAAATTGGAACTTCTTCATTATCTATTTCTATGAGTGCATTATCAATCCCTAATCCAAATAATGCTCCCATCAAATGTTCGATTGTTGAAACTTTGACCCCATTCTCATTTTCTATAGTTGTATTAAGGGAGGTATTAGTCACATTCATAAAGTTTGGATATATTAAATTATTAGTTTTTAAATCCACTCTTTGAAAAACAATCCCAAAATTAGGGTCTGCTGGTTTGATGCATATATTTACATTAACACCACTATGTAGTGCGACACCTTTAAAAGAAACATTATTTTTAATTGTTTTTTGAGTTAAGTAAGACACTTGAGATTTTTATTCTGATATTTGCAAATCTCAAAAACAAGTAATATTACAATAAAAAACAGATTTAACTAAATAATTGAAAAAATTTTTCAAAAAAACCTTTATTTTCATCATTTTTTGGAACTAGTAAAACTTCGTTTGCATTATAGCCATGTTTGATTTTAAAGATCATTTCAGATGGTTCAAGTTTGGTACGATTAAAAAAATTTTTTATATAATTGCCGTTTAAAAATTGACTAATCTTGATTTGATATTTTTCTAAAATTTTTTCTAAACTTGAAATAAATTCATTTGAAATTGAACTAAAATTAATTTCTAAACAAAGGTCATTACCATGTAAATTATTAATAAAAGTTGAATATTTTTTTCCATTTACTAAATAATTACTAATTACTATATGGGTTATTCTTTGATCTTGATAATTTTCTTTAAATATATCTTTAGCTTCTATTAACGTATT
>Ga0209657_1001854_pt1 | contig 12337 bp, 12 predicted proteins | sample SaaInlV_100m_DNA_FD_184650 | JGI IMG/M metagenome (GOLD analysis project Ga0209657, IMG submission 184650) | Marine microbial communities from expanding oxygen minimum zones in the Saanich Inlet - SI037_S3LV_100m_DNA (SPAdes) (version 2) | ecosystem: Environmental > Aquatic > Marine > Intertidal... | reverse complement strand
CCAAGTTGGTTAAGATTACTAACTTTTATTACAGGTGAGACGATCGCTTTGGTTTGGCTCTTTATGCTACCGCTTCTAGGAGCTGGTGTAGCTGGAATCAATATGGACCCAATGATGCCTGTAATCTCACTAATGCGTCATATAGTGTATGCTGTGCCAGTTTTTCTTGTATTACATTTAGATGAGTATCGTGGTTGAAGACGACGATGATTGGGGTGACGAAGACTGGTAAGACCAATTTTATTTTCCATATGAAAAATTATTAGAATAAATAATAGCGGAGAAATAATGAAACAAATAAAAAACAGTTTAATTCTTGGTTTCCTGTTAATTGGATTAATGGGCGTGGCTTATGGATTAAATTCAACCGATTTAACTGATACTGATAAAAAAGAATGCACTCACGAAGCAGGAAAAGTCTGTGATAAAAAAGATGGGAATTATGAGGAACATTCAAAAGCAGGTAAAACAACTTGTTCGAAAAAAGGTGATAAATCTACCTGTGCAATGATTGGTAAGAAGAAAACTTGCAAAATGAAAAAGACGATTTAATCCAGTTATAATACAAATAAAGGAAATATAAGATGGCAATTCATGTAACATTAGAGTTGAGTATAAAACCAGGCAAAGCAGATGAGTTCATCGGCATGGCGGCCGAGGCCTTTAAGGTAACGAGGACGAAGAAGGGCTTCAAGGATATCATCGCGACGCAATCCACAGATGACCCCAATAAATTGGTATTTTGGGGGACTTGGGAGACGGCCGAGGACTATAACACTTATTTTAACTGGCGTGTTGAAACAGGCTTCATGGACGAAATTGCTTCTTTTATGACTGCTCCACCGGTCAAGACACTATTAAAGCCCGTCGCTTAAGCGCGCAGCTCTAATAGAATTAATATAAAAGCCTCACTTAAGCAGTGTTCTATGAAAAAACTATTAATTTTTCTCTCAATACTATCTATTTCTTGTTCATCTGATAAAACAGAGAATAAGACTTCAAGTCAAGATTCATTACAAAACAATCAAATTTCTCAAGAAGCAAAGAGTTTAGATAAAGTTCAAGCATCTGCAGATACGGTTAGTTTTGAAAATATAAAAATTAAACCTGGTGATCTTGTGCCAGACTTTAGTGCTCAAGATGAAAATTCTAAAATCAGAAAGCTATCTGACCTGCGTGGTAAAAAAAATCTGATGCTAATTTTCTTTCGCGGATATTGGTGACCACATTGTAAGAGGCAGTTAGCCAACCTATCAAATTTTAAATTTGCAAAAGATGTAGAAATTTGGGCAATCAGTGTTGAGAGCCCCGAATCAAGTCTTGCATATAAAAATAGCTCTCGAGAAAAAGGACAAATTATACCATTTCATTTATTATGGGATAAGGATAATAAAATAACCAAAAATTTTGGAATACTCGATCCTCGTTATATTGGAAGTGGGAAAGAAGGGATTCCTTACGCCAGCACTTATGTAATTAATAAAGAAGGTGTTGTTACCTTTGCAAATATTCTTCTTAATTATAAAAGCAGACCTTCAATAAATAAAGTTTTATCCTCTATAAATAAATTATAAACTAGATGCTCTAGTAAGAGCATTACTCATAACTATAAAATACTAGAGATTAAATTTTAATTAATATGAGTGTAATTTCCTTTATGAAACGCCTATGGGTCAAAGAAAGGATTGATTATGGAAAAAACGGCTATTCTATTTATGTTAATTGTTAGCATTAATGCTCAAGAATTAGAAGAATTAAATGAGCAGATTGCCAATCGTACTTTTAATGAGGTATTGAACTCATATGTGAATAATGCGGGGCGAGTGGATTATAATTCCATTAGAGAAAACCCATTTGCGCTTCAACCTTTTTTGGATTTTGTTGCTTTAGTTAGTCCACAATCCAATCCGGAATTATTCCCAACAATAGATGAAAAAAAAGCCTTTTGGATTAACACTTACAATGGTCTCATGATTCAAACTGTGATTGAAAACCCTGAAATTTCAAGTGTAAAAGAAATTGGCTGGGGGTATGGTGTTTTCTGGAGAAAAAAGTTTAAAGTTGGCGGTGAACTTCTGACCTTGAATCATATTGAGCATAAAATCCTCAGAAGCGAATATAAAGATTCTCGAATTCATTTTGCCATCAATTGTGCGTCTAATTCATGTCCCCCTATTGGTCATAGAATTGTGACAGGAGTAAATCTGGATCAACAATTAAATGAGAAAACACGGGATTTTATCAATAATCCAGCAAATGTAAAAGTTGATCATAAAAAGAAAACGATAGTGTTATCAAAGATATTCAAATGGTATAGGAAAGATTTCGAGAGCGGGGGAACTACACTTTTAGAATTTTTAAATCAATATCGGGAAGAAACCATTAATTCTTCAAATTATAAGATTAAATTTCAAGATTATGATTGGGGATTAAATGCGTCTAATAAGGAATGAATTTTATACTAAGGATAAAGCCTCTTAAGTTGGTCTAGAGATTGAACCTAAGTTTTGTTTCTTTCCATAAAACTGATGGAAATACCATGCTGCGACTCCACCCATTAAAGAAAATAAAGCCAAAATCAAAAAAACATATTGATGTCCCTTTCCTCCTGGATAATTATCTAAAATATATCCCATAGCTGGTCCTGCGAATATATCCGGTGTATAGCCTACTAGAGAGATAAAACCAACTGCAGTTCCAGTAAAAACCAAAGGTATTTTTCCTCTTTCCATCACTGAAAAATATAGAGCGCGTGTAGCGTAAACTCCAGATGACGTTATCAATATCGACATAAAAAATAAAGCAGTCGCTGAATCTGAAATATATCCAAACCCTAATAATAAAGAGCCTAAGAATGAAAAAATAAAACTAACGACTAACCAATAGGTAGTTTTTGAACGATCTGCTAATACACCGATTAAGATTCCAATGAAAGGACGGACAAAGAACAACAAGGTTACTACCTGAGCTGACTGCACTTGGTCATATAGCATTATATCTCGAGCATATAGAGAAAAGACATCTGTGATTTTATAACCAACATATGCACATAGAATAATGATCATTAATAACCATACGGAAGGTAAACGTAACACCTCTTGAATTTGTGGTATCATTATTTTTTCTAGTGTGCTCTTCTTTTCTATTACACGATCTAATTTCATAAAGAACCACACTAAAATACCTACAAGTATAACTATACCAGAAGATGTCAAAATAACATGCTTAAAGGCTTCTCTACTTTCAGAAACTGTCACTTCAGAAATTTCTGAAGTAATAAATAATGAAAAAATAAGTACTCCCAAGGCTCCGAATAGAGCCCCGACTAGACCGCGTCCACCATCAAGAAAGCCAAATGCCTTACCTTGCGAAATCGACCCACCCCAAATTCTAGTAGCCTTAATCATTGGAGCCCAAAATAAAAAAATGGTTGTAAAACCCCAATAACCATAAATTATTTTTAATACTGTATAATGAGGGAATGTAGCATAAGCTAATCCCCCTAAAGCCGTTGTCCATAGTGAAAGCGCAATCAATTTTCCAGGAGAAAACTTATCTGCTAAGGGGCCTCCAAAGAGGTAAGAAAATAAAGCTACAATACCATATACTGAGAAACATAGGCCTAACTGAGTGTTATCAATACCAAAAACCTCAAGCACCGTGGGCCTAAAAATTCGAGAGAGAACAAACGGGAGAATAAATACAGACTCTCCAGCTAAAATAAGTAATAATAGAAAGTGCCAAGGTACTTTTTTCATGAAATACTTAAGTAAAGTAAATTTATTTTAACTCCAGAAATAAATTTGTTTATTTTTTTCATACTCAAATCTACCCATCATCTTAAAAAGAAAAAACCACCCATCAGTTTATAAAAGGCACTCACACATAGTAGGGTAATTTTGTTTGTACTATAATTTTAAAGATGCCAAGTTCGCACCCCATTAAAATATATTATTAGATACATTAATCATTGAAAAGCCAAATAAGGAAATAGAATTATGTCAAATAGAGTCAAGTATATTTTCTTCGTATTATTTACGATACTAATTTTTTCCTGTGAGGATGAAAATAAGAAAAACTGCATTGATGAATCAAAGATAAAAAATAATCCTTGTACCTTGGAATATGACCCCGTTTGTGGTTGTGATGGTAAAACCTATTCAAATGATTGTGTTGCTAATAATGCAGGTGTCCCTGATTGGATTGAAGGTGAGTGCAAATAATAGAAACTCTCAGATTGTTACATTATTTTTTGTAAATTATTATAGTATTTTGTTGAACAGTTATTAAAATAAGTTACTTTAAAAAAGAGGATATTTTGAAGAAAATTATAATGTTGTTTACGTTACTTCTTGCATTTTCATGTGAAGATAAAAAAGACGAAATCAGCCCATTAATCGGTACGTGGGAAGTTTCAAACCTTGGAGAATATGAAAATGCAAACTGTTCTGGTGCTTTAGATTATACCGGCTGGGCATTTGCCCAGGCATTTGGGGTTAAGGTGACCATCGTAATTAAGGAAGATGGAACAGGGACAATGACGATGACCTTCGGGGACGAAAAAGAAGAAATGCCCCTAACCTGGGATGATAGCAAAAGTCAAATTTGTATTATGGGTGATTGTCTAACCTATAAATTGGATGGTGATTCATTTACTGTGGATGAACCGAACGAAGCTATATGTGAAGATGACGATGGTAATGAAACCAATCATGACACCCAATCAACTTGTGAAACTGCCGGGAATAACTGGGAAGAAGCTTCTTGTACCCAAATGGAATTCACTAAAGAATAAAACTTCATCCTATTAATTAATAAGAGCCTCACCTAGCGTGGGGCTTTTTTGTTTATACTTTTTATATTAATATGCATTGCATAGTACATGGTTTAATATATAATATTGCAATGCACTATAGCGAATTATTATGAAAATTGAAAATACAACAGCACAAATGCGCAAAGGGGTCTTAGAGTTTTGCATTCTGTCTATTCTTAAAAATGGAGAGGCCTATCCTTCGGACATCCTTTCGCGGTTGAAGAAGGCCAAACTCATCGTTGTAGAGGGGACACTCTATCCCCTCCTCACACGGTTAAAAAATTCAAAATACCTGACCTACCGATGGGAAGAATCAAAATCAGGGCCTCCGCGGAAATATTATTCTGTAACAGCGGAAGGCATTGTATTTTTATCGGAGCTGGACGAGTCATGGAAAAATTTGCTCAAGGCAGTTCGATTAACCACAAAAAAAACGTAAAGAACTATGAAGAAATCAAACACAATTAATTTGGGTGGCATCATTTTTCACGTTGATGAAGATGCTTTCACCCAACTCCAAAATTATCTCAATACCATTAGATCCTATTTCTCTAAGTCTGATGGACAAGAAGAAATTATTGCAGATATTGAATCCAGGATTGCCGAAATTTTTCAGGAAAAAAAGATTAGTATAATCACCCTGACTAATGTGGATAATGTGATTGAAATCATGGGAAAGCCCGAAGATTATGACGAGAGTCAAAATGATGAAAAAAATCCAAAACTGCTTGTAAAAGAACAAAAAACACGTAAAGTATTCCGCCATCCCGATGAAAAGATCATAGGAGGTGTTTGTGGAGGACTTGGCGCTTATTTTAATGTGGACCCTCTTTTATTTCGCTTGGGATTCTTATTGACAATGTTTATTGGTGGCTTTGGAATTTTTGTATATCTAATTCTATGGATTATTGCTCCTTTGGCAGATAGGGCATCTGATTATTTGGAAATGCATGGCGAACCTGTTACGGCTGGAACCATTGGCCGGGCTGTGGCTTCAAAAATTGAAGATACGGTTACAAATAAAAATAACCAATCTATCGTACGAAAAATATTGGCTGTCGTAGGTACTATTTTTGGATTTTTTATCGAAGTTTTTAAACGCATTATTATCGTACTGGGTAAAATCATTAAACCCTTGATTGGTATAATTTTTCTCATACTAGGCTTTGCGGCCGCCATTGGTGTATCTTTTTTTATTATTGCGAGTTTTTCTGGAGTTGAACACGAATTTCAAGAAATAACTAATACCTTTAATTCTATTTTAGAGAATTTTCCATTGTACCGGACCTTTGTTTTTCTGGCTCTCATTCTATTTATAGGTATCCCGCTTTTCCAAATAATCTACCTTGGCGTTCGAATGCTTTTTAATATGGTGAAACAATCCAGCGCACTTAAGAGCTCTTTGTTAGGAATATGGGTGGTGGGGCTCACCATAACGATCTTTTTTGGAATTTATGGCATAACACATTTTTCAAAAGACTCCCGAATAGAACAACTGACCACACTAGAGAATGTGAAATCTGACACGTTAAAAATATTTCTGACTTCTCATGATAATTTCTACTGGGATGAAAAGAATTTGAATGTTGTAGAGACAGAAGATGGAGAGCATAAACTTATTTCAAATGTAGAAATGGGAGTAGCTCGATCACATGATTCTCAGTATCACTTAAAAATTATTAAACGGGCTTCAGCAAGATCCTTCAAAGAGGCAAGAGGTTCTGTAGAGAATATTTTATATCAATACTCTGTAGATTCCGAGCATGTACAATTGGATCAGTATTTTAAAATATCTAGCCATTACCCTTACCAGAAACAGAGTATAGAATTAATTTTATTTGTCCCCACAGGAAAAGCTGTTTATCTGGATGAATCTTTAAAATATTTTATTTACGATATTAAAAACACAACGAATACTCATGATTACAAAATGGTGGGACATAACTGGACCATGGGTGATGACGGTCTGTTTAATGAGTTTTTTAAAAATAAATCATCAATGAATAAAACAAAAAAAATAAAATTCATTGAATTTGGTGACGAAGACGAAGATGCTATGGAAGAATTGGAAATCCAAAAGAAAGTATTAATAGAAAAACAATAGATCTTTTTAATCTATTTAAAGACAACCTTATAAACGAAAGAGAAGATGTATACAAAAGGGAAACTAAAATTATTGGGTATGGTGTTAGCTACTTCCATAGGAATCCTGGGAGCGGGGCCCCTTAAATCTGCAGCAAATTCAGATGCATTGAAATCGCGTGAATTTGTGATTACACGAACAGAAAATTTGATTGTAATTGATGGTGATCTTGATGATAAGGGTTGGAAAAATGCTTCAACCACCAACAATTTTTTAGAATTTCAGCCCGGTGATAATATTAATCCACCTGACGAAACTGAAGTGAAACTGACTTATGACAAAAATTTTCTTTATGTAGCTTTTACAGCCTATTCAGATCCTGATGAAATCCGCGCTTCTTTTCAAAAAAGAGATCAAGCTTGGGGCGATGATTTTGTCGCTATTGTTTTAGATACATATGGTGATGCCAATTCGGCTATAATGATTGGTGCAAATCCATATGGTATTCAAATCGATGCCCTGAACAAGGGAGACAATGAGGATGAATCTTTTGACATTATTTACGAATCAAAAGGAAAGATTACTGAAGAGGGATATCAAGTTGAAATGGCAATTCCATTCTCCAGTTTATCATTTCCAAAAAAAGATATCCAAGAATGGAAAATAACATTTTATCGTAGCCTTCCTCGTGAAATTAGGTCTCAAATTGTTTGGGGCGGGTTTGACCGTTCCAACCCTTGTTGGCTCTGTCAATTAGGCACTTTGAAAGGGATTGAAGGCATTGAACAAAAAGGGCGTATAGAATTTTTACCAACTGTTGTCGGCTCTCAATCTTCAGAATTGGTAGATGGCGCACTTAAAGATAACGATCCATTTGGTGAAGCCTCTTTGGGAATCAAATATAGTTTTAGTTCTGACCGCACCGTAGAAGTCACGGTTAATCCTGATTTTAGCCAGGTGGAAGCAGATGAGGATCAAGTGGATGTAAATACCACATTCGCATTATCCTTTCGTGAAAAACGGCCATTTTTCAATGAAGGGGCTGACCTTATGGATACTTGGATAAATACCATTTATACACGATCCATCAATAACCCCATTGCCGCAGGGCGTATCATAAATCGTGGTCAAAAAAATACTTGGGCATTACTTTCTGCTATGGATGAAAACTCCCCTTATATCATTCCTGGGGAAGAACGCAGTTATTCTGCCATGGGTCAAAAAAGTTTGTCTAATATTTTTCGTTATAAACGGTCATTGAGCGAAGGCAGTTTTATCGGGTTGTTAGGTACGAATCGCCAAATGATTGATAATGAAGGTAGTGGGTCTGTCTTTGGTCTTGATACCCGTTACCGTTTTAATGATATATATCAATTGGAATTTCAAACTGTGTTTAGTCATACTAAAGAGCCAATGGATTCATTGGTTGTTTCTGATGATCGATTTGATGAGGATTATTCTTTCACATTTGATGGTGAATCTTTTACTGGAAATGCAGTAGAAATTGAATTGAGTCGTCAAACCGAAAACTGGAATCTCGAAGCAGGTTATGATCATAAATCACCAGCATTTCGAGCAGAAAATGGATTTATCCAAAGTAATAATAATAAGCGCATTTATATGTCAAGCGTATGGTTCGGATTTCCAAAATCATTTATAACCAAAGCAGTTGGTGGATTTAATACGGGTATTATCAAAAATTATAACGGAGAAATCAAGCGAAAATATATCACCCTATTTGGGAATATCACTTTGCCGCGTCAGTTAAGAATAAATATGTATTACAGCTATGACCCTGTTGAACGATTTAAAAAAACGGATATAGAAGACACCTATTCTTTAGGATTAAATATAAATAGTCAATTTAGTAAATCACTCACATTTAGTGGCGGACTAAATAATGGTGAAAGAATTATACGATCTTTGGATGTGCCAAAAAAAGGAAAAAGTAGTTCTTTATGGGTTCAAAGCGAATTAAAGTTCACAGATAAATTGAAAGTTAGTCCACGCTATGAACAACAACAGATGACCACATTAGATAGAAAAGAAGAATATTATTCCGGATATTTGGCTTCCTTACGTGTCAATTATCAATTCAATGAATCGTTCGGTTTTAAGCTGTTGGGCCAGTATAATGATTTTAGTCATTCATTTACAGTACAACCTTTGTTGACTTACCAAACGAGTCCATTCACCATTTTTTATATAGGATCTTCCCAGAATCAATCGGTGAATACATTATCTATGAATGCGATCAATGATGGCCGATTGAATACCCGTCAATACTTTATGAAATTTCAATATCTATTTGATTAAGTTTATTGGTAGCTTAGGTAAAATCTTCGAATCGCCTTCTTGTCGTATCGAGCTAGATTTAGCCTCGGCTAGCCAATAGCTATTTAACTACTTAAAAAAAGGAACACATAATGAATACAAAAGAAAAACTGGAAATGGCTTGGAAATACCTGGCGCTAATTTTGGTGGCAGGGTTGGGATTCAAATTGATTGATTCACACCATAATTCTATGGTACCGCCATTCTCTTTAAGTAACCATGATAAAAATGGGTTTGTTTTTATCGGTGATCATGATGGGGACATTGCCAAGTTTGGTTCTGCAAAAAAAATGGACGTAAAGGTTGAAAAAGAAATTGTAGATGGAGATACCATCATGAATGTAACTGTGAATGGAAAGCCAGTGGATGCCTCAAAATTCCAGGAAACTGATAATGAAATGAAGTGGACTTCTGATAATGGAGAAGAACACATAATTATAATTGATGATATGGCTAATGAAGAATCGGATATAGATATACAGAAAAAACGTATAGTTAAAAAAATAAAGAAGGTTAAATAACGATGAAAAAGTTAATATTAATTTTATCACTATTTATTTTCACCTCTTGTGCGGCACTTAATTCTGCAAAAGGTGAATTACATTTAGAAATTAATATAACAAAAGGTCAAGAATTACTTGATTTGAAAAAAGCTTTAGATGCAGGAGCAATTACAGCTACTGAATTTGAATTAATGAAGCAAAGAGTAATTGATGACTATTATATGAAAAAAGCTATTGACGAAAAGGTAAAATTTAAAAGCTTAAAAACTACATGAAACGCCTCTGGGTCAAATAAAGGAGAATAAAATGTTTAAAATTTTCAAACCTTATATGCTACTACTATTAATACTATTAGCATCGTCTTCAATAGCAATGGCTCAAGATTGAATTAATTGATCTATCTAAATAATCAATTAAAGTTGAAAGAAATAATCAAACTTTAAAAATAGAGAATTTGATTTAGAATTACTCCATTCTGAATCTTCAGCAGAATAATAACTATTATCGTTTAAGTTGTAGACTGCATAAAAAAGACTTCCAGGTAAATATTCCCATCGAAATACAAATGTTCCTACTTGATTATCTATCTTGAAATTTTTATTTCCCGTATAAGGATAAGGACTAACTTTAAGTGATTTTTCTTCTTCTAAACGATTGTAATCAGTGTAATCCATTTTAACGGAGAAAGGTTGATAATAAGCTTCAAATGTCATTTTTGAGGAGAATGCTATATCTAACCTTAACTCAGTATTTGTTTGTTCTCTCTTTATGTTTGAGTAAATAATATTAACACCATTTTCATCTTCTACAATTCCCACCCATTGCATTGACTCAGGTCTATCCTCTTTAGAAGTCTTAACAGAAAAATTAATATTATCTGTGGGCTTAAGTATTAGCTCAAGACCATACTCCTTACCTACACCTCTTATTACACCCCTAGAAATATTAAATTGAGGTCTAAGAATTAATCTTTTGCGGCGATCTGTTCTAAACCATAGGTCAAATGATTGTCTTCCCTCATCTTTAATTATTACTGCTCTTGAATCTCTATAAGTATCATCATCTTCAAAAGTTTCTGGATTAAATTCAAGTGACCATCCTAATCCCCAGTAATTTATAAAATTGTTATTTTGTTCAATTTCAATATTTTTTCTTGTAATTAATCCTATCCCATTTAATCCACCAGTACTTGCTTTAAGTGATAACCGTTGATTTAAAAAATATCCTTTTGGATAATCTCTTCTTATTCCTAAATGAAAACCACCATACCAATTATTATTTCTTTCTTGAAAACCCATATCATTTACATTGAAGTTTTTATCCACAGATTGCCCCCATGACCTTATCTCCCACCAAACAGGATTACGATAAGTAAAGATAAAACGGCCACCATAACCTGACTTATTAGAGGCTAATGAATTTACAGCTTGCCCCTCGAACGAAAGTCTATTATCCATAAAATTTAAACGCCAATCCAAGTTAAAGACTCTTGATTGGTTTGTTTCTCCTTTGCGACGTAAGTCTGTTGCCATAAAGCCAACTGTAGATAATTCATTTATAATTGGTTTTTCAACTCTTCCAACAAAGTAGTTTGTAAAAGGCTCTAATAAGAACTTCTTTTTTTTAAGATTCCCATCCTCTTCATATTCAAGGAGACCATACTCTTCATTAGTCACTGCATTAATAATGCCATAACGAAGTCCAGAGGCGCTTTTTCCCATTAATTTTGCTGAACCTAAAATTGTTGTTGCCTCAGGTTTATCTACGATACTACCTGATTCTGGAGCATAAAACCCTGGAGCCCGGCCAATACGTCGAGAATTAAATAAATTGAATCTGCTCTTAAAAAAATTAGCTCCCTGAACAAAGAAAGGTCGTTTCTCTGATAATCGTGTTTCAAACGCTGAAAGGTTAAGTACAGATGGATCTGCTTCTACTTGTCCAAAATCTGGATTGAAAGACATATTTAACATATTACTCGAATTAAGATTATATCTAACATCCATTCCAACATTTTGAATTTTTTCTGTTTCATTTGAATTTGTTTGACCTGATAAAAGATAAGGTACAAACTCAATATTCTTTGGCTGTGGAATCCCTTCTATCCCTTGCAAGACTCCATAATGAGGAACAATTCCACGTACCCCAAGTGCTCTTCCAGGCCAGTGAATTTCTTCTTGATTATTATAATACCCTCTTTGAAAACTCGCGCCCCATTCTTGTACTTTTGACGAACTATATTCAAAAATATTAAAGGGTAACCTTATTTCAACCGTCCATCCATTATCATTAAATAAGACTTCACTATCCCAAACAGCATTCCAACTATTATCAAAACCTCCATGACCACCGCTACCAGAAATTGCTACATCCAACTGAACTTCTGCCGCATTAACAGCAAACCAATATCCAGATTTATCATCATTCCTTGAATCAATTCCAATACCAACCCAATCTGAATTGTTTCCAAAACCAGCTTCCCAATCATCCCGACGAGAACGGCGAGCCATTATATTTTCTGGGTTTGGATCGAAATTATCAAAAGCTATATATAAATAATTATCATCATATAACACTCTCGCTACATTTTTAACAGTAGGT
>Ga0209657_1001845_pt1 | contig 12362 bp, 14 predicted proteins | sample SaaInlV_100m_DNA_FD_184650 | JGI IMG/M metagenome (GOLD analysis project Ga0209657, IMG submission 184650) | Marine microbial communities from expanding oxygen minimum zones in the Saanich Inlet - SI037_S3LV_100m_DNA (SPAdes) (version 2) | ecosystem: Environmental > Aquatic > Marine > Intertidal... | reverse complement strand
CCTGACATACCAGAAGCAATCATAGCAGCCCGTTCGAAACCTTCGCCGAGAGGACCGTATTGTCGCTCTTTTTCCTCGGAACGATTATTGATAATTTGATTTGCTTCATTTAGAATATTAGGCATAAATTTCCTCCATTTTTTTGTTAGTCCATAGCTCAATTTCTTCTTTCGACATGTCAGTCCTTGGTAAAGTTCCGACGCATTTTCTAAGATATTCAAGTGTTATATTATCACGAAGTTTATATTTTTTTAACTCTGGATAATCCTTATCTTCATACTTCTTTGCGTAATTATCAAGAATTTTATCCATCATACTAAAATGGGTTTCGTAGACATGAAAAGATCCTGCGGAATGAAAATAATGGCCTAGCTCTATTTTTTCTTTCCCGGGTTCTTCTTCTATAAGTGCGTTTAATTCGTTTAGCATCATTTGCTGATACATACAGAAGGTGAAAACATCATTGCAGAACCCAAAAACGGCATCGTTACTCCGCATATGAACCCCAAGATGAAGACGATTGTCCCTGATAAAAAAGTGTATGTATTGAGTGCACGGGTAGTCCGCATTATTCTGACCTTTATGATGTGATTGGTTAATTGTAAGGCTAGCTCTCCTAGTATCTCTATCTTGAAACAATTCATCAATAACCCATTGCCATTGATTTTTTTGGGTTTTTCCATTTTTTAGACCATGTAGCCAAAATCCGTAGTTGGATTCTACCTCATTCTGGCCATTGGCTATGCGTTGCCAAATATTTGCAAGCTTACCGATATTCTTTACATTTCGGTCTTCGGAAAGATACCAAAACCACTCGGTTATAGCGTATGATGGCTTAAACCTTCGAGCCGGAACCTGAATAGATAGAGCAGTAGGGTCCCTGATTTCTAATGAGTGCCATAATATTTCTCTTTGAAGAGTCCCCCTGGAATTAACTAGTGAATGGTTTTCTTTCACTTCAGACAGAGATTGGACAAAAGCTTCGTTTAGGTCCTTATATGAATTCATGTTTCTCCTTTTCATTATTATAATAGCTAGTATTGAATTTTACATTAATTTTAATTTAGACCAACGACAAGACTTACCCCATCCTTCTTGATTACTAATAATAGCGACGCAGATAGTATAAGGCTCAACAGGCGTACGGCCGTTCCAGCCCCAGCAATTAAGCCACTCACTGTTTCCATCATTCGACGATACTTTCATACGCAGATAATATTTGCCATTTTTAGTTTTCTTCGGTGTCACCTGAGTTGGAACAAACCAGTGAAGCCACTCTCGTTCCCATTCACCGATCGGTGGAATATTCTTGCTTTCCAATTTCTGGATTTGTTCTTCGGTAATGATTGTTTCAGGACTTACATACCCGAATAAATCATTTTCGTTTATGATGATCTCACGCTTAGTAAACTCCTGCAACCCACGATTGTCTTCACGGGCTTTTTCAAAATTGCTAAAGCCTTCCCAAGCATTTCTTTTCAAGGATTTTCTTATAGAGCTCCAATTTGGGATAAGGGTTTCCAACATGTGTTTGTATGATTCGAATTCACTAAATGATATTCCTGTATCTGTGTCCGTTAAATCCATCGACTTAAAGGCACGAACTTTAATCAGCGACTCCATAGCCTTTTTATTAAATCTCGAATGGCGCCATTTGCCTTCTTCAGTCCACAGCATGGTCTTAATAGTTGTATATGGTCTATTAGCAATAATCTCATCGACAGCTGCTTCTCCTACGCCTTTAACAGACATAAAGGACGGCATGAAGCGCTTACCTTCTAAGATAGTCCAAGATTTCTGGGCTTCGTTGATATCTAGGGGAATAATTTTATACCCAAGTGATGCAACTTCGCTAAAGGCTTTGGCTCGCTTGTCTGCGTTACCTTCCATCGACTCGAGGTATGCACATAGCCACTCTTCTTCAAAGTGCGTCATCATCCATGCACAATAATAAGAATTAATAGCATAAGATACAGCGTGCGATTTATTAAACGAATACGCGGTGAATTTCATGATATCTTCATAAAGCTCATTTGCATCCGTTTCTTTCATGCCGTTATCGATAAAGCCCGATATAATTCTGCTTTTAAGCTTTTTTGCTTTTTTTGCAGCATCACCAGAGGACTGCTGTGGCTTCATCATCTTACGAACGGAGTTACACTCCTCAAGAGGAATACCGGCTACCCTGTTTACGATTGCCATGGTCTGTTCCTGAAATACGATGTGTCCAAATGTCGGTGACAAGATTTCTTCCAAAAGTGGATGCTTATATATTACATCTTCCGGATTATTCTTTGACTTTAGGTATTTCTTATCAATTTTCATTGCAAGAGGGCCTGGGCGATATATTGCTGTTAGAGCTGCAATCTCTTCAATTGAAGTCGGTTTAGCTCTTTTGAAAAGCTGTTGAGCACCATGGTTCGTACATTGGAATACTCCTGCCCACTTTGCTTTGGCGTAAACTTTGTAAACTTCTTGGTCATCAAAATCAATTGACTTATTTGACATATTGTTTTCAAACCATTCATTTACCTGGCTATATGTGGGGTTTTCAATACCATGCTTCCGCTGAAGGATAAGCTCGATTGAACGGTCAATAATCCGAAGTGTTTCCAATCCAAGTAAATCAAACTTAATCCAGCCAAAGTGCTCCAGGTGTTTATAGGAAGCGCCTTCGACCCAAGGCGTTTGTAATTCGCCTTTTGACATAATCAATGGCATTCGCTCTTTAACTCTTTCTGAAACGATGACTCCACCAGCGTGGCGTCCTAGTGATTTATTCTGCTGGAATAACACTCCAATCGGTTCAATAATTTCTGGATATTCTTCAGCAAGATTACGAAATGACTCAGAGTATTCCATGGCCCATTCAAGAGTAGGTGTTATTGGACCGTTTACATTTACTTTATTTTTTCTAAGACCGGAACGGATATCTCTTTCAAGCGGGCCCAAAGCTTTATTAACTTTCTGAAATTCAATTCCATAGAAGCGAGAGATATCTTTGACTAGCGACTTGAGCTGGAAGCGGTTATAATTCGAGATAGGGACAATATTGTCTTTACCAAATTTATTACGTAGTAATTCCAAAAGCTTATCACGATCACCAACATCTGTATCGATGTCTGGATAATCTGTTCTCGTGGGATCCATAAATCTAGAGAATAGCAAACCATACTTTAGTGGATCTACGTCTGTAATACCAAGTACATAGTTGACAAGAGAGCCAGCGCCAGAACCACGTCCTGGACCGACGCGCATTTGTGTTTTAGCAAGGTCAATAATTGCTTTAGTCGTTAAGAAGTATTCAGAGAATTTCTGATCAGAGATAATCTTAAGCTCCTCTTTTAATCTTGCAACATATTCAGGATTTGTGTGTAAGTCTTTTTCAACAATGCCTTTTTTCGCTGCTTCAATAAGAGCTTGATCAGCAGTTTTGCCCTCGGGAATAGTATATGACGGAAGCTTCATAGAACAGTCTGGATGAATATCTTCAATCATGTCATGTGCAATATAATGGGTTCTTTCAATGGCATCGACAATATCCTGGTTATTATAAAACTCCATTCCATGAGTGGTTTCACAATAAGAGTCCCATACTTGCTTAGCGTTTTTAGGATATAATTCACACTTAAGATCTTCTCGGGATTTAGGAAGACTATCGGGATTAAACTCTTTATAGTTTAACCATCCAAGTTTTTTGTAGAGCTCGCGTTCACGCCAATGGTTTGGGGAAGCATAGTGGCTGTCACAAGTAACAATTAATCTATCTTGTAGAGAATTTTTATTCGCAAATTCGATGAGTGCTCTATTAATAAGATGCTGTGCAGGGAGTTTGTTAAACTGCAACTCTAGGAATGCTGCGTCACCTACGGCATCGGTTAATTGTTCCCAAGCATTTCCAATGTTGAGAAGTACTCTGTTAAGTAAAACTTCGTCATCCAGAAGACTATGGTGCATATCATCGAATTCAACTCCCTGAATTTGTCGGAATACTTCATAAGACAGGGGACCGCCCAAACAAGCCGTAGAGATGATCAGGTGGCCACCTGACGCAGCCTCTTTAATCATCTTATAATCTACACGTGGAAATCGATAGAAGCCCTCAGAATAACCTTTAGAGACTAGCCCAAAAAGACGCTGCAGGCCAGTAGATGTCCTGGGGAGGACAACTAAATGGTGGCGACGTTTGATCGGATCAAAAAACTTCCCAGACTTTGTTTCATCTTCATTCTCAATTGTCTGGCCAGCGGAATCGGCAGACATATCCTGAACTTCTGGGCCTTCTTCCGTAATCGCTAACAAAGGTGTTTCAACCTTAGCTCTTTCTTCCCGGAGGGTTTTTAAAGCTGATTCATCACCACGCTTTACCGCTTGCTTAATTTCGTAATCAAGGCGCCAGACATCTAGATCTGGATGTACGTACATTTCGCATCCAGGAATAAACTTAAAATTAGCGCCAGCTTTATTTAACTTTTGAACATGAAGATAAGCATGAGCAAAACCATTCATATGACCATGGTCAGTCAAAGCCCAAGCATTCATGCCATTACTACGCACAAAGTCTATGTGTTCTTGGGGATAAGATAGGCCATCGAATGTGCTAAAGCCAGAATGGGCATGAAGCCCGACGAATTTTTTCGGTTGTATCATAAAAAACTCCAGTTGAAACCGTATATAATAATATAACTTATTGAAACTAATTTTACAAGGATTCTGGAATTTAGTTCAAGCTTTTATTTTGTTAAAAATACTACCCACTGGCTTGTCATCAATAAAATCGCCACTAATTGAAATCGTTTGCGTAGTAATAGCTTCCTGCTCCTCCGCGGCCGATTGGATAATATCTTCTGCGCTAATACTCATATCAATGATAGCAGCACCACGGTCGACTTCTTTTACAAGTTGCCAGTAGTTATGAGGGGATGATGCATCATCTTCAACGAATTCAATTCGGTGAGGGATATTAGCTTTACTTAAAAAATGTAAAGTATGTATAATTTTTTTCATTAATATTTTCTTTCTTTGTCTTTCATAAAAATCGATTGGTATATTACGGTTCCATAAATTAATACAGCTAAACCTAAACCAAAACTAATTCCACTAATAGTACCGCATATTGATCTTCTTGAATAAGGCTGATCTATTGGTTCTTCTTTTTCCCATGGGTGCATTATTTCTCCTAATTTCGTGGACTTAAAACACCGATGGCTGCTCTTACAGCTCTCTCAGCTCTTTTTATATGTGAATTTGACAAATCACCATTAGTTGCAATAATTTGATTCGCCAGTGTTTGCTGAATTTGTTTTAATTCTTCCACTATTGTTTCTTTATCTTCGTTGTTCAAATCTCTATCCTTTATATTATAAAACAAAAAGCCAAAGTTTTCATTTATTTTTTCTAGAAAAAAATTCTAGAATTACTTCATCAGATGGTGGCTGCAATGAATTGTTAATTAAAACTGCCTTAATGATTTCTAGCCTTAACGTATCATTGGTAAATGATTCACCCCACAGCCAAGGAACACTTTGGAATATTGCTGTATTTTTTGTTTTTAGTTCTTGTATAGCAGCGCGGATTGTTCGCTCTTGTTCAAAAGCAGATAAATTCATCTCAATCTTTAGAATATTACCTGAAGCAATTAGCATAGCATCTGAATTGTTTATCTGAATTGTTTCTCTTATCTTGACCCTTACCACTTTGTTTTTTTCGCTAGAAGAAACAGCGTCAATTCGGTCGGGATGAACCGCCATCATAATCTTTCGCCATAATTTCTTTTTCCAGTCAGGCATATCCTGAGTGTTAACTGGTATTTCAATGTTGATTTCTTTTGTCGGCTTTGATAAACCAGTGTTTGCCCGTGGCAGGATTTTTTCGCCGATCCTACGTGGACGTTCGCCAGGAGTTCTCTTTGGCGGCCTAGTACCAACTTTTCTTGGTCTATGGATCTCTATTTCTGGTTCTTCTTTTTTATATCCACATTTTTCGATTAATAGATTCTCAATTTTATTACGTAATTCTAAATTATAGTGCTCATTCAGATCTAAGTTTTCTAAATGCGCATCATGATCAGAAATATACCTTTTAGCTAAAGACGCGAGTCGTTTGCTCTGAGCATAAGGGATCGACAAAATTCATCTCCAGGCCTACTCGAATAAGCCTATTTGTTCCATATTGGAAGAACCCTTGTTTTCCTCTAATTCTTTCATCATCTTTTCAAGATTATTATTGAATGTTACAGCGTAGTTTTCGGATACGGTAAGATTGCCGTTTGCATCTTCCGTTAATTCGAATTGTCGCAAGTTATCGGATATATCGGTACCAGTTAAAATAGCAACCTGTAATACTCTTGCAAGATGTGCTATTGCTGTGTCTGATAGATTAAAGGTCAATGTTGTGTTGTCTTCTGACATAATAAACTCCTTGTTTATGTGAAATTGCTTTTTTATTTTAACAGCATTTTTATAAATTTATATGTTTATTTTAGCTATCGATTTAAAGCGAACAGTACAATAAATGTAAATAACATTAAAAGCGATTCTTGAATTGGCGGTGATATAAGAGCTAGTCTCTCAAGAATAGCTATTCTATATTTCATGATTGCACCGCTGGGCACCAATAAGAAGATCTTTTATCTGCTGTTTGCTCTTTCTTTACCGGGTTTCCGTCGCAGTCTTCTTTTCTGTTATATACGAGGAATTTGGAAGCGTATTCACCGATAGATCCATCCATGTTTTTATAAGTACGAATTGTAGCTCCGCCTGAAGAAAAGCTTTCTAGCATTACTCTTCTAATACAGCTCTTTAGATTAATTAATTCGGTATGAGAACATTCACCAACTAATCGATTTGGACTTAGTCTTGCCAACCATAAAGAATCGGACTTAATATAGTTTCCAACACCAGCAATAATAGACTGATCCATCAATGCTTTACAGAGCGGCCACTTTGACTTGGCCTCCATTCTTAAAATGAATTCTTCATCGGATATATCTTCGGCTAAAAGATCTGGTCCTAAAGATTCCAATTTTTCAATCATTTTATGTTTGCCACGAACAAATTTTACTGTGCCGAAATTCCTAATGTCTGTGTAGTATGACACGGTATCCGAAAATATAAATTCAACCCTAGAGTGCTTGGTTTTCTCTCGAGAAAAAGTACCAGTCATTCCCATTGTAAACCAACCGAATGTTTCATTGTCAAAAATAGCATACAGGAATTTTCCATGGACGCCGACGCCAATTACTTTAGTCGGTAAATTAGCGGTAAAAATATCTAAGCCCGTTGGCGGCTTTTTACTATAGCGTCCAGAAAGTATGTTTGCCTCTATTAAAGTTTTGCCAGACCAAATCTTAGCAAGGTCAAGCGCCATCTTTCTTACTTCGGGTCCTTCAGGAATAACTACCTCCATATACCATAAGTATAATTTGTTATCTTCTTTATTTTAGTTTAAAGCTTGAATATTTACAAATACTTTTTAAAATAATTTGAGAAGAGCAAAAGCAGCAGCAACAACCATCTGAACGGCTACGAATGCTGTGGTTGCCTTTACTTTAAAGTCTTGAAGCCTTGATACTTCTTTTTGCAATTCTCTTAATTGTAGGGGAGATGCAACATCGTCAACCCTTCTTTTCCACTCGACTAGCTCTTTAACCCTGTCTTCTTTGGCTCGTAACTCAACCATTTCTCTTTTTAGTCCTTCCATGTCTGCCTTTAGAGCATTAATGCCAGTCCCTAGAACTTCGAGTTCTTTCAAAACCATTTTAGAATATTCGTGCCAACCGTTGCTATCATTTTGTGTCATTAAATTTCTCCGAAGTTTAAACTTTATGCCTAATTATAGGGAATAGAAACAGAACAAAAACCGCGAACGACCTGTAATAAATATAAGGATTTCTTAGATTAGTCTAGTCTTTTTTCTTAACTTAACAAGGATCAAATCAAGAGAAGCATTATATAAAATTTATTTTTTCAACTCTCTTTTTTTTCTAATTTGACGGTATGCACCGACTGTTTCAGGAAAAAATTCGGTTGCTATATCTAAGCAAGCTTTAGCAACTTCTTGGATTTCCCATTGAGCTCCATCATGGGTTCTTAAATCAATAAACTTTAAAAGATTATTAAGATTGACAGTACCATAATATTCGGTATATAAATTTTGAGGTAACACACCTCTAGCTTGCTCTCGACAGATACCCCTAGACATCAAGGTATTGTATAGCTTTACAGATTCCATATGGTGGCTTCTAATAATGGCTGAAGCTGTTATTCCATAATCAGTGTCTGAAAGATCTGGTGCGATAACCGGATCGATTAATTCCTCGATATTTGAAGCCTGCCTATTACTTTTATGCTGGGTTCTAAAACTATTCGGCTCATAAAACCTTAGGTTTTCAGCAGTATACCGACGACTAATTTCGTTATAAGACCAAGTCCTATGACGGTGATGCTGACTCCGCACAAACAGAGGAACGACAAAACGAAACGTAATAACATTATGCTCAAGAGTTGAAGTGTGTCTATGGCGGATGAGATATTTAATAAGTTTTTTGTCCTGGTCATCCATTATCTCCTTCTGCTTTCCGAAACTGACTCTAGCGCTGTTAACTACGGTAATATCTTCACCCATATGTTGAACATATTCAACAGTACCAATTTCGTCTCCGTAAAGATCTATTTTCATTTCATTCACCTCTTCCTAATACAACGTCGTCTACCTTGACCTGATCAGTCATATAATCCCATGTTACTTTATTCTGGGGTGGCCAGATTTTTTTTATTGTCCAATCATGAAAAGCATCGCCGTATTTCTTAGGTAGAAAAGGAAGAAGTGGATGAGCAATGCAGTTATGAATAAAATTTCCGATCCAATTTTTCATCGAGAGGCCTGAGTTGAAGAAATGATTATTTTAGTAACCCTGTATGGATCGCAATTCGAAGCCGGTCTACGATCTTCAATATAACCCCTCCAGTTGTTGTTCGCTACAGCACTTGGTATTCGAACCGAAGCACCTCGATCTCCGACACCCCAACTAAACTTATCTATTCGCTGTGTCTCATGAAGCCCGGTTAACCGCTGATTATTATTTTCCCCATATTCGCTAATATGAGAAACATGGTTTCTCTCAAAATAATCCATCAACTCGTATATATCGTTTTTGCCATCTTCTCCTTCTCTCATCCAGTGAGTACTAAAATTAGTATGGCAGCCGCTACCGTTCCAGTCTCCAGCAACTGGTTTCGGGTGTAAATCAATATCCCAATTATTTCCTTCAGCTAAACGATAAAGAAGATATCTAGACATCCAAAGATCGTCGCAGGCTTTCAGGGTATCTTTAGCGAAGCATTGGTATTCCCACTGGCCAACTGCGACTTCTGCATTGATCCCAGTTAACTCAATTCCTAACGCCAAACATTGATGAAGATGATTCATCACAAACTGTCGGCCGACTACCTGGTTTCCACCAACACCACAATAATAAAGGCCCTGGGGTTTAGGGTATCCACCAGATGGGAATCCTAAAGGCTGGTAGTCTTTTGTGATGAAATATTCCTGTTCGAAACCCCACCAAAACTCCTCACTTTTAGCAGTTTTATAAATTTCCCTAAGACTAGCGCGGGTGTTAGAAGAGTGTGGAGTATTATCCGTATTTAACACTTCGCATAAAACATATACGAGATTGTGGTGATGGTGGCTATAGCATCGAACCGGCTTTAAAAGACATTCTGATGAACTACCAGGTGCTTGATCAGTTGAAGAACCATCAAAATTCCATATCGGGAGATCTTCTGGTTGAATTGACTCTGGTGGTGTTTGTGAATTGATAACCTTAACTTTTGAACGCAGATTTGGGGTTTTATATCCATCTAACCAGATATATTCTAATTTTATTTTATTCATCATTACTTATCCATTTTTAATTTTTCATGTATATGTGGAGGAATAGGAACGGGCTCTCCATCTCCATCAATTCTAACGAAGACCATTTCACATTTACAAACTAATTTTTGAGTACCGTTGTAAACGCTGTGCCTTCTTGCTTCGATCGCAATAGTCAAGGAACTTCTGCCGACTTTGACGATTCTTCCGTATGTTTTGATTAATTGCCCGGGCCGGACGGCACTTTTAAAATCTAAGGCAGAAATATGCTTTGTAACTATTTTTCCAGTCTCAGCAAATTCTGCTGCTAATGCAGCTCCGGCTTCATCTAGCCAAGAGAGCATTACTCCCCCAAATAAATTACCGTGGTTTCCAACATCTCTGGTTTTACAGATGTGTGTGGAAATAAGCTGCATATTATTCATGGTGAAATCAACGTTAGTAATTTTTTATAAGTACTTCACAACCCGCTTTACCTTTATTATGCCGGCCGGCAGTATATTTAACATCAAAATAGCTAACATTCCAGTCATCGTTAAATTTATCTGCAAACCAACCCATCGTTACCGCATTATTCATAGTAGCATTTCTAATAGCACTGCCTGAAAATTTTATATCTTCCCGATTACTTAAAGAACACTTGTCGCCAGCTTTATGGGCATTCTTGAGAAAATCACATAATCTTACGTGGTCGAAATCGGTAAAGTCACCCGCAGAAGCATATTTTGCTTTAGACATACGATAAGGTGGATCAGCGTAGAACCAGGTATCTGATCCCATAAAGCATGCAGTCTTTTCAAAGTCATCGTTTAGTAATACACAGCGGTCTAAATAAGCAGCATAGTTTTTGATTCTAGATACGTCGAATAAAGAACCGTTTGCTTTCCAGGTCATTAATCCAGCTGGGGATGCATAGCGGTTGTTAAAGTTATCAGAGGTTTGCCAAATCCCGTTAAAACCGGTTTGAAGCATATAAAATAAAGCGGCCGCTTCTTCCGGGGGAGTCATGGTATCAAAAGCTAGAGCATAGCGATTACGAAGATCATAGTAGTATTTTTTCCTATCATCGATAGTACCAAGTTTTGAATACATTGCTACGTGTTTCTTATATTCTGCTTCGAATTGTGGAAACCTGTTTTTTTGCATTTGGCGATACATGGAAATTATTTCTCCACATGTTTCGTTTAATACGATCGTTGTATTAGGGTAATTGGCAGCAATCCATTGACCGACAATGCCAGTGCCAGCAAACATATCAACGAATACCTTTGGTTCGTCAGAACTAAAGAATCCTTTCGACATATATGATTCGAACATCCGGTTTTTAGCTCCAGCCCATTTAAACGGAGCTTTCATGCCCCTTGTAGCTGCCTTATGACTTGCTGGCAAACCACGGTTTTTAAAGTCCCATATCTTCATAAATTAAACCTCCAAGATTATAGATTATTATAACTTTCTTGGAGGCTTTTTATATTATTATTTATTTTTATTCTTGGGATTCGTGAGCATGTTCTTGAACTTCCGTTGCTTCAACTAGACGAGCTGGTATGTATTTATACGTTTGTTCTTTGATCCGAATATTATAGTAGTTGATTGTTCCGTCTTTTTGCAAATCGTGGTGGACTATTTTCCCCGCAGGATTCCCTTTTATTCCCAAAGCTTCTCTTAAAGATTCATCCTGAATCTTACCATGCTTCAGTCACGTATGACCAACTAAATCCTGCATCTTATCTTCATCGAAATAAGAATAGTTATCGGTACCATAAGGATTGATTTCTTCCTCTTCCCTAATAATTCTTCTGATCTGGCGTCTTGTGATTTTCATCGGATCCGTCTATTGCCGCCCATCATCTTTTTAACCACATCTTGAAGATCAAATCGTATCTCTTCCAATTGTATGGCCCAGCTCTCGGGATCATCAAGTACTTTCGGATCAAGCTTATTTTCGATTTGATCGAACCACCTCGATACTGCAGTAGAAAATTCTTTGATTAAATTCTCTAAATTCTGTTTCGCTTCTATCACACTATCGTGTTCTCCTGTTTCAGGATCATGTTCATCGCTGAACCACTCGGATAAAAGCTTAGCCTTCTCTTCTTTGATAATTCTTTTTAGTTGTCTTTTTGTGGTTTTACTTTCGCCCATGTAGCTTCTTGTTCCACCGGGTCCGGCTGAAAGTTCATGAGATCCTGCAGCATAAAAAACTTCGTTGTCCATAAAGATTAGTCCGTTTTGCTCGGCCTGCATCGCTGCGTCTATTCCCATCCCTCCGAACATGTCCTCGAGTTCATCAAGGCCTACCCCCACTTCGCGCTTGGCAAGGTCGTAGATTTCATCCTGAACCTGTTGCATCTGGGGATCTTGTTCATATTGATCTCGTTCCCCTGTTTCAGGATCGTGTTCATCACTGAACCATTCCTTTAAGATTTTTGTTCTTTCTTCTTTGATAATTCTTTTGAGTTGTCGTTTTGTAATTTTCATTTTAA
>Ga0209657_1001832_pt1 | contig 12403 bp, 7 predicted proteins | sample SaaInlV_100m_DNA_FD_184650 | JGI IMG/M metagenome (GOLD analysis project Ga0209657, IMG submission 184650) | Marine microbial communities from expanding oxygen minimum zones in the Saanich Inlet - SI037_S3LV_100m_DNA (SPAdes) (version 2) | ecosystem: Environmental > Aquatic > Marine > Intertidal... | reverse complement strand
ATTCCGTTGCTGACGATACGGAGCAATTTCAGGGTGGTGGTCAATGAGCACCGCTACCGACTTCCTTAAGGGAATACCTGGCCCTCCAACCGCCGAAGAAACGGCTGCTGATTCAAGCCGATTCGACCCGCTCATTCAGATGGTTTCAAGATTCGCATCAGTTCAAGATTGGGTAAGTCTTGGGATATTGATTTATATGATGGCGAACGTCGGTTGGTCGGTACAGCTGGCTGGCTGGGGCGATCTGCCATCGGTAATACCTACTCTGTTGTTCGGTACAGTGGCCGCTTTCACTGTTTCGAGGCTGAATTTCAGCTGGTATCTCAACGCGGTCTACGCACTTGGTCTCGGATTTTTCGTTGTCATGTGGCAGGGAACTATCGAGGCAGCAGGTACAGAACCTATAGCAAGATCGATCGATGGGTTTATACGGTTCTCGTCTTGGATTACAACTGCTCAATCAGGTGGAATAAGTACTGACACCGTTCCCTTTGCTCTGCTGTTCATGACTGCATCGTGGATTGTTGGATATGGAGTGACGGCTCTCACGTTTAGGTTCCGTTCTCCATGGCTCCCAACAGTTTTGATGTCGTTGGTGATCCTGACGAATCTTAGCTATCGACATGGTGAGCATGAACACACGTTCTTCTTGTTCCTCGTTGGTGGAATTGCGTTGTTCGCCCACTTAACGACTGTGCGCCGGATTGAACGATGGCGTGCGCAGGGCATTACATATTCTCGTAATTTGGCTTGGGTGACTGTACAAGACGGCCTACTGTTTGCATTGCCTATAGTGTTGATCAGCGCTCTACTACCAATATGGGAACCAAGATCTGAGCAAGTTCATGATGCTTGGGACGTTTTTAGAGCGCCTTTTTACGCTCTGGAAGAACCGGCGAATCGATTACTGGCGGGTGTAGATGGGCCGGGCGGCAAGGCATTATTTTCGACGCCCTCACAGACGATAGCGTTCGGAGGGTCGCTGGAATTGACTGATGAGCCGCTGATGTGGGTACGATCGAAGTATGTAGTGCCTTATGCCGGCCGCGTGTATCAGCGATACAGCTCTGAGGGTTGGTTGACGGATGCGAGCACTAAGGTAGAAGCACCGCCTCGTTCCGCATTAACTCTGGCCCCGAACGAACTTGAGAGAGAGCGAGTTTCGCAGGTTTACGTTCCTCTTGTGGATACCAAGACGGTTGTTCCAGCTGGCGCTGTGTTTTCGGTCGATAGGGAATCTACAGTTCAAATATTGAATCCGATGCGATGGGACGTGCCGCTTACGGGTTCGGTTGCGCAGATTAGTGGGCTTCCAGCGGATCTTCGAGATATTTCCTTCGCTGTCAGATTTGCATTGAACGATTTGGTGCCTGTCGAGTCGTTTACGCGGGTACAACTGAACAATCAGAATCTGGTTGAACCTGAACTTGTCGAAGAAGTATTGCTTGCGGTGCAGGCTGCTGATACGACGGGCGAGGAGCAGATTTTTACTCGAACTGTTGTTGATGAAGAAGGTGAAGAGGAGAAGTTTGAGACTGTTGTGATTCCGCTCAGTTCCGATTACCAATCAGTCGATTGGGGTCAGATCAATGTGACTGTAGAAACTGACAGCGAAACGGGCCTGGCACGGCGCTTGAGTATCGAACGTAATTCCCCGATTGAGCAAGTCGGAATCCAACTTTCGAACGAGATTTCTAAAGATGACACATTCTCGATTCAAACGTTCGTTTCACTGGCGACCGACGATCAGTTAGATCATGCGGGGACCAACTATCCAACATGGGTTTCTGATAGATATCTGCAATTGCCTCGCTCACTACCCGAGGATGTCGGTTTATTGGCTTCGAAAATTATTCGTGATGCCGGTGCTGTTACTCCGTTCGAAAAAGCCGAGGCGGTGAAGTCGTTCCTGAAGCAGCAAGAATATTCGTTGGAAATTTCGGGTCCTGAGTTCGGAGTCGATGGAATTTACTACTTCTTGTTCCAAACACAAGACGAGCCATGTGTGAGTGTTGACCCGAACTGCGATACGTCAAAGATCAAGGGCTACAGCCAGTACTTTGGATCTTCGGCAGCGGTGTTATTGAGGTCGGTCGGTGTGCCAGCTCGATTTGTTGCTGGCTGGGCCGCTGGTGAATACGTATCGGACGCTGGAATGTTCCTCGTTCGTGATAAGGATCGACATGGTTGGACACAAGTATTCTTCCCAGAGTACGGCTGGATCGACTACGAAGTGACTCCAGGTCAGTCAACGCTAGATCGTGGTCGTTTGGCACCGACAGTTGGCGGAGGCGATCCGTTTGCGGCTGGTAGAATTGGTTCCGCTGAAGACGACCCTGATTTCTTGTTAGATATTGCCGGTCTCGAACGGCTGGCACGTGAATATCGGGAGGCAAATGGCGAGTTCCTTGTTACGGATGATGCACCTGTTTCCAACGGCATTGTTATCCCTTTGGGAGCATTTGCATGGACTGGTGGTGTAGTTGCTGCAATTGGTATTGTGATGTTCGCTTGGTGGTTGAGTCTGCGGGGAATGGATGGCCCGACGAAAGCATATGCACGGATGGGGCGGCTTTCGTCACTGCTTGGTATGAAACGTCGACCGACTCAGACTGCGTTGGAGTTTGCTACGGAGTTGGGCGAGAAGACGATTGCTGCGAAGGAGCATGCGACGTTCATTGCTATCGAGTTCCAGCGACAGGTATATGCAGGACCGTTGAAAGGTACAGATGATGCCGAAGAACGAAAGAAGAATCTCAATGGGGCATGGCGCAAGGTTGCTCGCGCATTGATTGCCCACCGTATTCGACAGTTGGGCGGGATGGGTCCGGAGCTAGACGAGGGGCGGAGCGTTTAGATTGGCTAAGAATCGAATCGAAGAAGAGCTAATTTACGATGTGTTCGATACCGATATGGGCTGGGTTGCGATTGTCGCTACTGATCTTGGGATCGTCAGGGCGAGCTTGCCGTCTAATTCACCAGAATTAGCATTAGATCATGTTCAACCAGAGATTGTTTTGGCGGTTCACGATCCCGAAGCGCATGTCGATTCTCGTGCTCTGATTATTGCGTACTGCGCAGGTGAGCCGATTGATCTGTCGGATATTCCGATCGACACTCGTTCGGCGACACCTTTCTTTAGGGCTGCGTGGGATGCTTGCCGTTCGATCCCCGCTGGCGAAACTCGAAGTTATGGTTGGCTAGCCGAGCAAGCGGGTAACGTGAAGGCTGCCCGTGGAGCCGGACAGGCGATGGCTCGCAATAAATTGGCGATGTTGGTGCCGTGCCATCGTGTAATTAGTTCGAGCGGAGCATTGGGCGGTTTCGGTGGTGCTGGCTTGCCGCTGAAATCAAAGTTGTTGGCTATGGAAGCTGAACGATAGCCCCTGAGCCGCCAAAAAAAGTTGTTGAAGATTGTTAGTCGAGCTTGTCGGTGACTTCTTCAGATTCTTCGAGATAGTCTTCAGGCGGTTCCTCATCATTGGATAAGTATTGATCGAGGATCGATTGCGCGAGTTCGACTTCTCCAGCTGGGACCATAAGTCGAACCGGGAATACTGATACACCCATGAAGCCAACAGCGTCGCCCGGTTGAATCCTGCAATCGACACCGGCTGAACGAATGAGGCCGCACCACGATTCACCGATGAGTTGATCGGGGGATGTCGTGAGTACTTCCCAGTTCATCGTCTTGCTCCAGAAATCTATTCAAGCTTTATGACTTTCGACTTTTCAGATTTAATTGCGGCTGGTGAGCTTTGTTGCCGATAGTTATACGGCTGCTGTTCGAACTGAGCCGTTGCCGAGAAGTTCGTGAAGACGCTCGGTAAGCCGTGATCCGGATTGGACTGTGAACGGCATCTCGAGACGAACTATTTTTTCGCCTGTTTCGATTTCGAGTATCGCTGGATCTGAACCAGAGAATTCAGCGAACAACCTCATGATGTCTTCGACGCGGTAGCGATCGTGGGCTGCGTCTCCTGTTTCTTTCACTCGAACAAGCACTGGGCCAACATTCATGCCATGGTCGAGATCATTCGGGGCAGCGGATTCGGTTGTCAGTGTAGTTTCCTCAGTAGTTGTTGGCTTTGGCTCTGCGATAGGCGGAGCCGAGTTGTTGTAGTTTGTAGATGGCGCTTCATTGATCTGCGGGACCTGCGGTGCGACAGCGACTGGCTTGCTTGTCGGCAGAGTGTTCTGAACTGGGTCGTTCAACACAGGGCGAGGCTGGCTTTCTTCGTTGAATCCGGCTCGTACGACTGGGGCAGGTTCGTTTTTAACTGCTTCCGCCTCGGCTTCCGTTTGGCCTTCAGACTTGAGTTGATACTCAGAAGCTGTCTCTACAGATAGCGAGACCCTTCCAAATCTTTCACGAACCTCGCCGGATACGGATACGAAGTTCCCGTTCTCCCAGAGCACAGGGTTTTGTTCGAGAATATTCGGCCAGACGACCATTTCGATATCGCCATCGAGGAGCGTGAGATTTAGCGAAATGAACTTGTCGCCACGTTTGGTCGTTAGGTCCCGAATATTGTTGATCTGGCCGAGAGCGGCACGTTTTTGTCCGGATAAATCGGCCGTGATATCGGCTGCGAACACGATGATGTTCTCTGGTTGTTGTCGCATTTCGCGTGTGAACGGGCTTTGCGTCAGCTCAACACCGAGTAGATCACGTTCCCAGATGACACGTTCTTGATCTGTCGTGTCGTCTGATCCTGATATTTCGATTTCGACCATCGGAGCCGGTACCGATTCGCCTAGCATGTCGAACATCGATGTTTGGCCAGATTCACGAAGTTTGGTTTGGCGTTGAATAGTCGCAATTATTCGGTCGACTGATTCGAGGAGGTTTCCTCGTCCACCAAACTCGTCGAATGCCCCGACTCTTATCAAACTTTCTAGTGTTCGACGGTTCAGAGATTTCGAGTCGACTCTTCGGCAAATATCTTCGATGTCGTTGAACGTGCCAGCAGCTTCACGTACTTCTACTAAGAGGTCGACAGCTGCTGCTCCAACGTTTTTGACCGCTGCCATTCCGAATCGGATAGCGTCGTTGCCTTCGGCGTCCCGCTCGATAGTAAATCCAGATCGGGAATAGTTGATGCTGGGCGGCTTTACGGCGATGTTCAATCGGCTCGCCTCTCGTATCGCCATGCCAACCTTCTCGGGGTTGCCAGACGCTGAGTCGAGAACTGCTGCGATGTATTCGGTTGAATAGTTCGCTTTGAAGTAAGCGGTCCAGTACGCAATATAAGCGTAGGAAACTGCGTGCGCTTTGTTGAACCCGTATCCAGCGAACGGCTCCATCAGCTTGAAAACAGTGTCGGCTTGGTCTTGGGTATAGCCTTTTTCGAGCGCGCCTTTGGAAAATTTATCGTGCTCGGCTTTCATAACCGCGACGTTTTTTTTACCCATCGCCTTACGGAGAATGTCGGCTTCACCGAGTGTGTATCCGCCAAATGCCTGTGCGATGAGCATTACTTGGTCTTGATACACAAGGACGCCGTAGGTCGGTTCGAGAAGTTCTCGTAGATCCTCGTGCGGGTAAGAAATTTCAGCTCGGCCGTGCTTTGCCTCGATAAAGGTTCCGATGTGTTCCATCGGTCCTGGGCGGTACAAAGCGATCATGGCAGCAAGGTCATTGATCGTTGTTGGTTTCAGCTGCTTAACGTTTTTGCGCATTCCCTCGGATTCGAGCTGGAACACGCCAAACGTGTCGCCTTCACCCAAGATCTGGAACGCCTTTTCATCGTCGATAGGGACGTCGTAGACACCCATGTGTTCGCCGGTGGTTTCGGCGATTAGCTTTACGCACTGGTCGAGAATCGATAGGTTTGCGAGACCCAAGAAATCCATCTTGAGCAGCCCGACATCGGCGACGGGGTGCATTGCGTACTGGGTTGTCGGGCTTGCATCTTCTTTTTTGCTGGTCGAGCGCTGGAGCGGGACGTAGTCCGTTAGGGGTTTTTCTGAGATTACGACGGCTGCGGCGTGAGTACTGGCGTGACGGACTGAGCCTTCGACGCGTTGCGCCATTTCGATAAGTTCGCGAGCGTCGCGATTACGGCTAATTTCTGTACGCATTTCAGCCGATTCGGCGATTGCGTCTTTCAGCTTGATGTTGAGAGTTAGCGGAACCATCTTTGCGAGTTTGTCGCTGAGGTCGAGCGGAAGGGCGAGTGCCCGTGCTGTATCACGAATCGCTGCTTTCGCACCGAGCGTGCCGAAAGTGATGATCTGGGCAACGTGCTCACGACCGTAGTGATCGATGCAGTACTTGATGACTTCTTCCCGACGATCATCGGCGAAGTCCATATCGATATCAGGCATCTCACGACGTTCGACATTGAGGAACCGTTCGAAAAAGAGATCGGCCTCGACTGGGTCGATCTGAGTAACTTCGAGGCAGTAGAGAACTAGGCTGGCGGCGGCTGAACCACGTACGGCAGAGAGAATTCCCTTTTCGTTGACGAAGTTGAAGATGTCCCAGCAGACGAGGAAGTAGTCCGGAAAATTGGTTTCTTCAATGATGCCAAGTTCGTGCTCAAGCCTTTTCAGAACTTCTTCGCTCGGGTTGTTGTCAAATCGCTTCTTCATTCCCTTGTGACAAAGCTCTTTGAGATATTCCATCGAAGGCTTGTTTTGGGGTGTTGAATAACTCGGTACGAATGTTTGACCGAATTCGAGTTCGAGTTCGCATGATTCCGCGATATTTACTGTGTTCGCGATAGCCTCGGGTAGGTGCGACCATTCCGCCTGCATTTCTGCGGCACTGCGAAGGTAGTAAGTCGTGTCCTCCATGTGAAGCCGCGTGGGGTCTTTCACATTTGAGTTGGTCTGGATGCATGTGAGGATGTCTTGGGCTTCGGAATCTTCACGTCGGACGTAGTGGGAGTCATTTGTAACGACCATCGGCAAGCCGCTTTGACTGCTTAGCTGGATGAGGGCCTCATTGATCTCAGCCTGATCGGGCACGTGCTCGTGCATCATCATTTCGAGGTAGTAACGATCTTGGAAAACGTTTCCGTACCATTCGAGAGTTTCGTGAACGGCGTCCATATCGCCGTTTTTGATGTATCTCGCTAGTTCGCCTGAGGGGCAACCGGAAAGCACGATTAACCCTTCTGAGTATTTTTCGAGAATCTCTCGGTCCATGCGTGGGCGGTAATAGAACCCTTCGATGTGTGATGCTGTGACCAGCTTCATGAGGTTCTGGTAGCCGACACGATTCTGCGCTAACAGTGTCATATGGAAGGGAGAGCGCTTTTGTGGGTTGCGCTCGTCGCGGGCGCCGTCGGCTACGTAGCCTTCAACGCCGATGATTGGCTTGATGCCCGCTTTTTTTCCCGACTGATAAATATCGATCGCACCGTGAAGATTACCGTGGTCGGTGAGTGCGATTGCGGGCTGATCTAATTCCACGGCTCTGTTAACCATGTCATCCAACCTGCTGAACCCATCGAGCATTGAGTACTCGGAGTGGTTGTGGAGGTGGACGAACTGGTCTGTCACAGGCAGATATTTCTCAGGAATTGAGGATGGAAAAGTGCAGTCTAGGGAGGATAGCGTTCCCTCAACTTTGAGTCGAGCGCATAAAGGGTTTTACGGCTAGATATTAGCGTATTTTGGAGCGAAACTCTGGCATCGATGTAGGCGTAACAATTCGGGAGCACCGTTGAGGGAAAATGGATCGTATTGCTCACTTCAGTCAGCTTGGATGAGAAGAAGTAATTGCCGGGTGAGTGATAAAGTCGATTCGGATCGATGTTTGTGGCAGTTTCACTCGTAGTTTTACACGAATTTAGGTAGGCAACCGCAGAGGAATGTTTTGACTTCAAAAAGTGTTGGTGGTGGCCAGAAAATCCTCGTTGTTGACGACGAGCACATGTCAGATCTTATGCGTTCAGTTTTGCGGCGCTTAGAGACTGACGGATTTAGGCCGATTGTTGTTGCTCCCGAAGGCCCGGATCTGACGGGCGACGATTACGAGACTCAGGCATTGTTTTCGATGGAGACCGAACGGCCGTCGGCAGTATTGCTGGACGTTAGATTTGGTGAGTACGATTCCGACCGGTTCAAAGGTCTGTCTATTCTAAAAAAAATCGTTGAGCGCGATAGCAGTATGCCGGTATTGATGTTCACTCAGTATACTCAAGGTCCGTACCGTGACACCGCCGTTAACGCTAGTCTGAGTGTGAGTGCTTCAGTCGATTTCATAGATAAACTGGCGAGTCCAGAAGAAGTCGTGCTGAGATTGCGACGTTTGATTGGTAGTGCTCCTGAAACGATCAAGATCGGTTCAATTTTCGAGATTGATACTGAGAATGCGGCTGTCTACGTAATCGAAAACGGCCGGCGTGATCTGATTCGAGAGATTCAGGGTATGAAGCTGGAAATTTTGAACGAGCTCGCTTCTGCAATGTATCGATCAGAGGGTGAGTTAGTGCCATTTTCACGTCTGGAACGATTTTCTGATGGTGAGGATTCGCGTGCCTCTCTTCGGGTTAGAATTCGTGAGCTCAAGGTTTCACTCGGTAGGGCTGTCTCTAGAGAATTCGGGGCTAATGAGTTGATAATCAATGTGAGAAACCGCGGGTACCGATTGGTAAACCCAGAGGATTGACGACAATTGCGTAAGTTCAATATTAGAAATCAGGCTGCTTGAACGATCAGTCGCTGAAAATCCTCAAGTTAATTGGGTTAGCAATTGCCGGATTCGGGCTTTTGTTGATACTGCTTTCTCCTTTTATTGGCGAGGCACTAACTCGTGGGTCGCTCTGGTGGATCGAGCCTGTCGCTTATATCGGCTCAGGCGTATTTGTGCTGGGGGCAGTGGTAGCGTTCATTGGTTTCCAGATTATTGATCGACGTACGAAATCCCTTATGGGTGATCGAACTCGAACGTGGAGCCAAGTGACACAAGATTATTTCGATACGTTCGCTCATGACATGGGGCGTCCGCTCCGACGAATTCTTGGAAAACAGCGTGAGGCTCGAGCCCTGTTGAATGAAACCGGCGAAGTGAGTACGAATATGGTTTCTGAACTTCTCGATGAGATCGAGAATCAGGCGCCTAACTTTCGATTGATGATTGAGAATGTTCGCGTGTTGGTCGACCTAGAAGACCACACGGCTGCCACGGCAGTTGATCCGGTAGACGCTGCGGCGATCGTTAGGAATGTGTCAGATCGGTACACGCCGATTGCCCGCGAACGGGGTCTTGAGCTTGTGTGGTGGTGTGAACCGAGTGAGTTTGGACTTATCTATGGTGATGGCTCTGCGCTAGATCATGTCATCACCAACCTTGTCGACAATGCTGTCAAATTCGCTCGAGGTCATGTTGAAATTAGACTTACGCGAACTGATGCAGAATTTTTGGTGAGAGTATGGGATGATGGCTCAGGAATCACTGAATCGCATCTGGCTCATGTGTTCGATCGAGGTTGGACCCCGGAGCTTTCTGCCCGAAGCGAAAAGCAAAGCTCTGGATTGGGATTATTTATTGCTAGCTCGCTTACAGAGCGTTGTGGTGGCCAGTTGGTGGTTGAATCAGAAGCGATTAACGGTGGTGAATTGAACGGACATTCGACTGCATTTACCTTGTCGTTACCGCTCGATAACCGACCCGTAGGGCGATGATGTTCGTTACGCGAAAGCGCGATGGGCGGCGATCGGTACACGTGGCAAAATTTGCCGTGGTGCTCGCAGGTTTACTGTCGTTCGTGATTATCGGCTGTGTGGAGAGTCGTGCTCGATACACCCCGGTGCCAGCGACTCCTGCTTCGACATCGATTCCATTGCCGACCACTACGACCGTTCCGCCTACGTCTACGTCTACGCCTACGCCTACGCCTACGCCTACGTCTACGCCTACTTCAGCACCGGTTCCTACAGCGACACCCTCACCAACTCCAGTGCCCACAGCCGTTCCTACGGTGTTACCGATTCCCACAGTAGTTCCAACTGTTTCATCCAGCGCGTTTAATCTCGCATTGAATTTTGAGGGTATTGGAGATGAAAGTATCGTGCGTAGCGATACGGTTTTGTTACGTGGGGTCACATCGGCTGATGCGATTGTAAGTGTGAACGATGTCATCATTCAAGTTCAGGCTGATGGGACGTTCGAGCTAACGATTGGTTTGAAACCTGGGCCCAATTTCGTCGACGTTGTCGCTAGTAATTTGGATGGGAGTTCTCACAGTTCATCTTTGGCGATTATTTCCATTCCACCAGAGGATGCGTCATGACTACCCAGCCTAATCGGTGGACCCGAGTGGTTTCCGTTGCATTCAGAAGTAACAAAAGCGTAATTGCAATGACCTCAATATTATTGAGCTGGGGGACAGTACAAGCTGCTCTGAAAATTTTAACAATGTTCGCGCCGACTGAAAATATTATCGCTCGTACCCTTCGTCACCAGATGGTTATTGTGCTCGCGCTGGTCGCCGTTGTGTTTGCTTTCGGTAGCAACGGCGCGAAGGCTGAAGTGAGATCGGCAGATATTGAAGCTGTTTTCGGTATGGCGGTTGAAGTACGACCACCAAGCGCAATTGTGATCGCTTCTAATTCAGGGCTTATTACTCTCACGTTCGATTCTGACTCAGAGTTGCGAATTGGTTCAAATAAGGCTGCGGTCGAAGAAGTTGCAGAAGGCGACCGAGTGATTTCGACTGCTGCTCGAAATGCGGACCATGATCTTGTAGCGCTGAGAACTCTCGTGCGGGTTGCCAATACCCAGACGCGTACGAAGCACGTCGTGGGTGTGGTGAGCAGTGCTTCTGTTGACGAGATATCGATTCAGACTCGTAATAGTGGCGTTGTGAATGTGCTGATCCCAGCAGGAATTGACGCTCCATCTGTTGGTGATGGAATAACTATGGTTGCGCGGCTGGATCGATCTAGTGGAATTTTGACAGCGGTTGGTTTCCAACTAACGAGCACGACTGTCGAGCGAATTCAGGAAGCTCAAGATAAGGCCGCTGATGAGGCGGAGTCTGCTCGTTTGGCCCAAATCGCTATCAATGCTAGGACTCAACATCTTTCTTCTTTAGACGATGCTGCGCGAGAGCTAAAACGAATACTAGATTCGGATATCGAGGATCAGGTGATGCTCGATAAAACAGCTGCTCAGTACCAAGAGATTCAACGTCGATTCGAAGAGCTCCAGCGAATCTACAAGACTGCTGCACGAACTCGCGGTGAGGTTCAACCGCTGCTGAAAATATCAGGTGGGCTGGTTGATGACATTGGATCTTCATCATTCACGATAGTTCCGAATGGTGAACAGGACGCTAATCCGTTCTCGGTCAGCTTCCGTTATGACGGAGAAGAGACGGCTGTTTATCTACCGAAAGATTTACTCGCTAAAATTTCTGACACGACATCGAATCCACAGTTATTGAATGAAGTTCGTCGATTGATTGATCTGGGTAGTGAGCTTGAAGTTATGTACTTGATCGACGGTGACGCGCGTAAGGCGGTTTCGGTTAGCGTGCGTGAGCCTCGGCTTATGAGTGAGTTGGAGGCAGTTCTAGAGCACGAATCACGCCGAGCATTTAGCGGCGTTATTACTCTCGTCGAAATTGACATGTCACTTGATGATGCACTTGGCATTGTGATTGCTACGAATGAGAAACAGGGAATCAAAGTAGCTGCGAAAGTTACTGGTGAAACTACCATAACTGTAGATGGACGTTCATCTGATATTTCTTCACTCGATGCGGGTCAGGCCGTTGATATTCAGTTCGAATCTTCGAGCGAAAACTCAATTTCAGACATCACTGGATCTGACATCACGCTTAGAGCGCTGGCAATTCACGCACGTTCGAGTGCACCATCCGAAGAGGATCATATTTCGGGGATAGTCGAATCGGTGGATTCTGCTGCCGTCACGATTCGTCCGACTGATGGAGTGCTGGTTCGACTAACTGTTGGTGATGACGCGCAGATTGTTCGCAATGGCAATGTTGCGGTTATTACTGACTTGAAGATTGGTGATCTGGTAGTTGATGCCACTCGGCCTGATAGTGAATCCGACGAACTTACGAGGTTGATAGTTGTAGCACGTAAGAACGTGAAGTTTTCAGGTACTGTCACTGGGATTGGTCGTGAGCCTGATCGACTTCAGGTGACGGGTGCTAACGGTCAGTCGCTTAACGTTTTGATTACTGACGATACCTGGGTGATTATTGATGAGCGACGGGTGAAATTTGGATCAGTAGTCGCAGGAATGAATATAGTCAATGGCGTGTATTCGGTGACTGGACGTGGTGGAACGTTATATAACGTTGGAACGATTATTTCGATTGAATCTCCCAAAGTTGGCAAGGCTTCTGGGATCATCACCAGTGTGAATGCTATCGAAGGCACGCTAAGTGTACTTTCCGGTAAATCAACCGAAACG
>Ga0209657_1001831_pt1 | contig 12405 bp, 11 predicted proteins | sample SaaInlV_100m_DNA_FD_184650 | JGI IMG/M metagenome (GOLD analysis project Ga0209657, IMG submission 184650) | Marine microbial communities from expanding oxygen minimum zones in the Saanich Inlet - SI037_S3LV_100m_DNA (SPAdes) (version 2) | ecosystem: Environmental > Aquatic > Marine > Intertidal... | reverse complement strand
GAAAAACCACTAAACAAACCTTCAATAGCAAAATCAAATCTTTCGAATAAAACCAAATATAGTCCTACAAGTCCAATGATTAAACCCATCCATTGCTTTCTAGAAACTCGCTCATGAAGAATTATTCCAGCCATAAATGCCATTCCCAGAGGCTGAAGACCAATAATCATAGAGGCTAGACCAGCAGGCATCCCCCACTTGATAGCCTGGAAAACACCTCCAAGGTAAACGCCATGAATCAATAGGCCTGTGACCATTAAGTGAAAAAATGCCAACCTAGAACTCGGCCAAATGCTTTTATTGATTCGCATGATTAAAAACATTACTATCAATGTAAGAGCAATTCGATAAGACAACAAAGTGAAAGGCTCTGCATATGGCAGCCCATATTTAGCTGCTAAGAAACCTGTGCTCCATATCCAAACAAAAAGCCAGGGAGTTAAACGCGCGCTTAAAGTAAGATTTTTCATAAAAACACCAAAAATTCATTAACTTGGTAAATCGCTAATTAAAATAGCTTTCTCAGTTAATTGAGAATCGATTTTATACAAAATAGCCTGGCAACAATGAAGAAACGCAACTAGAGATAAACTGCGATTAGACTATAATTGAAGTTATCAAAATTTTGAGAATTTTATGAAGCATTTTTTTTCAATTATTCTGTTTTTATTACTTATTCCATTTTCACAAACTTGGGCTGAAACTCTTAATACGGATAGTGCATTAAGTCAAAGTAGTAGTGCTGAATCTTCAAGCCTATTACTATCTGATAATAACTCAAAAAATGAAAAACATCCTCTACCTGTTAAGGAGGCCTTTGAATTAAAAGCACTTTCAGTAGATGGTGAGACAGTTGCCGTTACGTGGCTCACAAAAAATAACTACTATCTTTATAAAGACAAGATATCTTTTGTTGCCGAGGGTGCTAGAATTGAAAGTGCCATTTTTCCAAAAGCCAAATTAAAAGAAGATGAGTTTTTTGGCGAGGTTAGCATTTATGACGAGCCGTTAGAAGTAACTCTTTTGCTAAGTGATATAACGAGCAATCCTATTAATTTAATTATTAAACATCAAGGCTGCTGGAGTGGTGGGGTTTGCTATCCACCACAGAGCGATACAATTAAAGTTGACCTCACTGGATCTAAAATCTACTCTAGCACTTCTTCAGAACAAATAAATACCAGCGAGCTAAGGGTAAAAGAAAAATTCCGACAAGGTGGATTGGCATTATTTTTTGCCGCATTTCTAGCTGGACTAGCATTATCCTGGACGCCTTGCGTATATCCAATGGTGCCAATACTCTCGGGAATTATCATTGGGCAAAAGCAACCTCCTAGCAACTTAAAGGCTGTTTTGATGTCTCTGGCTTTTGTATTCTCAATGTCTATTGCTTACGGATTGATCGGTGCAACTGCAGGTTTTTTTGGGGCTGGCATAAACCTCCAGGCAATAATGCAAACTCCATGGGTTTTAATTGTATTTAGTTTAATTTTCATTTTCCTTGCATTTTCTATGTTTGGGTTTTACGACATTCAATTACCTTCTAAATTCCAAAATAAAATTACCAATCTAAGCAATAAGCAAAGTGGTGGCAATTTTATAGGGGTTAGCATAATGGGATTTCTTTCTGCATTAATTGTTGGGCCATGTGTAACTCCCTTTTTAGCTACTGCCCTAAGCTATGTTATAGCTGGTGGGAGCGCACTAAAAGGTGGCATTAGTCTTTTTGCTATGGGCTTAGGAATGGGTGTTCCGTTAATAATAATTTGTGGATGGGGAGTTAATGCACTTCCTAAGGCTGGCCCATGGATGGAGAATGTGAAGCAGATTTTTGGCTTCTTTATGATTGCCGTTGCCTTATATTTACTTGATCGAATTCTAAACCCACTTATATCACTTATGATTTGGGCCGTCTTGTTTACTTATGCGCCTATAAAAATTGGTATTTTTAAAAATTTAACCCAAGAAATTAATATTTGGAACATTTTATTTAAAGTTTCAGGATTAATCATATTTGCTTACGGTCTTCTTCTTTGGCTTTTAGTTGCAAAAGGTGGCGGGGATATTCAAAAACCTTTAGATTCAATTCTTTATGGTGAAACTATAGAACAATCAAAGATCATTAAATTTAAGACGATAAAAAATGAAGATCAACTCAGCTCCGAAATCACTAAAACTATAAATAGCAACAAACTACTAATTGTTAAATTTTATGCAGATTGGTGTATTTCGTGCAATAAACTAGAACGTGTCGTTTTCTCTAATAAAGCAGTTAATGAAGCACTACAAGACACCCTTACCTCTACTTTAGATGTAACTGATAATAATCGTTTTAATCAATCTATGCTGGCAAGATTCTCTCTTGTTGGGCCACCTGCACTTTTATTTTTTAAAAATGGATTAGAGCAACGACCCTATCGAATTATCGGAGAAATAAGTGCAGAAGAACTTGTTGAACATCTAAATAATTTGCGATAAATATTAGCGAAATTCCCTTAAATGCTTTGAATGGACGCTATATTTAGCCAAATAGATGTTAAAATTCTTATACTCAATAATAAGCTAAGAATCAAGTCTTAGAGGCTTAATCATTTAATAATTCTAAGCCAAAAAATATAAACTTGGTATCATTTCACGCCTTGAAGCATAAGTTATAAATTTGTAATTAAACTAAAACTAATAGCAAAGAACAAAATAGGGAGCAGTAATGGATATTCGTAAAGTAAAAAAACTAATGGAACTTCTAGAGAAATCTGGAATGGCAGAAATTGAAATTAAAGAAGGAGAAGAATCGGTAAAAATTTCTAGGTTTGGTAATGCCCCTATACCAACTCAAACAAATTTTCACCAACCAACGCCTACTGTAGCTCCTTCTATTTCAGCAAAACCCACATCTATTGCTGAGCCACAATCTAATGATAAAGCTGTAACATCCCCCATGGTAGGAACGTATTATTCAGCACCCTCACCAACAGCTAAGCCATTTATCACGGTGGGTCAAAAAATACATCAGGGCGACACCATAGGCATTATAGAAGCTATGAAAATCATGAATCAAATAGAGGCTGACCACTCCGGAACAGTAATAGAGATACTCGTTAAGGATGGCGAAGCAGTTGAATTTGGACAACCATTAATCATAGTTCAATGAGTTCTATAAAAAAAGTATTGATCGCCAATCGAGGCGAAATAGCACTGCGCATTCTTCGAGCCTGCAAAGAGCTTGATATTCAAACAGTTGCTGTATATTCAACAGCCGATAAAGACCTTAAGCATGTACGTTTAGCTGATGAAGCAGTTTGTATAGGCCCTCATCCTTCAATTAATAGTTACCTCAATATTCCAGCCATTATTAGTGCGGCTGAATTAACCCATGCTGACGCAATTCATCCTGGATATGGCTTTCTTTCAGAAAATGCAGATTTTGCAGATCAAGTAGAGCAAAGCGGTTTTATTTTTATTGGCCCAAGACCTGAAAATATTAGAGTGATGGGTGACAAAGTTGCAGCAATTGAGGCAATGCAAAATTCAGGAGTACCTTGTGTTCCAGGTTCAAATGGAGCGCTCGATAATAATGCAAAGAGAAGCCTTAAAATTGCTAAAGAAATTGGTCTTCCTATAATTATTAAAGCCTCAGGCGGAGGTGGTGGAAGAGGAATGCGAGTTGTTGAGTCCGAAAAGGATTTAGCTAGCTCTATTGAGCTTACAAAAACAGAAGCTTTAAGTTTTTTTGGTAATGATGAAGTCTATATGGAAAAATTTCTAACAACACCAAGGCATGTTGAAGTGCAAGTTCTTGCCGATCAACATGGAAATGCTATTCATCTTGGCGAGAGAGACTGCTCAATGCAGCGTCGCCACCAAAAGGTCGTAGAAGAGGCTCCTGCGCCAGGCATAAGCGAAGAGCTTCGAAATAAGATAGGCAGTATTTGTGCAGAGGCATGTAAACAAATAAACTATCGCGGCGCTGGAACATTTGAATTTCTTTTTGACAATGATGAATTTTACTTTATTGAAATGAATACAAGAGTTCAAGTCGAACACCCAGTTACTGAAATGATTACCGGTGTCGATATTGTCCGTGAGCAGATTTTAATTGCTGGTGGTGATAAATTATCGCTAACTCAAGACCAAGTTCAAATAAGAGGCCATGCAGTTGAATGTAGGATTAATGCTGAAGACCCAGTTACCTTTATGCCGTCTCCAGGGAAAATTACTCAATACCACGCAGCCGGTGGGCTTGGTGTTAGGATAGATTCGCATGTTTATAACGGTTATAATGTTCCGCCTTACTATGACTCGATGATTGGAAAAGTGATTACTTTTGGTGAAAATAGAACTAATGCAATTATAAAAATGCAAAATGCGCTTGATGAAATGGTCATCGATGGAATTAAAACGAATATCCCACTTCAAAGAAAAATTATGGCTGACAAGACATTCAAAAAGGGTGGTATGAATATTCATTACCTTGAAAAAATGCTTGGAGAAGGTGAATAATGAATATTAAGGTTGGAATTATTGGTGGCTCTGGATACACTGGAGTAGAGCTTTTGCGTATCCTTCATCAGCATCCAAATGCCGAAGTTACTGCAATTACCTCGAGGACACTTAAAGGAAAAAAGATTTCTGAGGTTTTTCCTAATATGGCTGGAATATCAGATTTAGTATATTCATTGCCTGACGATAAGGCTTTATTTGACTGTAATATTGTTTTCTTTGCAACACCTCATGGTGTCGCAATGAATAGCTCTGAATCTTTCCTTGACAAAGGAATAAAGGTTATTGACTTAGGTGCTGATTTCAGAATTAATGATGCAGATCTCTGGTCTCAATGGTACAACATGGAGCACTCTCAAAGCGCTCTCTTAGAAGAGGCGGTCTATGGCCAACCTGAGACAAGAAGAGATGTCATTAAGGAAGCACGCCTAATTGCCAATCCTGGCTGTTACCCTACAGCAGTCCTTTTAGCTTTAAAACCGCTTCTAGAGAATCATTTAATTGACACCTCAAATATCATTGCTGACTGTAAATCTGGAGCTAGCGGCGCTGGACGAATCGCAAACCAAGCCATGCTTCTGTGCGAGGCATCAGAAAGCTTTAAGGCTTATGGCGTTAGTGGTCATCGACACTTCCCTGAAATAAAACAAGAACTCGAGCTTATGGCGGGAGAGTCAGTTGGGCTAACTTTTGTTCCTCACCTTCTCCCTATGAGTCGAGGAATTGAAGCTACAATTTATGTTGACCTGCTTGATTCAAGTGTTGACGTTCAACCTTATTTCGAAAATGCCTACAAAAACGAAGAATTTGTTAAAATACTGCCTAAGGGCACTTATCCTGAAACACGCTCGGTTAAGTCGTCAAACTATTGCCAAATTGCAGTTCAGTATGTTGAACACAGCAATAAACTTGTAATTATGTCTGTAATTGACAACCTAGTTAAGGGGGCCGCGGGCCAAGCCATTCAGAATATGAACCTAATGTTTGGCCTTAAGGAACAGGAAGGTCTTTCACAGATTGGTTTACTACCTTAATGGTGGTTTTTATAATATGAAATATTTTGGAGTATGAATATGGACGCTGCTGAAATTCAAGATGAAGCTGATATAATTTTTAGTGATAGTGCAGCAAACAGAGTTGCGCAACTCATCAAAGAAGAAAAAAACCCCGCATTAAGATTGCGCGTCTATATTACAGGTGGAGGCTGCTCTGGCTTCTCTTATGGCTTTAGCTTTGATGAAAACCTCAAAGAAGGCGATAGTGGCGTTAATAAACAAGGTGTAGAACTAGTTATCGATCCAATGAGTTATCAATACCTTATGGGCTCAACAGTAGACTACTTGGAGGACCTTCAAGGCTCTCGTTTTATTGTTAGCAACCCTAATGCCAAAACCACCTGTGGTTGTGGCTCTTCCTTTTCAATTTAACAAAACTAATAATTAATTATGAAAGAATATATACCAGGTTTAGCAGGCGTCCCAGCAACTAAGTCAGCAATTTCCTCAATCGACGGAGAAAAAGGCATACTTGCCTATAGAGGCTACTCCATACAAGACCTCGTTAAGTACTCATCATTTGAAGAAACTGCACTTTTATTAATGCAGGGAGAATTGCCAACTCATACAGAGCTTTGTGACTTTAAAGATCTTTTACAAAGACGCTATGAGGTAAAGCGCAAAATCCGCCATTTACTTTGGTCGCTTCCATCAGAAGGACACTCAATGGACGTACTTCAAACTGCAATAGCCTCCATGGCCACTTTCTACCCAGGTGCTGGCGCCTCAGAACCAGATTCAGCTTACACTCAAAATGCACTCGTAAAGATTATCTCAAATATGAGCACTTTAGTCGCAATGTGGACTCGTATTAGCAGAGGATACGATCCAATCCCGCCAAGCAAAACGATGTCTTATGCTGAAAACTTTATGTACATGTGCTTTGGAGAGGAGTCTGATCCAGAAATTATCAGTCTTTTAGACGCTTGCTTAATTTTACATGCTGAGCACACAATCAATGCCTCAACGTTTTCAACAATGGTAACGGCGTCTTCACTCGCAAACCCTTTTGCTTCAATTGCCGCAGGAGTTGGAACTCTTGCAGGGCCTTTGCATGGCAATGCAAATGAAAACGTTCTACTTATGCTTGACGAAATAGGGTCTCCGAAAAATGCGCGTGGCTGGATAGAAGATAGACTCAAAAACAAAAAAGTAATCTGGGGTATGGGACATCGTGAATACAAAACAAAAGATCCTCGTGCAACAATTCTTGAGCAAATGATTAAAACTTATGTCAACAAATCTGGCCATAATTTATCTGAGCGCTTTGAGACAGCACTGGAGGTCGAAAGCATCTGTGACGAGCTATTGTCTCACAAGGGGGTTTATCCAAATGTCGACTTTTACTCGGGTATTCTTTACGCTGAATTATTTAAATTTACCAAAGAACACTTCACCTCAATTTTTGCTATGGCACGTTCAGCAGGTTGGGTGGCACACTGGCACGAACAAGTGAGTCACAATAAAATCTTTAGACCAACGCAAATATACACAGGGAAAGACTTCAGGGACTACCCTGTTAGATAAGCATGGGAAAGACTACACACTTTGGTTTTCAACAGGTTGATGTTGATCAAAAGCAAGGTCTAGTTAAGAGTGTATTTGACTCAGTTGCAAGTAATTATGATCTTATGAATGACGTTATGTCATTGGGTACGCATCGACTATGGAAAAATTATACAATTGCCAGTAGTAATGTTTCTAAGGGTGACAAAGTGCTAGATATCGCTGGTGGAACTGGCGATTTAGCTATCAAATTTAGAAAAAAAATTGGAGACTCTGGCAAAGTTATCTTGTCAGATATTAATGGCTCAATGCTTGAAGAAGGACGTAAAAATCTAATTAATCATGGCATTATTGATGTTGATTTTATTCAGGCAAATGCAGAATCACTGCCATTTGAAGATAACACGTTCGATTGCGTAAGCATTGCTTTTGGCTTAAGAAATGTAACCCATAAGAATATTGCTCTTAAACAAATGCATAGAGTCTTAAAAAAAGGAGGCTCTTTATTGGTATTAGAGTTCTCTAAAGTTGAAAATGAAATGCTTGAAAAGATATACGATGCATACTCTTTTAACCTCATACCTAAACTAGGTCAATTCTTTGCAAATGATGAGGATAGCTATCAGTATCTTGCAGAATCAATTCGAAAGCATCCAGATCAAGAAACGCTTAAAACCATGGCGCTTGATGCTGGGTTTGGTTTTTGTGAATATCACAATTTATCTGGTGGCATAGTGGCACTTCATAAAGCAATAAAAACTCAATAAAATGTTTCGCCTTGCCATTGAAAAATCTCTAAACCATATGATTAATACCAACAGTATTGATACTGAACATCTTGATAATAGCCTTATTGGAATCAGTGTTCATGATATAGATTTAAAGCTATTTTTCATGTTTGCAAATTCACGTGTTTTTGTCATTGAGAATAATGCACAAGATAGCGTCGATGTTGATATTACACTTAATAAAAAAGCTTTTTTATCTTTATTTAATGGTGCTTCTTTTGAAGATCTAATTGAGAGCGATGAAATTGAAATTAATGGCAGCATTAAAACAGCTCAACAATTAGCAAATTTGATGGCGCTATCATCAATTGATATTGAGGAACTTGTTTCTCAGTATACAGGTGATATTATTGCTCACCAGCTTGGCAAAACCCTCAACGTTATTAAAGGAAAATCCATTCAGGATACAGGTGAGATCTTTGAGAACTTTAAAAATGAATTAACCACGCTTTTAGTAGCTCCTAGCAGATCGAAAATTTTTAAAAATAAGGCGTCTTAGATGAGAAGTTTTTTTCGTTTTATTAGCATCTCTAGGATTCTTATTCGATACCGACTAGATAATCTTGTCCTATCAACAGCCCTTCTTAAAAGTTTTAGACCCCTAATTTATCTAACGCCATGGCATTATTTCCCATCGAGCAAGTTCTCAAGAGGTGAGAGAATTCGATTGGCGCTAGAGGAGCTTGGCCCGATCTTTATAAAATTTGGGCAAACTCTATCAACTAGAAGAGACCTTTTGCCAGATGATATAGGGGATGAATTAGCGAAACTTCAAGACAAGTGCCCACCCTTCCCTGCAAAAGACTCTAAATTAATCATTGAAAAAAGCTTAGGAGAAAGTGCTGACAGTCTCTTTTCCTCGTTTGACGACGAGCCACTTGCTTCTGCATCCATTGCTCAGGTTCATAGTGCAATCACGCTTGGTGGCGAGGAAATAATCATTAAGGTCGTGCGTCCAGGAATTGAAAAACAAATAAAGCGTGATGTGCGCTTATTATATGCCTTTGCTCGTTTAGCCGAAAAACATCCTGACGGCAAAAGGCTTCGCCCACAGGAGGCAGTTGCAGAATTTGAGCGTATCATTTATAAAGAACTGAATATGATGACCGAGGCTGCAAATGCCTCATTACTAAGAAAAAACTTTAGTGATTCAAACCTTCTATATGTACCGAAAGTCCACTGGGACCTCTGCCGTTCAAATATATTGGTTACCGAGCGTATTTATGGAACACCTATTAGCAATGTTGATGCGTTAAAAAAGAATAAAACAGACCTTAAGATGCTTGCTGAAAATGGTGTAGTAATTTTCTTTACTCAGGTTTTTGAACATAATTTTTTCCATGCCGACATGCATCCCGGCAATATTTTTGTTGGTAAAAACGATCAATATATTGGTGTGGATTTTGGCATTATGGGAACCTTGAGTGACGCCGACCAGTATTATCTTGCACAAAACTTTTTAGCGTTCTTTAATCAAGACTATAAGAGAGTTGCTCAGGTTCACCTTGAGTCGGGATGGGTGCCCGAAGGAACTAATGTTTTAGAGTTTGAAAACGCCATTAGAAGTGTTTGTGAGCCAATATTTCAAAAGCCTTTGAGTGAAATTTCTTTTGGTCAAGTGTTATTGAGCCTATTAAAAGAAGCCAAGCGCTTTGATATGTCAATCCAACCTCAATTGCTACTACTAGACAAGACACTTCTAAATATAGAGGGCTTGGGTCGAACACTATATCCGGATCTCGATCTTTGGGCAACTGCAAAACCGTTCCTAGAAAAACTAGCCAAAGATAAATATAGCCTAAAGAATTCTATCAAAAAAATCTCAGATCAACTACCTGAACTTATTGCAGAATTACCACAGCTTCCTATGTTAACGATTAACGCTTTAAAGCAAATTGAAAGCGGCAACCTTCATCAAGAAGCTGCAAAAAAACAAACAGATACTATCATTGCTCAGCTTCGAGAAAACTCATCTAAACAGCGCGCAGTCATAGCTGCTTCTGCTCTACTTATACTTGCGGGAGTGTTGGCAACTCAGTCGCTTTGGATATTTGCAGGTGTTAGTGCAACACTGAGTTTTCTTTCTTGGCTCAGGTCGCTCTAAAAGGAAGATTAGCGACAAGGGAAAAAAAATCGGGTAAAATACCCTCCAGCCTATCTGGTCGCAAGATGGGCAACATTGGTTGCATCACTTAACGTGGTGTTTTTTCATTTATTGGAGAACTCAAAATGAGTATAACTGTAAACGCCTTAGTGCGTGAAGACCAGGGGAAAGGTGCGAGCCGCCGCCTGAGAAAAGAAGAAAAGGTACCTAGCATTATCTATGGTGGAACTAAAGAGCCACTAATGATTTCGCTAAACATTCATGAAATTACTCACTTACTAGAAGATGAAAATACTTTCACTTCTGTTCTAGACTTAGTGGTGGGAAAATCAAAAGACTCTGTTGTTATTAAGGATATACAGCGCCACCCAGCAAAAAATACTGTTTTTCATGTAGATTTTTTGCGTGTTGATGCAAAACATGCTCTGATTACAACTACACCACTCCACTTTATTGGAATGGAAGAGAATGAGGCCATAAGGCTTGGGAACATGCTAAATCAATTTGTTGTTTCTATTGAAATATCATGCTTACCACAAGACTTACCTCACGGTATTAATGTAGATGTTACAAACCTTGAGCTTGGCGAGCACCTTACATTAACTGATCTTATATTGCCAGAAGGGGTTATTATTACTTCACTTCAACATGAGGATATTGAAGCTCATGATCAAACTATCTGTTCTGTTTCTGAGCCTAAGCTTATAGTTGAAGAGGAAGAGGAAGAGGAAGAAGAGGGCTTAGAATCTGGTGATTCTGAAGCAGATGGTGAAGACCAATCTGAAGGCTCTGATGACTCAAAAGACGGTGACTCAGAAGAAGAGTAAAATGTGACTAGTCTTATTGACTCAATAAGCATATAAACGAAGCGTTGTAATGATTAAACTAATTGTTGGACTGGGAAACCCAGGAAAGGATTATCAAACACATCGTCACAACGCGGGCTTTTGGTTTATTGAGTCTTTGGCAGCTAATTTAGGGTCAAAATTTAGTATCCAATCAAAGTTTTTAGGTGAAGCTTGTGCGATACATTATGGTGTTATAAAGATCTACTTATTAAAGCCGCAGAATTTTATGAATAACTCGGGCGGTGCTATAAAAAGCCTCTCAAGTTACTACAATATTAAGCCTGAAGAAATTTTAGTGGTCCATGATGAACTTGACCTTCCTGCTGGCTCAGTCAAGCTAAAAATGGGTGGTGGCCATGGTGGACATAATGGTCTGAGAGACACAATTAAGGCGCTCAATATAAATAACTTTTATCGCCTAAGAATTGGGATTGGCCACCCAGGCACTAAAAATGACGTTGTGGACTTTGTATTAAACGCGCCAAGTAATTCTGAGATGTTATTAATCGAACAGGGTATGGCTGATGCAATGGGGGTTATTGAGTCTCTTGCAAATGGAGATTTTGAAGAAGCTATGAAACGTCTGCACACATAATAATGGAGCAACTTCATGGGATTTAAATGTGGCATTGTAGGCCTTCCAAATGTTGGCAAATCAACCCTTTTTAATGCGCTAACCAAGGCTGGAATAGATTCAGCAAACTACCCTTTTTGCACCATTGAGCCCAATATTGGAATTGTCCCGGTCAATGATTCTAGGCTACAGAGTCTTGCAAATATTGTCTCTCCTGAGAAAATTTTACCAACTACAATGGAGTTTGTTGACATTGCTGGGCTCGTTGAAGGTGCTTCAAAAGGTGAAGGGTTGGGCAATCAATTTCTATCGAATATTCGCGAGACTGATGCAATACTCCACGTAGTTCGATGCTTTGAAAATGATGACATTATTCATGTATCAGGAAAAGTTAGTCCTATTGATGATGTTGAAATCATCAATACTGAGCTCGCATTAGCAGACCTTTATACAGCTGAAAAAGCTTACCAAAAAGCCGTTAAAAACTCTAAATCAGGGCAAAAAGAAGGGTTGCCGTTAAAAAACCTACTTGAAAAAATTCTTCCAATACTAGAACAAGGGCATGCGGTTAGGTCGCTCGAGTATAACGAAGAAGAACAAAAGCTGATAAAGGGATTGCAGCTTCTTACATCAAAGCCTGTTCTTTATGTTGGCAATGTCAATGAAAGCGGCTTTACTGATAACTCACATTTGACAAAATTGTTAGATTTTGCAAATAATGAAAATAGTCAAGTTGTTGCTATTTGTGCAAATATAGAAGCTGAAATTGCAGAACTTGATGATGAAGATAAGCAAGGATTTTTAGAAGACATGGGTCAAGCTGAATCTGGACTTGATCGCTTGATTAATGCAGGTTACTCTTTGCTTGGACTACAAACATACTTTACCGCAGGAGTTAAAGAGGTTAGAGCATGGACAATTAACATTGGGGATTCAGCACCAGTTGCAGCAGGTAAAATTCATGGTGACTTTGAAAAGGGCTTTATAAGAGCAGAAACGATTTCATTTGACGACTTTATTGAAAATAAAG
>Ga0209657_1001812_pt1 | contig 12510 bp, 15 predicted proteins | sample SaaInlV_100m_DNA_FD_184650 | JGI IMG/M metagenome (GOLD analysis project Ga0209657, IMG submission 184650) | Marine microbial communities from expanding oxygen minimum zones in the Saanich Inlet - SI037_S3LV_100m_DNA (SPAdes) (version 2) | ecosystem: Environmental > Aquatic > Marine > Intertidal... | reverse complement strand
GGTCATCTTCGACGACGTTCGCTTCGCAAACGAAGCCGTGGCTATCCGGAACGCCGGCGGAAAGGTTTACCGGGTAAGCCGAAAGGGATTTGAAGTATCAAATGATAACCATATATCGGAACTCGGCCTGCCCGAGGAGCTGATCGACGGGGAGGTGGAAGTATGACCGACGAACACGCCGACCCGGACGACATAAAACAGGACTGGCTCGACCGCCAAGCCCGCGAGGGCTGGACAACCTGTCGAGTATGCGGGACGACCCTGCACGATGACGACGTAGCCGAAGGAACGACCTGCCTATGCCCCGACGACGAGATGTAGAGCGTATGGCCGCAGACGCTCGAATAGCGAACATGCTTCGCCGGAATCCGGGCAAGCCCTTTTCCGCCTCGGAAATCGCCGAGACTGCCGGGCTTTCCCCGCGAACCATTCAGCGAGCCGAGAAGTCGGCTCTGCGAAAACTTCGGCGATTCCACGGCGGTACGCTTTCCGAATTTATTAATACCATATGCGATGAAACTAAATAGTCCGTTTATTAACTTCCTCCAGAATTACGAGGCTACTGGCTATCATAATTTTATTTTAGCTTTTACGCTTCGAGTGGCCCAAGTGCTTCCGGAATTTGACGAGGCATATGCCTACTGCGAAAAGATTTTGGCCAACGTCCAAAGGCGTCCCCTCCAACCCGCCGAGCTGACGAATGCATTGGCTGGGGCTTACGCCAGAATTGCTCGGGACGACGTGGGCATTGGCCCTCGCCGGGAGTCGGTCGAGCCGACAGGAGATGTAGCAAAACACTACGGCAAGCCGGGTTCGGTCGAGATGTTAAAGGTCAAATCCTGTCAGGACTTCCTTTACGGAGACAAAACCGGCGAACTCCTGCTCGACCTGTTCGAGCCGGACGAATGGATTTCCATCGCCAAGAACGCCTTCGACTCGGAAGGCTCGGTCAAGACGGCCCTCGAATGGTCGGCTTGCCCGGACCTAGCTCGCTACGAATTTATTTGCCCGAATGTCTTCCAGCCCGGAACGGATTCCAGACGAAAGGAACACGCCTCCGGCTGGCGTTACATGGTCCACGAGATGGACGATCCCGGCGTAGACTTTGATCAGCAGGTCGGCCCAATCTTAGCCCTCGGCGAAATCCTCCCGCTCAAGCTTGTAACTTTCTCCGCCGGCAAAAGCCTACATGCATGGTACTCGATGAAAAACCATCGGGACAAGGCCCGCGAGTTTCTCGATGCCTCCCAAAGGCTAGGAGGCGATCCGGCCTTCGAGCGATTCACCCAACTTTCACGCCTGCCCGGAGGCACTCGCCCCGGCAAAGGTAGACAGACCATCCTATATCATTCCCGACTAAATGAAGATTCCTCCGAACCATGAGCTTTACAATGCGATAAATTACGCTATCGCCAATCCTCCAGTCCCCAGCCAGCCGAGCCAGACGACCGGCCAGCCCCAGCAGGCCCAGACTTTCACCGAGCAGACGCCCTACGTAGCCCATCCCTCGGACATACCTCCAGCCACTAAGCCCCTGCCCGAAATCTGGGACTGGGATCGCCTTATGGAGGAGGCCGAGAAGCCTATGCCTCCGGAAATTTTGAAAGACCTGCTCTGGAAGGGATGCCGGATGTCGGTGGAAGGCAGCTCGAAGGCCGGCAAGACGTGGACCCTCATGAACCTCGGCCTAGCCGCCGTCCAAGGGACGAGCTGGATGGGCATCGAGGTAGTGAAGCCCTGTCGAGTCCTCTACATGGATTTCGAGCTTCTCAGTCGTATGGCCGCCGGTCGGGTACAGATGATTAAAAAGGCTTTGAATTTCGGACGCCAGCCGAACTTCCACTACTGGCCACTTCGCGGCTCCTGCTACGAGTTCGCCCGCCTCAAAGAGCATCTTCTGGTCAGCGGCCGGCAGAAAGCCTATGATCTAGTCATCGTCGATCCCTACTATAAAGCCGCCGCCGGCCTAGACGAGAACTCCGTGGCCGACGTCACGCTCATCCTTCGAGAGATCGAAAAGTTTTCCGAGGAAACGGAAACGGCCATCGTCTATGCCCACCATTATTCCAAGGGAAACAAGTCGGACATCGACGCCATCGACCGGGGAGCCGGCTCCGGGGCATTCGCCCGCGATCCGGACGCCAAGGTCATGCTGACTCGCCACATGGAGAAGGATTGCCTGACCGTAGAGCCAATGACTCGCTACGCCACTTGCCCGGATTCCATCGTAGTGGAAACTACCTTCCCGACTTTCAAGCAGCGGAACGACCTCGATCCCGACGACCTTTACAACCCGGCCAAGCTGGAAGCCTACGAGCGGAAGCGGGACGGCGCGAAGCCCGGAGCCTCCGAAGGCCAGCCCTTCTGAATCCTTCGATTCCCCTAAACGACTGATACTCAGCCTGTCCGAACTTTTTGACAGACGAACCGTTCCGTATTTGCTTGTCAACGTACCAATAAGCCCCCCCCACCTTATCGGAACATCCCGCCTGTCAAAGGGGCAATAAGGCCCACCCCCTTATCGCCCCCCCGTTTTCCTAGTAAATCAGAGGGATTCCTCCGAATTTGCCGGCACATGAAAACACGGGTAAGCCTCGCTTCCGCCTAGCCCGCGAGTCTTCGGACTCCCGGCTCTCCGGCCTGACGCTTTGACGCTTTGCCTGCTGATCCGGATATCCGGGCATGGCTCGCCCTTCGGGCTTCGCACAGGCTTTCTCCGGTCTTGCTTTTTCTACAGGGAATCATGCATACCCAGTGCCTGCCGGTAGGACGTTGAGACGTTGTGGACCCTCTAAGGAGGCCACAACGTTTTGTCGAGACGGCCTCTGCCGACAAAGCCGGCCTTGTCGGAGGCAACAGGCTGGCCAAGTATGACCGAGATTCCCGGTAGGGCTGGTAAGTGAATTTTACTCCTACAGGTCAACCTGTCAACCCTCTAATTCGCTTTCCCTGTATCCATCCACTCGGTAGACAGGCACTCGCTTCTGCCGGTTTGCCGGCTCGCCGGAGGCCCGCAATACGAACTACCCCTAACAAAGAGATCCATAACGAAACAACTTGAACTCTCAACATCGCTCCGCTGGCCGGCAGGAGTCCGGCGGCGGACCATGCATTTATTCGGCCGGACTTCAATTAGACATGTACGCTTTTGCGTACGTGGTCGGATTAGAAACTATATAGGCGCACACTTAAAAAGGCGCGCGCCTATATAGTTTGCCGCTCGCAAAGCCCAGTTGGAACGTGGCGGCGGGCATTTAATGCCGCCCGCCACCTCGATGCCTTGCAAAATCTTAGCCCTCGCAAAGCAAAGAATATATATAGGGCTTTGCTTTGCGACTCGACTTCGCAAAGTCCTCGCAAAGTCTCGCAAAGCCGACCACCTAAAACCTGCATGAATACTAGGATTCCTCGCAAAGCCGCCTCTTTGCGACTCCCGAAACGCCGGATCAGACCCGGCAAACAGGTTCAGACCCGGTCGGACCGGTCAGGACTTGGGCGGATCGGAAGGAGTAGGTGGAGAGGCTGGGTCTGCCGGAGTAGGTGGGTCTGCCGGCAGGTCCACCACTTCAGCCTCGATCACCTCGGCCCGCTTCATCTCATCCAGCTCGGCCTTGACCTCGTCCAGCGTGACGGTTCGCTTGACCTCGATGACCTGCGAAGGCTCGCCGTCCGCCGCCCTCGCCTTATCTATTAATATACCCGTGGCGATTGGCAGTACTCCATCCGGAATCTTATCGGCCTCGAGGCGTTCGATATATTTCTCCACCGAGGATTGAGCGGCGTATCCGATTAGCCCCTGCATCACCTGCTTGCATTGGGCGATGATCTCCTTCTCCCGGCTTCGGACTACTGCGATGGTATTCGGCGAAACTTTGTACTTGGCCTTGAGCCGGGTCAGCGGCGTACCTTCGACCAGCCCTTGAACGATGCCGGCGTAGGCATCCGGGCGTTTCTCCTTCAAGCCAGCCGCAGTGTAGACACTCGGGCAAGTCTCCTCGACTGTCATCTGGGCAGGTAGATTCCTAGCTTCGTAGTGGACTCGTTTCTTCTTAGTAGGCATGGCTCTGTAATCGGTGCATGTAGTTTAAAAGAGTTTATAAATACCTGCACCCAAAAAGACAATTAGACATAATCACTCTTGTGCGAAGTTTGCCTTTGTTGATTATCAGCACTTTACGCAGATCAGCCTGCACAACGGCCACATTCGAGCGGATTGTGCAACGCATTTTTTGGCTCAGGCAGGGGGGGAGGGGGGTCCGGTTCGCCGGGCTGCCGGCTCGCCGACCGATTAGCCGCCTCGAAAAAATTTGGGCAATTGGAATCGACGACCCGCAAGTTGCCCCGGTCGATGAAATGGCAGCCGACCGCTCTATCCCCAACCGGCGAAGCTCTAACCTCATCCCCGCTTGCCCAGCCTCGAATGACAAACTGGCCTTCCATTATGTAGCCTATCTTTTCGATTAAAACATAAACGTCGTAGTGGTTCGACTTGGATCGGACTAGAAGATTGCTAGTCGGCGAGTCTATTGTCTTCACGTCGACGGTCTTATTGCTATGGAGGTAGAAGTCGGCCTCTCCGGAACGGACGCCGAAGTCCGTACAAAGGTTAAATGCCTTTGCGAATGCCAGCTCGCCGGCGGCCCCTAATAATTCTTTTTCCAGCATTTCCTCGTAGTTTTTTCCGGAGGACTGATCGACCCGCCCGAGTTCCCGGCAACGCGCCCGGCGATCACGGGCTAGATGGTCCGCCATATTCATATATCCCTCATCTAGGAATACCAGCATCCCACCAGTATAACGCACTCTCGCCAAACCGCGACATTCAATGTCGCAAATAGGAGTTTAGGTAATATAATGTAAGCGTGGCCCTGAACTGGACATCTCACCCGGCTCTCCCGATTCTTTCTCCGAAGGAAATGAAGGCCATGTCTGCGGAGAAAATCTTGGCCTATTATAATAGACGCGAGGCGGCCATAGCGGCGGAGAGGGAAAGTCCTTACGATTTTGGCTTCGAGCTTGGGCCGTGGAAGACCGCCGACGAGCAGCTTGCGAGTCATTCGGAACTCTTGCTTATGGGCGGGAATCGTGCTGGGAAATCGGAGCTATGCGCCAAGCGTGTAGTTCAATGCCTGACCGAAAACCCCGGAACTGTCATCTGGTGCTTAACCGAGACTTCGGCCAACTCCATCCAGTTTCAGCAAGCCCTCGTTTTCAAATACCTGAAGCCGGAGCATAAGCGTCTGGGTCGAACTCCGACCGGATATTTGACCTACTCGATAAAGAACGGCTTTACGGCGGCCAAGTTCGTACTCCCAAATAAGAGTGTCGCGGTATTCCGTAACTGGTCGCAGGATATCAGCACAATAGAGGGCGGCGAAATCGGCTGCCCGGAGCCTCCGGTAAACGGCACGCACAACATCGGTTTTTGGGCGGACGAGCTTTGTCCCCTCCCTTGGGTCGAAACACTTCGCTATCGCTGCGTCACACGTTCGCATAGGGAGGCTGACGGCGTAGTTCGCTCGGCCAAGGGGCTGATCAGCTTCACCGCCGTGGACGGCTGGAATCCAACCGTGAAAAGCCTGCTTACCGGGGCGAGGACGGTCAAGTCCACCGAGGCGGACCTTTTGCCGGGCGAGACAGTCCCGCTGGTCCAGCAGCCACTTCGCAAGGCATCCTCGATAGTGTACTTCCATACGGCTGAAAATCCCTTTGGCGGCTGGGAGGCGATGAAGGCAACGCTGGACGGGGAGAAGCGGGAGGTAATCTTGTGCAGGGCATACGGCGTACCGGTCAAAGCCTCGCGGGCAATCTTCCCGCTACTTTCGGACAAGAACTACATGGAGCCGGAAAAGATTCCCATCTTGGCCGACCCAGAGAGCAATCCTGCGACATGGGTATTGAGCATCGACCCGGCGGGGGCGAAGCCGTGGAGCATGATTCTAATCGGCATCGACGCCCACGGAGTTGCATGGGTAGTGAAGGAATTTCCGGACTTCGGCAACTTCGGGGCATGGATCGACCTGACTGGCGGGGACAAGCTTCGCGGGGGCGAGGCGAGCAAGCCGAACGGCTACGGGATACTGGACTACTGCGAAATCATTCGAGAGATGGAGGGCGACAGGAAATGTCATCGGATAATCGACCCTCGCCTCGGGGCGGCCAGCTATCAGAAGGCCGAGGGCAGCTCGAACATCATCGACGATCTGCTGGACGAGAATTTGACGGCCTACCCGGCGGAGGCTTTGGACATCGAGACTGGGCTTCAGGCGATCAACAACTTGCTGGCATGGAAGCCGGAGGAGCCAATGAGCTTGGAGAACAAGCCTCGGCTAATGATTTCGGAGGAATGCCAGAACACGATTTCCTGTATGCAGGAATATCAGGTCGGCGACTTGAAGCACCCGGCCAAGGACTTCGTTGACTGCATTCGCATGTTCGCGGTCGGGGCGTTCGAGTACTTCGAGGATGAGGACATGGCGATTAGCAAACCTAGAGGATATTAATTATGGGAAAGATAACCGAAGAGGAGGAATTGAAAATCGTGGCCTTGCGGGAAGCCGGCATGAGCTGGGCCAAGCTTGCCGCCGAGAGCGGCTATGCTCGCTCGACCTGCCAAGCGGTCGTAAAGCGTATGAGTGGCAAGCCGCCCCCGCCGCCTCCGCCGGACCTAACGCCCAAGCCGGTCGAAGCCAGAGTGCTGAAAAAATACCCGAACCCTCGTTTGATTGGTATTTATTTCGGGGAGCGTAGCGATCCGGACATGGCCAAGTGCGTGGTCCGGCCTAATTTCAATTATCGCCCTAATTCGATAATACGGGTCATCGAGTGCGAATATGAGCCGGGACTCTACCGTCTTGCTTGAAACACTCGAAGAGCGGAATCGCAGGCTGGACGCCCTGCTCGCTTCGATGGTCGTCGAGGAGGGCTTGGCCGTCTTGAAAGGCCGCGAGCCTCGCCAGTATTCGCTCGATCAGATTGCGGACTTCACCGGCGTATCCAACGACACTATCCAGCGAATCGAGGCGAAGGCTTTGAGAAAATTACATTTAAAAATGGTAAGGTAAAATATGGAAACAAGCGAAAAGGACTTGCAGGAATTTGATCGGGACAGTCCCGACGTAGACTTTTTAAAATCCGATCTGGAGCGATGCCGGAACAATCTTAGCTACTGGCAGAGCAAGGCCGAGGAGGCTCGCGAGAGTCGCCGGAACGAGTGGCCGGGCAAGGGAAGGAACGGCCAGAAGGAAGGGCAGGGGGCATTCCCTTGGCAGGGTGCTTCGGACCTAGAACCGAATCTAATCAATCCTTTGATCGACGGGGACGTTGCCCTGCTTACGAGCAGTTTGAACAAGGGCAATCTTTTGGCCTCGCCGATCGAGTCGGGCGACATTCCGACCGCCAAGACCGTAACGGACTTTATGCGCTGGCGGCTCGACTCGATGTCGGAGCTGCCTCGAGAGGCGGGAGTCGCGGCGAATCTTCTACTCGAACAGGGCATTGCCTTCTTGGGCATCTATTGGAAGCGGGAAGTGAAACGGATTTATCAGCCTATCACAATGGGCGAGATCGAGCAGCAAGCCCCGGAAGTGGCGGCGGCCATCCTCGATCCCGACATGAAGGAAACAGTTTCGGAAATGTTGCAGGGCGTTTTTCCAAAGCTTCGCAAGACGCGGATTACCCGGATGGTGAACGAGCTTCGGAAGGACGGCGTTACTGAAATTCCCTCGGAGAAAGTCACGGCCAATCGTCCATCGGTTAAGGCTTACGAGCTGGGCAGGGATTTGATCGTGGACTCGAACGTGCTGGATTTGCAGGCGGCCAGAGCGGTCTACTGCGTCCATTATCTAACGCCCGAGCAGGCCAAGGAAATGGTCCTTACCGGGAACTGGAGTTCCGAGTTCGTCCAGGATTGTATTGAGAATAGCCAAGGCGATTTCCCCGCTCAAAATACCGAGATGTTCAATACCTACGTCACCGGCGGCTACGGCTCGTTCGACCAGTACGAGGGGCTTATTCGTCTCATTACCTGCTATCGGAAGGAGATCGACGAGGATGGCGTTCCTATTTGCACCACAACCATTTTCAGCGAGACGGTCGAGGGCTTCGCGAAGTACTCAACCGAGATGTACGGAGACGGCTATCCGTTCGTCGCGATTACTCGCGAGCATTTGAGCCGGAGACTGTTCGATAGTCGAGGCTATCCCGAATTGCTTCGCTCGTATCAGCTCGCGGTCAAGACGGAATTAGATAGTCGAAGAGATCGCGCCTCTATGTCAACCGTTCCGCCTATGGAAGTGCTTGCCGGCAGAAAGCCCGAGCAAGTTGGGCCGGGTTCGGTTATCCCTGTCCGCCGGCGTGGCGAAGTAGGATTTATGGAAATCCCTCGCTACTCGCCTGCCTCGATGGAGGTGGAAATGCAGCTTCGCCAATTGGCCGATAAAGTGACTGGTCGGGCGACTAGCGAAGCGGATGCCGTCGAGGCTAACGTGATGAGACAAGCGTTAGTCAACAACTGGCTGCACGGCTGGACGCAGGTACTTCGCCAGTTCTGGGCGATGGAGCGTCAGTATGGAAATCCGGAACAGTGGTTCAGAGTCACTGGCTCGGAGCAGGGCGTTCAGCTACTCATGGACCAGACTGCCGACGAGTATGACTTTCAGATTTCATGGAATGCCAACAACGCCGACGAAGCTGCGGTAGTGAAAAAGCTGGAGACTGTCGGGCAAGTGCTTTCGCAGTACGACCGGCAGGGCCAAGCTCGCTACGATGCGTTCCTGCAAACTTTCTTGGAGGCCATCGATCCGGGTCTGGCCTCGAAGCTGATAGCTCCAGCCGAGGAGGCTACGAACAAGGAGGTCATGGAGACTTCCGAGGATATCGCGAAAATCTTCAGCGGGCAGGTCGTCAACGCTCCCGAGAGCGCCAACGTTCAGCTCCGCCTCCAAATGCTCCAGCAGTATCTTCAAGGAACGGAAGAAATTCCCGCTTCGGACATTCAGGAGAGAATGCAGACCGACGAACAGTTTGCGGCCAGACTTCAGAACTACGCTTCGCAATTAGAGTTTCAGCAGACTCAACAGAGGAACGCTTTAACGGGCCAGCTAGGAGCGCCGCCCGGCAACGTTCCGGCAACAGGCTAATGGGCCATGTTCAGAAGGAACTCTATTGGCTGGTAGTTTTCATTTTGTTTTTCGTAGAGCGTGAAGCCTTGACCGACATGCTCTTTCTAATCCTCGGCCAGATTGCCAAAATCTTTTTTACATGAATCTTCAGGAAGCACTTCTTAAATTACATACACGCGAGGACTGGGACTGTATTCTCGACCACATAAAGGTCGAACTGGAGACGGCCATGCTGGATTTCCAGACTCCCGAACTTCTCGACAACCCTCAGAAGTTGGCTCGGTTGGCCGGAGAGATTTCGGCCTTCGACCGGCTGCTTCGAGTATTCAGCCATGCCGAGGAGTAATTTAACCCCGCATGAAATGTTTGCGAACGAGGTTCGGGCCTTGTTGAGCCGTTACCTCGAAGAGTCCGACCTGGAGGAAGGGACGATGGCCGAAATCATGCAACACGTACTCGGCCAATGGATGGACGAGGACGTAGTCGACTTTTCGAGCGACATCGACTTAGAGGATGACGGCTGACTATCGTGATTCGGCAAAGAGTCAGGGCAGTTATTACGAGAGCCTCTTTACGACTGAATGCCTGAAACGGGGCATCGCGGTTAGCCAACCCGAGGGGGATTATTTGCCTTATGACGTCATTACCGACACTCGGCTCGGCCTGAAGCGAGTACAGGTCAAGGGGACGCGTTACCGCGAGAATAGCGGATACAAAGTGGTCATCGCCAGTTATGCCCCGGACGCCTTCGACTTCATGGCTCTCTACGTCGATGTTCCGGACTTCCGGACTTGGTACGTTTTTCCGAAGGAGCTGACGGGGAAAGCCAAGGCGGTAAAACTGTTCCCGCACAACCCGACCAGCAAGGGCCGATACGAGCCTTACAAGGCCGCCTTCCACCTGCTTTAAGTTTCCTGAGAAAGTAGCCGGCCAAGGTGCTAATATAAAAGTTGGCGGGTAACACCGCAGGTAAGACGGCGAACTTCTTAAAACGCAGAAAATGGATACGGAAACAATTACCGAGGCTCCGGGTAACGATTCGGGAGCAGAAGATAACGCAGGCAATCCGACCACGGTCGAGGAATTGGCGAACTCATTCATTGAGCGAGTCGAAGAATCGCCCGAACCGGAGACGACCGATTCCGAGGCCGGTGAGACGGCAGAAGCGGAAGAGGGAGACGCCGAAGCAGAAGACGTTCTTTCACAGTCTAGTCAGTCCGAGGAAGCAGAGGAGGAGGAAACGGAAGCCGAAGAAGAGGCCGAAGAAGAATCCACCGAAGGACCGCCCAAAGGGGTAGGGAAGCTTTTAAAGCAGGTCGGTAAACTTACCGCCCGAGCCAAGAGCGCCGAGGAAAGGGTCGAGGCCATGCAGGCCAAGATCGCAGCACTCGAATCCCAACCGCAAAAGGCCGAACCGCAAGGTTCGCCGGTTCTGGAGGAAGTCGCAAACTTCGACGATCTGGAAAAGGTCCGACAAGAGGCGATCGCCGCCAAGAAATGGGCCGTTCAGCATCTGGGAAAGGACTACGTCGAAGACGGGGAAAAGGAATATAGCGGGGACGAGGTCCGCGAGATATTCGCTGCCGCCGACGAGTACCTGACCGAGAAGATTCCTCAGCGGGCAGGATTTCTCAAAGCCAAGGCCGAGAGCGATGCGAGATCAAGAGAGGTATTCGACTTCTGGGACAACCCGGAGGACGAAGCGAACCAGCTTTACCAGCAGGTTCTAGCCGATCCGAGATACGCCTCGCTTAACGCACTGCCGAACAGAGATTTCGTCATGGGTTTAATCGTCGAGGGATTTCGGTCCGTTAACGCGAAAGCCGAAGCCAAGGGAAAAAAGCCGGCCAAAAAGAAGCCGGCAAAAACTCCGCCGGCAACGCTCGAAGAATCAGTGGCTCCGCCGCCAACGCCGAAGACAGACAGACAGGATAAGAAAATCAAAGCCGCTATCGCACAGGGGAATATCAGCCCCGAAAAGTTCGCCGAATTACTAACTTAATATCTTTAAAAAAATTCTAGGAGGAAAATCAAAAAATGAGTGTAGCCACTTCGTATAATGTAACAAGTACACAAGGCGCTAGAGAAGACCTCGCAAATATTTTGCGCTTCGTTTCGCCCTCAACCACTCCAATGTATTCTACATTGAAGCAATCCGCAGCTCCCAAGGCCGTCCTTACGGAATGGCTTGGGGATGTCCTCGCCAGCCCTGATGCCAATGGCGTCATCGACGGCGTAGACATGAGCTTCAACGCAGACTTTACGGACCAGATCAATTCCCGAGTTCGCCTCGGCAATCGAGTCCAGACGGTTCGCCGAGCCTACGCTGTTTCGCGCCAAGCTCAGATGATCGACGTAGCCCCCGGAGAGAGCCTCATGGCCGCCTCCAAGGCAAAGTCGCTCACCGAGCTGAAAACTGATATAGAAACGATTATCGGTTCTGGGGCTTCTCAAGTAGCCGGGTCCGGTTCAGTAGCCGCTAAGTCGCAAGGCTTGGGCGTCTGGTCCGATCCTTCTGCCGCAGTTGCCGACGTTCCCGCAAGCGTATTGTCCGTAAGCGGTTCACGCTTCAACTACAGTTCCGGTTCAGCTATGACCGAAGCGAATTTCCGCTCGGTATTGCAAGCCGTTTACGAAGCCTCCGGATCGAAGACCGACTATCGTTTATTCGCCGGCCCGGCCATCGTGAACGCGATCTCGGACATGTCTAGAGCCAACGCTAATTCTGCGGCTTTCAACCAAGAAGTAGGCGGAGGTCGATTGACCCTCAGTATTACTGAGTATCAATCAGATTACGGATCGGTGAAATGTATACCTGACCTCTTCTTAGGGCGCGAGGTAGGTTCTGCCATCACTTCGTCTTCGACCGACAATCCTGCCATCATTACGACTACTGCGGCCCACGGGCTTACGACCGGCGACACTGTTACTATCAGCGGAGTTACTGGGAATGATGCAATCAACGGGACGTTTGTCATAACAGTAACGGCTCCGACGACATTTACCATAACTGGCCAAACCGGGGCTGCCGGAGCTGGAACAGGCGGACTCTGGACCAGAGGCTACAACACTGATGACGGCGTCCTCAACTCGAATCGAGCGTACTTGATTCCGGGCGACGACACGGTCAGCTTGAAGTTCCTCGAAGGCATCACCACTCAGAATTTGCCAGACTTGGCAGCCGGTCCGAGGGCATTCGTAGAAGCCATGATTTCACTTTGCGTGACTAACCCTCGCGCACTTGGTTCGATCATATAGTTCATAGTTTAGGGATGGGTTTACGGGGGCCGGCTTTGGGGAAGGCCGGCCCCCTTTTCTTTCAACAAACAAACAATCGGAATGAGCGTTAACATCATAGTAAAAAAAGGTTCTAGCGGAAGAGTCAGCG
>Ga0209657_1001811_pt1 | contig 12510 bp, 14 predicted proteins | sample SaaInlV_100m_DNA_FD_184650 | JGI IMG/M metagenome (GOLD analysis project Ga0209657, IMG submission 184650) | Marine microbial communities from expanding oxygen minimum zones in the Saanich Inlet - SI037_S3LV_100m_DNA (SPAdes) (version 2) | ecosystem: Environmental > Aquatic > Marine > Intertidal... | reverse complement strand
CCAACATAGGACCGCGTCCAGCATCATCAATACCACAAACTTGCACAAATTTTTTCACAATGCACAAGTATTAAACCGTTATAAGTTTAGAAAAAATTGAAAACTAATTGGAATTTCCAGATGAAACTTTTCAAGAAATAATCGAAGGAGAAACAAAATTACTGGTTCCAAAAAAATCAATTACAGATAAGGCTCCTCCAATGAAACCAGCATTTTTTAATCCAAAAGCAAAATTGAATAGAGATTTTTCCATTATTGCATATTCTGCTTTTCTTAACAAATTTCAGAATCCAAAAATTTTCTTAGAGGGATTATCAGGAATTGGGGCAAGAGGGTTAAGAGTTTCAAACGAATTAGAAATAGAGAATTTAATAATAAATGATCTAAATCCTAGCGCATTAAAAATGGCGGAATATTCAGCTAATCTAAACAAATTAAAAAATATTGAATTTTCTGAAAAAGAAGTATGTAGATTTTTGAGTGATCATTCAAAAAAAGGGGAAAGAGGCTCGATTGTAGACATAGATCCTTTTGGATCACCTGCAGCATTTTTTGATTGTGGGATTAGAGCAACCATGCATGGCGGAATACTATCTACTGCAGCCACAGATCTACAAGTTTTGAATGGATTATTCCAAGGAGCATGTAAGAGAAAGTATGGCGGCATCCCAGTGAGAGTAGAATATGGAAATGAAATGGCAATTAGATTAATTCTAGGCTGTCTTAGGACAGTAGCAGCAAGATTAGGTGTAGAAGTAATTCCGATGTTTGTAGAAAGTGAAATGCATTATTACAGAACATACGTCAAAGTTCTAAACAGACCAGACCAACAAAAAAATATTGGATATATCCTACATTGTAAAAATTGCGGTCATAGAAAAACTACAACAAAACAAGAACAAAATTGTGAATTGTGTAAATCCAAAATCAGTATTGCAGGGCCATTATGGATTGGGAAAATTTTTGATAAAAAATTTGTTAAAAATATGTTATCAGAAGTTCCAAAATTAACAGTTGATAAAAAATGTGAAAAAATACTTTCCAAATGTCTTGCAGAATCAGAAATGCCTGGCACATATTTTACACTAGATGAGATTGCATCAAGAATGAAATCATCCCCACCAAAATTGGAAACTGTGATATTAAATTTACAAAAAAATAACTTCACAGCCAGTGTGACATCATTTAATCCAACAGGGTTTAGAACTAATGCAAAAATAAATGAAGTAATTGAAATATTTCAGATCAACCAATAAAACCAAGACAGACACAGTATAATTCACTACTCTGTTTTCTGCTAGCTTTAGGTTTAGTCATATTTATTCTAGCAAATTTTTTCTGAACATATTCTTTGAATTCTCTTGAATATTCACCGTCAAAAACTTTGAAAACAGCATTTCCTTTATTTGCTAAAACTTTATCCATAATTTTGACACAGTCATAATTTAGTGAAATTTGTTTAGCATGATCAACAGACCAATTCCCACTAACTTGGGGAGAAAGATCACAAATCACAGCATTGACTTTACGTCCAAAATAAGACAGCACCTCATCAATTACATGTTCATCTTCAATATTCTCTCGAATAATATAAGCACCAGAAATTTCTTCAACAAAGGACAAATCAACACCCATCACCTTACCTTGATTCCCTATCAATTTCATAGTCATTTGAGTCCAACCGCCAGGAGCACAACCAAGATCTAACACATTAAAACCAGGACCAATAATTCGATAAGATTGATTTAGTTCTTTGAGTTTGAATGCAGCTCTACTCCTAAAACCTTGTTCATGAGCTAATTTTCTATAATGATCTTTACGTGCATCTATTAATTTCATTTAGACTTCGCAGGTTTTTTCATTTCAGCAATCACCCAATCTTCAATAAATTGACATGTAGTAGGGCTTATTTCCCCATCAAGAGAACATTTGGATTCAACAGTACAAACCAAACAAGGTGCATTTACAATTGATTGAGTACTGATAGGGGTTTTCTTTAAAATTAATTTGTAAGTCCAACGATTATTCTCAAGAAGTTTTTCCCTAGTAATAAAACCAATTCTTTCAAGTTTTAAAGCTAAACGAGAACCATCACGACCACTAAGTTTGAGTTTTTTCCATAATTCAGTTTGGAGCATTCCATCAGATTCGCGTTCTGCTAAAATATCACAAACTTTGTTTGTGAGTCTCTCCATGTCAACTTTTTCAATTTGGAAATTTTCAATTTCTGAATCAGAGAGTTCTTCTTCTAATTCTTCTTCAAGAGTTAATTCCTCTATTCTTTTAGCTTCTTCTAACTCTTTTTTAGTTAATTTTTTTACTTTTGCAGGTTTTGCTTCGGCTTTCTTTGCTGTTTTCTTTGCAGGTTTTGCTTCGGCTTTCTTTGCTGTTTTCTTTGCAGGTTTTGCTTCGGCTTTCTTTGCTGTTTTCTTTGCAGGTTTTGCTTCGGCTTTCTTTGCTGTTTTCTTTGCAGGTTTTGCTTCGGCTTTCTTTGCTGTTTTCTTTGCAGAATCCAAAGATGTCTTTTTATTTTTTAATTCATCAAGTTCTACCTTGATTTTTTTTGCTTCATCAATTATACTATCTTTTTTCTTTGCCATCAAATCACCATATTTTTCAAATTTAGTTTCTTATTTATCATACAAAAATTCATTCCTATTTAACAGTAAATACTCCTCTTATTGAAATGTTCTTTAATTCCTTTGAAACCATTTCTGCTACTATTTCATAAGAACCAGGAGTATCAATTACTTGTGAAAATGAATCATTAATTGGGAGCAATATGCTTGTTTTCCCAAAACACTGTTCAAAAAATCCACCTTGAGTAACAACATCATTTTTACCAGAAGAATAGATTGTGACATAAAGATCCCCACAATCAAATGAAATATCAGATATTTTGATGTTAATTGATACTGGTTCAGAAGTGGAATATTGTGAAGATAGTCCAACTATCCCAATGGAGGCATCATGTGATGAACCACCAGACATGGGCCACATGTTTAATTCTCTATCAGGTTCTTGAAGCACATCAGCCATAACTGCAGAACTAAAAAGTATTGAAAAGATTACGGGTAAAATAAATACAAGAAAAACTTTTCTACTAACCATTTTGTTTTAAAATCTTCAATTCCCTTATATCTATTTAGCAAAATTTGAAAACCAAATATCAATTTGACGAATGAGTTAAATCGTAGCCAACTAAATATCGCTAGATGCGACTTAGGAAATTTAGAGCCAGAGCATATCGTTGCATACATGATTCTGGAGAAATCACAGTCGGCGACTTGGCAGCTTTTGTGGGAAGAAATGAGAGTGGTAAAACAACCATTCTTCAAGCACTAACATTATTGAATAAGAATGAGCAGGTTTCAGAGTTAGATCTTTGTGATGAAATGCATGAAGAACTCAAAAATGAGATAAGATTAGCAGAGGGTGAATTTGAATTAAATCAAAATGAGAAAATGATTTTAAAAGAAAAATTTCCTAGTTTACCAGAAATGAAAAAAATCAAATTATTTAGAACAAATAGAAATCAAAAAGTTCAGTATGAATTTGAAGATATGGAACTCAGTGAAAGTAAAAGTGATGGATTAAACTCATGGGAGAATTTTTCAAGGCAGATAATAGGATTCTTAGATACAATTCCAAATCATCTTAGAATTCAAGTAAATACAAAATTCTTTGAAGAAGACGTTCCAAAAAATCAAGAAATATTTGATAGTGGAATGGCAGAATTTAGTAATCAATTTCACGTAATTGCCATACAAGAACCTAGAGTAATAGAAGAATGGGGGAAAATATACGAAAATCCAGAAAACCAATTTTCAAACCTTCTAAGTGGAGAAAGTGAAAAAGTGGCACTACAAAATTTTATTGCATCTGAGCTACATCCAAGATTTGTTTATTTTTCAGATTACAAAAAAATTTACGGCAACATCAATCTTAATGAGTACATCAAAGAAGAAAGAGGGGAAAGGAAAGATTCAATTGAATATGTTGAAGAATTTGACAAGGCTGAAACTGTAAGAAATCTATTTTATTTAGCAGAATTGGATATGAAGGAATTAGAGGAAGTAAAAGAAAGTCCTTCAAAATGCATCAAACTGCTTAATACTGCAAGCAATAGATTAACCAATAAATTAAATCCTGCATGGAAAGGAGACCCTATTCATGTAGACTTGAGATACAATCCAGGTAATATCATGAGCGTTGTAATTTCGGATGTTCATAAAGATGGGACAATTACAAACACAGGATTACTAAACAGGAGAGCCGAAGGTTTCAAATGGACGTTTTCTTTTATTGTAAACTTTGCAGCTGAAACACAAAGATCAGAATTAAAAGAAGCAATACTACTTCTGGATGAACCGGCAAGAAATCTCCACCCTACTCAACAAATGGGAATTTCAGATTTGTTAAAAAATTTAGCAGGTTCCAATCAGGTTTTGTATGCAACCCATTCGCCATTTATGATATTTGATTACACACCAGGGAATTTACTTGTTGTAGAATTAGACAAGAGGAAGCATCTTAGTAGAATATTTTATGACTATTGGAATGCAGATGATAAAACATTAACTCCAATATTATACGGATTATCCAGAGGTCAAGTAGAATCTATAGTAGATAGGGAAATTGGGACAAATTCTAGACCAGTGATTATTGTAGAGACAATGTCAGATGCAATGTATCTCAATGCTTTTGACAAGTTCTTACAAGATCCAAATATTTCAATGAATCCCTTAAATATAATTGCAGCATATAACAAAAATTCAGTATTACCCTTAGCAATTTTTTATAGAAATCATGGATACAAAACATTTGTTTTATTGGATAATACTGAAGAATCCAAGCAAATATCAGCACAATTAGTATCAAATGAATTCTCAGCCATTCAAACTATATTTTTTGAAAGAGAAGGCAAGAAATTAGAATCAATTGAAGATTACATTGTCCTTGAAGATTATCTACACCCGGTAAATCAAACTTATGAAATAAAATTAAGGCAGGAAGGATTTACAAATATCACTCCACAAGATATGAAATCTAGTGACGGAAAAGGTAATTTGGAGAAATTAAAGAAAATATGGCAAGAACACAATGAAGACGATTGGGGGGAATTTAACAATGAAGAAATTACCAGATACATTTGTGAAAAAATCACACTTGAAGAAACCAGTTTTCTATCAGATAAAACAAAAGACCAGTTTAGATCATTGTATAGACTAATTGCAGAAAGAATCAGACAATATCAAAACGTAACGACAAAACCGGATTTAGATAAATTTCAAAAGGCCAAGCCTTAAGATTTAAGAAGGTTTCTCATGAATAACACTAAACTAAGAAATAGAAAAATGGAAAAAAGAATTCAAGGTTTATTGGAGATGTATGAAATTTGAGTGGTATGGATAAGTCATCTACAAGATGGATTTTACTGTCAATCGCATTATTCTCATTATCATTAATCATTATTCAACCAAATGCATATGCCGAAGGGATTGATGTTAAAAGTTTCTCATTAGAAGAAACAACAATTATCAGTGTAGAAAATAATTCAAATGAAGAAATCAACACAATTAGGATTTGGCTTGGAAGTGATTTTAATTTTAAATCTTTTAAGACAGAAAAAAGTTGGGTGGGAGAAAAAACACCACAAGGTGTGGTAGTTTTTACATCCTCTGAATCAATCAAGCCAGGAGAGGCAGTAAAATTCGGAGTTAAAACAGATAAAGTAAACACAGGGATAAATTGGAAAGCGCTAGATAGCAAAGATACACAAATAGACTTAGGGAAAGTATTATCAAAAGAATTACTAGGGATTACAACAAATCCAGAGGATACAACAGTTCCAAAGGATACAGTAGAACAAAAATCAGGGCCAAGTATAAGTTCAGATTCCATATTTAGAATAGTTCCAGAAAAACCAAACGTAGGAGCATCAATCAGGGTAACAGGAGACAAATTTGGAGGATCCCAAGAATTAGATTTTTACATTGATACTAAAAAAATTGGTAGTTTTGTAACAGATGAAAATGGTCATTTTATGACTACAATGAAAATTCCAGAAACACAAAATGATGGGAGAGTAGATTTTAAAATTAAAGACAAAGAGGGTGAAGAGAAAAAGGTTAGTCTTAGAATTGAAAAAATTGATAACAGAATTCCAGATTCAGAAATTGTCAAATTAACAATTCAAGGAATTCCAAACATGGTTCATAGAGGAGACTTTTTAGAAATATCTGGAACAGGTGATCCTAATAGTGCAATTACATCAACGGTTACAAACGATGAAGGGGAAATTTATGTTACTAGAACTGCTGAAGTGAATAGTAAGGGGGAATGGAAATTAAAAGAACCAGTCATCATTCCACTAGACATGCCATTTGGAAAATACAGTGCAACCATTACAGATGGTCGACAAAATATATTAAAACAATGGACAGTCGAATCAGATAAAACTATCATTATTGTTCCTTCCAGTTTGAAATTTGATCTAGGTGAAATAATGAAATTTAATGGAACTGCAGTACCTAGCAAACCAATAGAAGTGATCATGGAGGATCCATTTGGAAAAGAGATTTTTTCGGACATTATACAAATAGATGAATCAGGATTTGTGAGTTTTGTATATCAAACGACTCAAAATTCAATCAAAGGTACATACACAATTATAGCAACTCAAGAAAAAGATAAAGAATTTATTTTTACAGGGTTGGGACAACTACCTACAATTCCAGTTAATTTAGAATTTGATAATCTACATTACAAAGCAGGAGACATCGCCAATATTTCACTGTCAGGTAAAGCATCAGAAGTAATTAATTTACTAATAATTGATCCTTCAGATAAGCCAAAAGGAGATTCAATCTCAATCACACTACAGCCAGACGGTAGAGGCATGCATCAATTAGATTTAGAAGGGTATGCATCAGGAGCATACACAGCAGTCATAAGTAAAGGAAGTTCTCAGAGTACAGAAATATTCACAGTTGGATTACAAACAGGTTCGGGTGAGATTAAAATCAACACTACAAAACTAAATTATATTCCAGGAGATGCAATTTTACTCTTAGGCGATACAGCAGAAAATGTCTTACTAACAGTTTCATTAATGAATCCAGATGGAAATATAATTAAAGAAAAAGAATCATTTTCAGACAAAGATGGAAAAATAATAGAAAATTCTCTTAGAATACCAACAGATGCAAAACATGGAATATGGAAAATTAATGTGAAAAGTGGAGCAAATTTTGATACTATAGAAATCGAGGTTTTGGCAACAGTAGAAGATGGAATGGCAGTATCAGTGGAAGAAGGAATGGATATAGGAGGAGTGGGGAAAACAATTACAATCAAAGTAAATGGTGCTCAACAGACAGTAGAAATTAATATCATTGCAGAAGATGGGGAGGTTATTGAAACATTATCATTTCCAGCATCAGACCAAGGAGCAATTAATTTACCATGGTTAATTCCAAAAGATACAGAACCTGGAATATATACAATAACGGTAGAAGATGCACGTAATTATGCAGAAACAACTTATCTATTAGAATAATTTTAAACAATTTTATCTTACTAGATAATTTTAGTTACTATGAATCTTAAAGAAAAAATTGCAGATTATCCAAATTTTCCAAAAAAAGGTATTTTGTTTAGAGACTTTAGTCCTGTTTTAAAAGATCCATCAGCATTATCTTTTATTGCAGATGAGTTTGCAAAAAAATTCCATCCAAAAGACATAGATGTATTTGCAGGGATTGAATCAAGAGGTTTCATTCTAGCATCAATTCTAGCCTCAAGATACAACAAAGGTATGATAATGATCAGAAAGGCAGGGAAATTACCAGGAAAAACTGCCAAATTAGCATATACAATTGAGTATGGAAAAGATGTAATTGAAATTCAAAAAGATATCATCAAAGAAGGGGAAAGAGTTCTAATTTGTGATGATCTACTTGCAACTGGAGGAACAGCGAAAGCTTCTGCAAAATTAATTGAAAAAGTTGGAGGAGAGATTGTAGGTTTTGCATTCATAATCGAATTAGTTGATCTTGATGGAATCAAAGGTATTAGTAAATACAATTGTAAATCATTGGTGAAATATTAATGGAAAAAGATGTAGAAATAGGGATTTTTGGGGGAACGGGAATTTATGATTCAGGTTTACTTGAAAATGCGCAAGAAATTGATGTAGATACACCGTATGGAAAACCATCAGACACAATTACAGTCGGGGTATTCAAAGGACGAAAGATTGCTTTTCTTCCAAGACACGGAAAAAAACACACAGTTCCACCTCATAAAATAAATTTTAAAGCAAATATTTGGGCATTTAAAGAATTAGGGATTACTAGAATTATTGCACCTTCAGCAGTTGGAAGTCTAAAAGAAGAATTAGAACCAGGGCATTTTGCATTGCCAACACAATTCATAGATTTTACAAAATCAAGAGATGGATCATTTTCAGATAATGGCAGAGTCATCCACATATCAGTAGCTGATCCTTTTTGTCCAGAATTACAATCATCTATTCTCCAAGTAACAGACAATCAAGATATGAAAATGCATAAAGATTGTACATATGTCTGCATTGAAGGTCCACGATTTTCAACTAAAGCAGAGTCAAGATTCTATAGAACAACAGGTGCAGATATTATCGGAATGACGCTTGTTCCAGAATGTCAACTAGCAAGAGAGGCACAAATGTGTTATGCATCAATCTCAACAGTTACAGATTATGATGTATGGGCAGATAAACCAGTTACTGCAAAAGAAGTAATAGAAACGCTTTCAAAAAATGTTGAGAAAACAAAGAAAATACTAACAGAATTAATTGATAAAATTCCCAAAAATAGAAGTTGTTCTTGTTCTAAAGCACTAGAAGAAGCAGAATTTTAATCATCAACAAAGGATTCTTTTTTGAGTCCTTCTGGAAGAGTCAAATCACCTTGAAGCAAATTATTTTGCAGAGTCATAATTACTTCATCAATATCATACCCCAGTTTTTCTAATTCTTTTTCAGTTGTTTTAGAAATTTTTGCTCCAACGTTTTGACCTCCTATCCTACCAAATGCAATGGCAGTAAAACGAAAATCATTATCATCTATAGAAAATTTACCAGTGATTTTTGCAGCCATTTGGCTTCCATGAATATTATTAATGTGAACTTTAAGTTCCATTTTTAAAACTAAATTTCTACAGCCTTGTTAACATTATCATCAATCAAAAAGCTCCAATGTTTATCATCCTCGATTTTAAAATCATTTATTTTTAATGGAATCACTTTTTCATCAAGACACTCATGTTTAATTTCACCATTTTCTTTTAGTTTAACTAATTTCCATTTGTATTTTCCCTGCTGTAATTTACATACAGAAACTGCCCATTTTGCATCAGCATCAATTTTTGGCATTCCAACTAAATCAGCCAACTCTTCAATACCAAGTTGTTTTTCTTCACAGAAACGTTTCTTGCATACACCACATCGCCATACATCAACTGAACCAACAGTTCGCTCATCTATGTTGATATTTATCACACCAAAGTAAACAGGTTGATGCTTGCAAGTATCAGTGTCAACATTCAATGATGTTCACCGATTTTAGCATTATTTAGTTCTTGCATCCTCATAAAATTTTTCTAAAATTACCCCTATACTATCTGCAATCTTATTTCGTTTAAATTCAATATTTTCTCGCTCGCACATTCTCCTATACATGTTAACTGCAGTAAATCTAGGATGCATCGCCTCAAATTCAGTTTCAGAAATATCTATGAAAGCCCCCAAACTCATAAGATCTTTAGCTGCTTTTTTTGCATCAACTAAAGAAATTTTTAATTTTTGTGAAATTAAATCTGCAGTCATTTTTCCATAGCATGTGATAAGCAAATACACTTTAGCTTGGATATGGTCTAGTTTGAGTTCAGAAACTAGATCATTTTCAAGTTTTGATGAATCCATTAGTTTTAAAATAAAATCTGATTAAATAAAACATAATCGGTTCATAAATCATCTAAGCAATAATTTTTTAGATATTTTCAAAGAAAACCCCATTGCAATAAAATGAACTACAACACCTACAATTGCCCCAGTCATCAAATCATCAAGAATTATCCACACCAAAATAAATACAATCAAAGAAGGGATAGAAACAATTCCTGCAATTAGAGTTCCTCTTAAAATAATTTCTTTAATGGATAATTTGGTTTTCCCGTCAGACAATAGCTGAAATTTTGAAAATGGTAATAAAAATCAAAGATACTTTATATTTGGCAAACGTGAATTTGTACTGTTTGGCAAGTTACAAAGGTGCATATTCAAATGAACAGTCATTAAACTTTGTAATACCAATTATCGTGATTTTATTTTTAGGGATAATCTACATCATGACACAGCGTGCAGATTCAGGTTTTGTGAGTTTTATTTTAATTGGTGCTGCAACCTTAACAATGTTTTACTGGGTTAAAGTATTAAAGAAAATGACAAAAGATCAAAAACCACTATACACCCAAGCAAGAGAACAAGAAACAAAGAATTGGGTATATGATCTTATCAAAAATGAGGGGGAATTTGTATTTGTAGCTGAAGTGCCAGGTCCTGAAGATAAAATAGCTGTAAGACTAGTTGATGGAATATTATATGTACGTGGAACAATGGGATTTTCAAAAGAAATTCCAATAGAAGGTGCAGGTGAAATGCAAATATTTGATTTCAAATACAGAAATGGTGTCTTGACACTTAGAATAAAATAATTAAAGACTTTTTGCTAATTCTAATTTTTGTGGCAGATATTTATCAGTAATATTTGTAAGACCGTATTTTGAAAAAGCTTCCAGTTCAGCTTTTCTTTTTAATCTCAAAAATACATCAAGTTCTTTTTTCCAGACACCATCTTGATATCTAGGATCTTTCTGAAGATCATAGCATCGCTTAATATCAGATTCAGTCATTGGTATTGTAGGTAATTTGTATTTTTCAATATCAGTTGCCCAAACTCCAACCCATTTTGCATCAGGGACAGTTAGTTCTCTAAGATGAGCAGCATTTGCAGAGCCAGATTTTATCACCATTGCAATATGTTCCCCATACACATCACCGTCAGTTAAAACAATTACAGGAAGTTTCATTTCATCATGAAGTCTTTTCAATAATGTTCTAGTTGAACGCGGAGCTTGTCCACCAGTATTGATGATTATAGATTTGAATTTTTTGTCAACTTGTTCTTCAACAAATCTTGTAAAAAGACCACCTTTTTCAATAGCAATTACAATTTCAGCACTAGTATCAACTAATTCGGCAGTAGTCAAACTAGGTCCAATAGAATATCCATCAGGGTGGTTAGACAAATTCATAGTTTTACCCTCATATCCAGGAATAGTATATTCAATATTCAAATCACCAAAAATAGAGCTTCTCTCTTCAGGAAATATGTGAAAATCTTCTCGAGCTCTTGAAGTCACTGCTTCTAAATCTACGATAATATTGTCCGATTCAGACTGGTCTTCAAATTCAACTGCAAATGCTTGAGAGGAATAATAGACATCTCTTAATGTGGATGATTTTTTTTCATGAGTCAATCTGTTTGCAAAAAATGCCAGCCACATTAATTGAGTAAAAGATCTTAATTGAGCTGAATTTCTTGAACTTCTCAAAGCAGCATTATTACCCAAAATGTATTGTCGAAGTTTTTTATCATAAACTATGTTACTTACAGATCTACTAGGGATAGAAAATTTTGGGAATTGACCATTATCTAAATCATCATAAATTTTTGCACCGTGACTCTTAAGCATCTCAAGAATGGTTTTTTGTTTTTCATCAGCTTTTTTACTTCGCTCTTTGATTTTTTTTGCTTCATTTACTTTACTTGTTTTCAATTTCATTTTCCTCCGGTATTAGTTTTGGTTGAGCAGCTTTCTCAGCGTCCAATATTTTTTGATAGTTAGGTTCTTTTTTCTTTCCTGCAAGTTCTGTACAGAATTCTGCTATCATTGGAATATACTTTGCGTATAGATTTGCTCTCTTTTTTGCCATTTCAGCTTGACCTCTTTTTGACATAAATGATGCCAATTTTCTTGACAAAAATTGTAATCCTAATCTTAATTCTCGTTCAATTTCTTGTCTATCAGCAACATTTTCTTTTCCAGCAGTCTTGTATGGAATTCTAGTTGAACAAATATGAGATACAATGATGAATGGTGGTTCGCCTTTAACCTTGTATCGTCCCCAATCAGTATCATTAACAACTTTAAGAACTACGTCACTTCCTTCATCATAAAGTAAAGGAATTCTATTAGCATATCGATAAACATGAGGTCCACCAGATTTTATGTCACCACCATAAGCTATTCCCATCTCAACAATAAATGGGAATCCAGAATATGCTGAAGCTGGACGTTGAACCACAGCAGTAAAATCAGGATTGAAAAATTTCTTGATTCCTTTTTCAAGAGGCTCCGCACCCAAAGGTGCCAAACAACTAGAATCAGGCGCCATAAAATCAT
>Ga0209657_1001805_pt1 | contig 12544 bp, 16 predicted proteins | sample SaaInlV_100m_DNA_FD_184650 | JGI IMG/M metagenome (GOLD analysis project Ga0209657, IMG submission 184650) | Marine microbial communities from expanding oxygen minimum zones in the Saanich Inlet - SI037_S3LV_100m_DNA (SPAdes) (version 2) | ecosystem: Environmental > Aquatic > Marine > Intertidal... | reverse complement strand
CTATCAATTGAAACAATATCGTATCTAATGCCAAAACACGTATGATTGCTCGCTGCATGCCTATCCTCGAAATTTAATGGAACAGTAGAACGAGTAACTTCCCATATATTATTGTGAATTCCAATATTTGTCAATTGTTTCTCAAGTCTACAAGCGACAAGCTCTATATCATCGTAACTTGTAGAAGCACCGACATCCCATTCTCTCATATGTCCGTTTTGAGTGGTTACACCTTTTATCACCCAAATGGGAGTTTTTTTATCTAGAGTTAGCATCACTGACTTCATAGTTTTAATCTTTCAACTCTAATAGGGTCATATATTACTCCGTTTCCAGTAAAATTTGAAAATAGCTTATTGTCTGGAAAAACAACGTTAAATAGATCATGATTACTTCTGACATATGGGCTACGAGATATCCCAATCTCAAATAATCGCTGATTAAGATAAACGCAGTAACTCTCTGCCTCCTCAAGACTTGAACAATGCCCGACATACCACTTTACTGTTCTGCCATTATGTGTATTAATAGTGGTGCCTTGAACACCCCAAATGCTACTACAAATTCCGCTGTTAAGATATAAAACTATTGCTTTCATTCAATTAACTCCGCACTCGAAATACTATAGAAAATTCCATATCCACGATAATAATTAATAGCACTTCTGTCTAAAAAGTAATTAGGTAAAATTTTATCAGGGCATGGCTCATATATTTTTTGTGGGATTCCTGCCAGATCCAAACCGAACTTCAAGTCGTCAAGATATTTATTGGCATTATCTTCATCTAAAAAATAACCGACAGTCCACGCTTGATTCAGCGTTGAAGCTGCCGCCGACGCTACCGCTTTTGTAAATCCAACAATAATCCATACTTCTTGGACTTTTTGTAAATCTAAGATATTAGCTTTCATTCTGGATTATATGCCGCCGTTAAGGTTTTTACATGGTACTCTACACCATAAATGCAATAGTTATTAAAAATCTCAAAATCCTCAAAATCAAAAGGCAAATTAACCGCACCCTCAACTATCTTACAAGCATCATTTGGTATTCCCGCCTCAACTATCTTATAATTGAGCCTCTTTGCGCACTTAAGTGCATCATTGCGGTTTGTAGAATATCCAACATTCCAATGCTGAACTCCAGCTTGTGATGTTGTTACGCCCCTAATTACAAAAATAACTGAGTTTTCATCTATTCTTCTAAATGGTCGGTTGCCTAAACTAATTATCTTTGCTTTCATATGTAAGGATTAGCCCACACTCTGATCATATCATGTAAACACTCAGTTTGATCATCCACTGAATATCTTATTTGCTTTAAATTGTCAGAAGTTGACAAATAAACTTCTACTGCCCTTTCAAGTAATTTGCTTTTAACTTCATTGTTAATATATTTCTTGCTTATGTTGTTATGTATGTTTTTAGCATAATCCACCATCATGTCTGCCATAAATGGCAATGGAATTATTTCGCCTCTCTTAACGGCTTTGCTTACAGTTTTAGTCTTGGGTGGCTCTATCTCTAAGTAATCTTCAGGGATTCCTAGCTTTCTAGTCATAAACTTTTTAAGATTGTCAACATCATTTAGTTTAATTGCTAAGTTCTTTTTCTGATCATAGGTCAATTCTTCATTATGCCAAACACATGATGGAAACTTCCCCATGCCTAATATTTCATTTCTTACAGAATTCCAAGACATTCCTTGACTAAATAGATGACAGATCATTAAATGCCATCTAGCTTTCGTTACAATAATCTGAGCGAGTACATTAGAATTAACTCCAAGACTTAAAAACGTTTCCAAAGAAGAAACTGCTGTGGGATAATCCTTGTCCATATCATTTGAAAATTTATACAACACTGCCTCTTTTGAAGTAGGGAAAGTATAATCAAGAATAAACTCTCTCGTAACTACAGAAGGAGATGTAATACATAATTTATCCACCTCTGAGGATATCATTGCCCTATTCTTGCCAACTAAGTTGACTAAAATTTTAGCAGCAGAACTGTCAATCGTTCTCTTTCTTTTTGCAAACAGGTCCTGGACATATTTTGTGGAGCTTTGAGTATCATTCTCTGCAAAGTCTCCACCGCTGTTAACTAAAACAAAACTTTTATTAGACTTTAGTTCATTAATCCACTCTTGCCACGTTTTATTGATCCCTTTTTTTGGATCGATCTTTATAGTTCCAGTGGAGTCCCATATTACAAATTTAAGAGTAGGTGAGGAATTTTGAACTAGCTCAGAAAGGAATGATCTTGTTTGCTTCCTATTTGGAAGATCTTTTATAAGAACTACTTTTTTGCTATGTCCAAATTGCTTAAAGCCTGACATCATTCTTATTTCGTCACAAGATTGATTACTCGCAGATACAGTTTCCCAATAAAAAGACTTATACTTATTCTTCGCCTTTGTTACTGTATCTTCGCCAAGCTTTGCGTCACCGATTATTAATACTGGTGATGGCATGTCGCTCATTTTTTACCTCAGATAAGGTGAGAGTATTTAGGATTATCAATAACCATAGAATAGTATTCTAAGTTCTTGTCTTTAGAGCTAATTACTTTTACGGATTTTAGGTCATCAGGAATTAAGAATGTTATATTGTCGTCCTTAATAACTTTAGCCACCTCCATGATATGTTTAACACCCCAAATCGCTTTAACATCTTTAACTAAGTCATTTACTGGAGCATTTGAAACATTTGGTGCATGTCCATCTTCTGATATAGCATGTATTACAACCGTATCGGTAGAATCTTTGCTCTTTTTAAAGTAGAATAAAACCATATGCTCATTAACCATTGAAGCTGACACTAAGCGGTTAGTTAAAATCTCCTTTGGTATACTGCCTAATGCCGTGTATTTCTTCCCCATCAACATTGCAACTGTTGGAAACTTATTGAACTCTTTTGAGTCTACGGCAGAGATTCTAACACTCCAATCTCCAATACTTAGAAAGACTTTGTTCTTGTCTTCGTCATATGCAACAGATAGTGTGTCGCCTCTGGCAATCTTCGAGATTCCTTTCAAAAATGTGGCAGGAATCAATATCTTTTGGCCGTAAGAAACGTTTCCATCAGTAGAGACAGTTTCAGTAAAGAACTTCTTGTCTACATCTGAAGCTTTATCTAAGCAATAAGTGGAACATCTATGACAATCAGAAGCAGCCATATAAACATTACCCTTATATCTCTCAAGAACAATACTGTCAAAAATATGCTGATAATCTTTAGGTTGTGAAGAAAACGCAACATTTTTCAAAGCGTCTGTTAATTGTACAGACGGAATATTGATAAGGGTCTTTGGAGCATCCTCAAAATCAACTGAGTTCATTTGCTCAGGATCATAACAGTCCAAGTTCCACTTATTACCTGTCTTCGATTCATCTCGCGAAACAATCTTTAATGTGCCAATCTTTTTTACAGATATTGATTGTCCGCTGCCATAATCTGTATCGGCATCTCCAGTCTTAATAATTTCTGGAACTTTCAGTTTCACTAAAGTCAAAGCAATTTTAGATTTAAATTGTTTAGAGGCCCAACCAAATAGTTCTTTTGCTGGAACCAAAACAATACCTTCTTCCTTAACCTCAATCCCACTTTCTTCCGCAAGGTCAATTGCCCATTTAGTTGCTAACTGACTTGCGCCAGATTCAAACAAAAGTTCATCTTTTGTGGCAGTTATCTTTACTGACTGTATTAGTCTATGAAAGCTGCTTGTATCTCTTTGAGCTTCGTCTGACAATGCTGACATTGCCCCTCTTTCCAATGCACAGATTAGTGCCTTTTGATCAATTGTAATCTTCATTGAGTTCTCCTTGTACGATTAATTAATTAAGAAAAAGCAAGGATATAAATTCCTTTGCTCTATAAAAGACTCACCATTGTAAACGGTTCGGAGGTTTAAGCTACGAAAACTCGTTTTTATTTCGCTTTCCATATCCTCTCCATAAATCAATCTATTGCTCTCATAGTCCTTAATTATAATCGAACTTATTGGATTTACAAGGTCTAAGGAGAAATCTTTTTTCATAACGCTATTATAAGTCAAACTTATGACATCATCATAGCAATTAGTAAGAAAGTTTATTTCTGATTCCACTAAGGCGACTATACCGAATTTTCTGCAACTGTGCATAATTGCAGAACATATTTCATTACTTGTTATTGATCCGTCATTGTAATTAATTTTTACCATACGATTATATGGTAGGGTGGTACAATGCAACTGATTCTTTAAAAAATTATGACTTATTTCCATAAAAGATTGTACTGTACTCCAATTAGGGAACTTTGTGTTTTCTAATGGAATTGCAGTATTTGCTTTCATTTTTTCATAAACAATGGAAGATCTTCCGACTCTGATTCTCCTTTTAGTTTACCTGCCTTTTTTCTGATTCTCCACAAAGCATTATCAACGGCTTTGTTTCGTCTGTGTCTGCCTGGTAAATCTAAAGAACCGTAATCTTCACCCATGCGCTCAGTAATATTCTTGCCAATCTCTTTATACGAAGAATTTGTTAAATACTCCTCTAAAACCATTTGCTCGAAGTCAGACAAAGACCCCATTAAGCACCGTTTAGTTACAGCAACTGCCTCTTTTTGTTCTGTCACAACATCAACTGACGGAGTGTCGTCTGGAATTAAATTTGCGAATGTATTATTTGGACAGTCATCTCCTGGTGTAAATTGACTATCTAAAGATACTGCTCTATTAATAGATTGATCTCTTTGTCTGTTTTTAGAAGCATTCAATATAGTAATTAAATGTCGTCTAATGCACATTTTTGCAAAATTAAGAAAACTCATGCCCTTACCAACCTTAAAATTTGGTATAGCCTTGAATCTTAATGCTATTAAAGCCTCTTGATAAGTATCTGAATGGTCCATACCCCGAATGAAGGGGAACTGCTTCAGAACTACATTAACTAAATAGCTATGCATATACAAAAGTATTCTCTCATATTCATAATCACTTTTTTTAGATGAGGGATCTATTTGTATATCTAATACGATTTTATCTAACTGTTCTTGAACTTCTTTCGGCGTTCCTACTAAGGGTTCATTAATGCTTGGGATTTTAAATAATAATTCCTCAACACCTTTACTCTTAGTAGAGTCAGAATCTTTTTTTGTTTTTTCTTTATTTACTAACTCCATATTACCTTCTTATGCGAAGGATTTGAAAAAGTCTATGTTATTTTTTTGGTTGTAACCTTGCTGTGCATCGAATAAGTGTGGATTCCAAAACCAATCTTTTATTTATACTATATTTTAATTCTTTCTCAATCGTTGAGAACTCTTTTGACAGAGCATTTAATTGAGACAGACCCATTGTCTTACTCAATTTTACTAATTTTTGAATTTCGTGATCTGGGAGATCTACTAATTTAGTACTCTCTCCTTGAACCTTAATCATCAAAATTCCTCTAAACACCTCAGAAATCTCATACAAAAGACTTCTAATGTTAACAGATCCAACAATCATATCATTGCTTCTTTCCATGACTGTTGAATAATCACCTTTTGACATAGACTCAACTAAATCGTATACTCCTTTGCGATCTGCCATGCCAAAATATTTGCAAACTAACGATTCTGTAATTGTTCCCTCACCAATTACCGTAAACATCTGTTCTAAATAACCAATTGCATCGCGCATACTTCCTCTTCCCATTTGCGCAATAGCAAATAAAGCAGATTCCTCACACTTGATGCCCTCTTCATCTTTAATAACACTCAATCTTCCTGCAATCTTCCCTGACGAGATCTTGTTAAAGATATGCCTTTGGGATCTAGACAAAATAGTGTCAGGAATCTTATCTGGCTCAGTAGTGCAAAAAATGAACACAAGATACTCAGGAGGCTCTTCAACAATCTTCAATAAAGAAGAAATCGCAGTAGCACTAAGTTGATGACATTCATCTATAATAAATACTTTCTTCTTAAAATTTTGAGGACTCCAAGAAGCACTCTCTATCAAGTTCGCAATATCCTCAACCTTTCTTTGTTTAGCTCCATCCAATTCAATTACATCTGTTGCCGCACCATAAGGAATTAATTTACAAGCTTCACACTCTTCGCAAACTTTTCCATCCTGAACATTGGAACAGTTTAACAAATTAGCTAGAATTCTTGCTGACGATGTTTTACCACAACCTTTTGTGCCACTAAACAAATAAGCATGGGCAAATCGATTGTATTTCGACGCTTGCTTCATCGTAGCCACAAAATTCGGTTGACCAACTAATGAATTTAGTTGTTTTGGTCTTTTCTTTAAATATAAAGAGTTTTTGCTCATTATTGCGTATCCTTTCTCATATTAATATTATACCACACTATATTCCTTCCTGCCTATATTTAATAAAAAATAAATCAGAACAGGCAGGAAAATACAATAGTAATATAGAACGCAAATCGCAAAATACAACTGCTCTTAGACAATACGAGAGAACATCTTTTTATTGTCTTCCTCTTGAAGATTGCACACAACAATCTTGTCATTTTCTTTAGCAGACATTAAAGCTAAATGAACCCAATAAAGTGAACTTACTTTATATCCTTTCTCTCTCACTTGAGATACTTGATCATCTGACAATTTCATCTTCATTAATGCAGAACCGAATTCTTTAACGTGATCGTTAATGTCTTCAACGTGAAACCCTTTATCAATATAGCTCTGTAATTGATCAGAACTCTCTTTTAAAATACCAACTAAAATTTTCATAATTATGCTCCTAACGCTTTTCCAACACCAACAAAAGGTAGCGTATGTAATAAAGCTCCTATGTTCGCTGCTCTCTCAATTGGCTTATAAATTACACAAAGAGATTCATTAAAAGATACAGAACACTTGTCTGAGATCTTTATATCTATAGTATTAACTCCAGTACTTGCGTCTAAGTCATTGTAACTTATTCCCTTTATGTAATATACTATGCTACCCGTAACCGTTTGCATGCCAATCCTTATTTTTTTAGGGAACAAATCATTTGAAGAATTAGTACCTGCTGTATAAATTGGGAGGCAAGGGTTATTTACAACAAATGAGAACATTTGAATTTTATGTGTGCTTATAGAAGTTATACCGACCTCATCCCAAGTTAAAAGCTTCTCAGGAGAAGTCCATCTATAGGACCCCGTTCCTTCTGTCATTTCTCTAGCCATAATACCAAGCTGAATTGTCGCATGGTCTCCAGCAGTGACACTAAAATTAAAAGAGCTTACTTTGCAAAACTTAAAAACCCTTTTAACGTCATTGCACGCATAAGTAAACTTTAACTCAAAATCATCCCCTGTCTTTACTAGATCAAACGCCTTTTGAAGATTTTTTGCAGTTGCAGGAAAAGAGACGTTGCCAGTGCATATTTTGACTCCAGGTCTCCAAAACGTTTTTTGAACGTTAAGTTTTCCATCATCTCCCTTAGTATCAAGTCCAGAGGGTAAGCTGTCTCTTAAACCGATTATGTGGTCGTAAAATTCTACTTCTTGCTTTACATTTACGCTAAACTCGCTAACTCTAATTTTTAGGCCATCAATAACACCTAGCCCCATATACCCGCTTTTTAAAGCCATTAAAACACCTTAACTTAGTCAACCTCCCTCAGTAGGACCTTCAACATCTGCTTCAGTATGTTTGCATTTTGGATATTGATTGCAACCGAAGAAAGAGGAATTTTGTTTCCTATTCTTTCTTTTTTGCAAGTAACCTTTCCTACCTGCCTTCTTGCAAGCAGGACACTCTTTTGTCTTGTCAATTACTTTTGCCACCTTAGGTGTCAACTTGTTATCTTCCCCTAGATTAAATATACTCTTGCACTCAGGATACCTATCGCAAGCATAAAATACTCCGTACTTACCACCCTTCTCAATAACATTACCCTTGTTACATGCAGTACACTTTGTGTCTCCAACGACTTTAGCTTCGGCTCCCTTAGCCTTCCTAACTCTTTCCATCATAACGTCATAAGTATCTTGAACCACATCTATGTAAGATCTACTCCCATCTTCAATAATGTCCAGATTAGACTCTAACAAGGCTGTGTACTTCAGATCCATAATAAAGTCATTGAATTGTTCAAAAAGATAGTCGGAAACTCTTATACCTAACTCGGTGGCTTCAAGGGTGCCTTTCTTATCCTTCTTACGGACATACTCTCTCTTCTGTATATTCTCCATAATTGATGGATAAGTAGAGGGACGACCCACTCCTTCTTCTTCCATCTTCTTAACTAGACTACCCTCATTGTATCTTGGAGGTGGTTTAGTTGTACCTTTAATCTTTATAAGTTCGTTAAGATCCAATGCTTCCTTCTCTACGACAGATGGTAGAACTACATCTTTTGTAGAAATATGTGTATAAACCTTTGACCACCCATCAAAACGTACTGCTTGACCTTTAGATATCAACTTATGCTTAGTACTAGCAGCAATAGTATAAGTTACAGTATCCACAATCATAGGTTTCATCTGACATGCAATAAACCTATCTCTTATTAGCTTGTACAACCTCGCTTGCTCAACATTTAAACCACTTCCAGTAAAACTACAGTCTGTTGGTCGAATACACTCGTGAGCTTCCTGAGTAGCTGATTTTGCCTTCTTTTTGTAGAAATTCGATTTAGTGGGAAGATAGGTATTCCCATATTCTGAAGTAATTAGTTCTCTAACTTCTTCAACAGCCTCTGAAGCTATATTGTACGAATCTGTGCGAATATATGTGCAAAATCCTTGTTCATAAAGCTTTTGTGAGACTTGAGCAGTCTTCTTGATCGGCCAATTAAAAAGAGTAGACGCTGTGGTCTGAAGCGATGAAGTATCAAACGGGTGTTTCGCACCTACATTCTTTGCCTTTTTATCTACCTTGTCTACTATGTATGACGCTTTCTCTAAGTCCTTGTATTCTTTTTCTACTAATTTTTGGTCCAAATACTTGTTATCCTTGTCCTTAGTTATAACTCGCGCCTTAAAGGACCCTTTCTTGGCTTTTAAGTCTGCATCAACATACCAAAAGTCTGTTGGCTTAAACGCACTGATCTCTTTTTCTCTTTCTGCAACAATATTTAAGCCTATTGATTGAACTCTTCCAGCAGAAGTCTTTGACGCAACCTTTTTCCATAACAATGGGGAGATAGTATATCCGATAAGTCTATCTAATACTTGTCTAGCCTTTTGAGCATTCACAAGATTATCATTGAGTGGCCTTTTATTCTCTAAGGCTGCTAAAACTGCTTTTGGCTGTAACTCTGTGAATGTTACTCTAGTACATTTTTTCTGATCTCTTTTAGGTAGTACGTCGTAAATATGCCAAGCTATCCCTTCCCCTTCTCGGTCAGGGTCCATCGCTAAAATGATCTCATCCACTTGAGAAGCGATCTTCTTAATTTTCTTTACAACCTCACCATACCCTTTAGAAATTTCAAACTTAGGCTCAAATCCGTTTTCGATATCAATATTCATCCCTTTAGCTGGTATAGCCCTTATGTGTCCCACAGAAGCAACTACAATATATTCCGAACCCAATATTTTGTTAAGCTTGCCTATCTTATTTGGCGATTCCACCACAAACATTTTCTTATTTGACATAAATTTAATTCCTGTTTTTCAAAGTCGTATATATCATAACAAAGATTTTATAAAATACAAGGGTCTTGTAAAGATATAGTTGTTCTATTATACATTTTTAAGAAGAAAAAATCTAAATAAAAGTGATGTGTACGCAGGGTTTCCCCAAAAAACTCCTGAAACAATATGTGGACAAACACAAATGGATACATCAAATTATGACATTATCAGATGGAGTACAACTTTATGGAGTAGCACTCACGACACTAACACTAGTTGTGGGGACCATTAGATATCTAATCTCATCAAGAATTTGTCCCTTAGAAGATAAAATTAAAGAACTAGAAGAAGAGACTGATGATGTTAAAAGGGCTCTAGTAAGTGATGTAAAAGAAATCTCTCAAGGAAACTTTGACTTCAGATTGAGATATGAGGGGGCAATAAAAGATCTGAGGCTATTGATCTCAGAGAGATATGTTCCTAAAGTGGATTACGAGAAACACTTAGATGAGTTAAAGAGAAAGCTTGAAAACACCCTAGAACGAATCGAAAATATCCGAAGAGACCATAAAAAATGAAAATACTTGTACTTGAATCCGATCCCTTTGAACAGGAGTGCATATCTAGAGCATTAAAGTCGTGCAACCTTTCATATGAAAACACTGCCACAAAAGCTATAAATAGACTAGGAATGGAGCATATGGATTTTGCTCTTGTTGATGCAGACTCAAAAGCATATGCGTGTTCATGGGAAGACTTAACATCTTTCCTGAGGACAATAGGAATTGATTATGCAGTGTTCTCGTCCAATGGAAAGGTCGGTATGAAAAATGGTCAAAAAATCATTTCCATACTCGACCTTCCCAATGTGATACCTCAGGAAGAGATTGCTAAAGAGATATCTCTTTAGTCCTCTTCTCCCTCTGCTTCATCATCAATCCCTGGACGCAAATCCAAATCGAACTTGATTGGATCACCAGAAGTCAAAGAAGGCAAGTCAGCACCCTCAATAGTCCAATCAAAACTTACAATGTCCAAAAAGATTCGAAAATCTACACAATCTGGAGCGATAAGTTTCTCTTCATCTACTGAGATTCTCAAAAGAGCATTAAGAATAGTCCACTCTCTTCTAGCATCGTCCCACTCATTCCATCTACTATAGTAGAACTCTATAATGTAACGAACTTTAATGTCATTCATCACAAGAATAGCTCTCTCAGCATTCTTTACCGATTTCACAGTAAAATCTTTAGCTTTTTTGCCTGCTTCTTTGTTTTCAATACCAAGGACGGCTACTTGTCCTTCTCTTACTTGCCACAATACGTCAGGGTATCTCTCCACCAACTTGTTAACAATTTTCTGACCATCTTCAATAACTGTATAAGTTTTCTCAGCCATTTTTTACTCCTTTGTTTTTGTTGTTAAAAAATCATAAACTTTTACCATTTCATCATAATGAAAGTAACACATATGTCCAGTTATCATTATGACAGAATTACCCTCATCAACTTCGTAAGTTTTTACAAACTCCTCTCCCGAACTTACACCCCAATAAAAGTGAGTTCCAATTGGTATCTCGGAAAACTCTACTTCCCTCACAATAGAGGGATCACTTATTTCTAAAGATTCTCCTTCCAATGGATAAAAAACAATTTCTTCAGACATACCTCAACTGTGCCTCCTTAGTATACTCTCTAGCTTTATCAAGTAGTCCATTTAGTTCATCATGTGTATAAGGTGTGACTCCATTAGTTGAAACCATGTCATACAAATACTTAGTTGGTCTATATTGCTGCAATACCCATCTGCAATCATCTTCCATTTGCTTACCCAATTCTTCAATTGTATTCATAGTGACATATGGAGGATACAATGTAGTTCTTACTTCAAAATCAAAATCATCTCTTGACTTTATCTGCTCATCAAGAACACACTTACTTACCATGGACTTTACCATAGAATTGTTCCCATTAATCAAATCCAAAAACTCATATACCTCTTGATCAGAAGATTTCAAATCTAATGCCACATAATTTAGCTTAGGCAACACTTTTACCAACCTATCAGGAAATACTCCATGAGTAGAAATCCCAATCTTTAATCCTTTTGCAATAAAATGATCGATAAGTTCACCAATATTCTTTAGCATGAACGGTTCGCCTCCAGAAATCATTATCATCTCTGGTTTCTCTTCGTCAACAAATTTATCTACAACATCAAGTGGAATTACATCCTTTTTCTTTAACTGTGATTTTGCTAATATAGCATTGAAGCAAAATGGACACTGAAAATTGCATCCTTGTATAAAAATTGATGGAGCAAAAACCTTGATTCCCGCTTCACTTGTTTTATTGAATCCATATATATTTGGTATACTCATTGTATTAATTCCTTTATTTCTCGTACTTTAAATGTGGCAAATGGAAGCTCGTAATACTCTTTAAAGGGGTTTGTCTCAAATTGCACATTTACTACACCTGATTTCTTTGCTACTAAATGTATGTTGGCTAGAGTAGGATAAAGAAGAGGATCAAAAAATATTTCATAATTTTCTGTGTGCTCCAGCGTTCGAAGAAACGAACCTCCAGTATTTCCAGAAAACAGCTTAAATTGAAAAAAGTAAGTAAGATCAACAATCTCTAAAGCGTAGATATTATCTTGTAGACGAATAGTTCCCCAAATACTATTTAACTGTCTCTCCCCACACGCCCTTGTTATCTCCTCACATATACTGTCATTTGAACGTTCTGAGGGTTCTGAGGGTTCTAATACAAGTTCACTACTAAACGATTGTTTAAAAGCTATCAATTGTTTGTCTCTATTAAGAGACTTAGAATCACCATCTCTATAGATATAAGAAGCTATATCTTTGGTCCTTTTTGAGTTAGAAAGCAAATCATATAGGATTTTTCTATGGCAATTAGCACCGTTGCAAGTATTTTCCCAGCAACACAATATGTTAATTTTTCCTTTGT
>Ga0209657_1001799_pt1 | contig 12574 bp, 18 predicted proteins | sample SaaInlV_100m_DNA_FD_184650 | JGI IMG/M metagenome (GOLD analysis project Ga0209657, IMG submission 184650) | Marine microbial communities from expanding oxygen minimum zones in the Saanich Inlet - SI037_S3LV_100m_DNA (SPAdes) (version 2) | ecosystem: Environmental > Aquatic > Marine > Intertidal... | reverse complement strand
AAGGAGTAGAATCAAATGCTTCATCAGAACAAACACCAGCTAAAGGACTACACATAACATTTCTAACAGAATTACCACATGCTTCTCTAGAAGTCATTCCAACCTCAGATAGATTTCTAAGAATCTCAGAAACATCTTCAAGAATTACCCAGTGTAATTGAATACTTTCTCTAGTTGTAAAATGTGCATTTCCAATAGAATACTGTTCACTTAATTGAGATATTTTTTCAAATTGATGAGGATAAATTTCACCAGCAGGAAGTTTTATTCTAACCATGGCATAATCGCTAGTCATTCTAGTACCATATGCACCATGTTGAAGTCTGAACCGTCTAAAGCTGTCTTCATCATACTTGCCTTGACGGAATAATTTTACAGTTTTAGCAAAATTATCTGCTTCTTCTATTCTAGCCCAATTAATTTTGGGTTTTACAGGTTTAGCAGTTTGTTTAAGATCAGGTGTAGTCAATACAAAGAAAACAGTGTAGTTTAGATATAAATTTTTGACATATGGGAGGTTTGGTAAGAAAATATTCAATAACAGACATTATTTTCCGGTTTTCCATATCAGAAAATTTTCAAATATTGAAATTAGTTTTGCCTAAGTTGTAAAAAAGTAACACTTAGTTCTAGGGGTATGTAAGTAAGAAAGATAAGTTTAGTCATTTAAAAAAATGGACCTCTTTGTGTTTGAGGTTTAGTTGTCTATTGATTTTCTCCAAATTGGTCTATCTTGCTTCCAACGAGTTTTCTTTTTCTTAGCCATCTCCTAAAGGCTTTGCAACTTCAGAAAAAATAGTTCTACCATTCTTTCTTTTACCTTTAGGATTTAGAACGGTCATGCTAATTGACCAGCTCCGTCAGAAATAGAAAATCTGTTTCTTTGTTGTCTTTGATGTTTCTTTTGTCTTGCCATAATACCACCTCCTTTCAAATCCAAAGAGGTTGCTTTTGTTAACCTTTTGAAAATGTTGGACAGCTGTCAGAGGATTGACAATTTTTGCTCAATGGCATTGTTGGATGACATTGTTGGATGACATTGTTGGATGACATTGTTGGATGACATTGTTGGATGACATTGTTGGATGACATTGTTGGATGACTTGTTTTTTAATTTCGTTTTGGCAGATATGGGACCAGGGCCCTTGCAAACTCCATTATGTTTTTTGTTTGAAGGTACACCGTACCTGGCCCTATGATTTGAATTACTAGCGCATCGCCTCCAAACAGAGTTGTTTTCAAATTCCCGTGTTTTGTAACCCTGTAGTCCGCCGTTGCACTCAAAGCCACCAATTGATAATTATCCAGAATCATCTTTTCGCCTGGCTGCAACTCTTTTTTAATTATCCCTCCCCATGCATTGACAAACATGTCTCCGCTGCCTATGGTTTTTAGCATGAACAAGTTGCTTCCAAAAATTCCTTTTGTAAATCCCTGCCACTTGGTATCCAGCGTAAGATTTCCTGAGGAGCCAACAAACGCCCCTGATTGAACGATAAACTCCTCTTCAATCGCAATGACCTCTATGTCGCCAAGCATGTTTCCTGTAAGGCCTAAAACGCACCCGTCTTCTTGCGCAACAAACTCGTTAACAAAAAATGACTCCCCTCCAAACGCTGCGGCCTTTAGCGATTTTAGAAACCCGCCTTTTCGCATTTTAGTTTCGGTGAGAATATCTCCTTTCATGAAAACCATGGCAGCAGCTTCTGCAGTTATTTTTTCCCCCTGACTTAGCGTAAATTCAATCAATCCCATTGGATTTTTCATAATTTCATATTTCAATAATTTGTTGAATTTTTCTTAATATTTATGAGTTAAATTTTCTTAAACTCTAAACTGATACATTATAGATCACAAGAACTTCTTTATACTGATCATTTTAGCACTTGTTATTGAATAATTTTATTCTATTAATTCCATTACTTGCAATACTTGGCGGTGTTGGGCTAACTTTTGATTCTGCTTTTGCAGAAGATATTACATTATATGAAACATATTGTACTGACATGATGGGTGGATCCTGGAATGATTCTACATGCACGCTAGATAATTCCTACGCCTTTTCTGGTTTAAATTCACTGAGAATTCCTGAAGGTATTACTTTACAAATTAACGGCGGCCTCATCGACAACACCGGAACCATCATCAACGACGGAACCATCATCAACGACGGCACCATCGACAACTATGGGAACATCTTCAACTACAACAGCATCATCAACAACAACGACGGCATCATCTACAACTCCGGCACCATCGCCAACGACGGCACCATCGCCAACGACGGCACCCTCAACAACAACATCGACGGCACCCTCAACAACGAGGGCACCATCGACAACTTCAGCATCATCTACAACTCCGGCACCATCGACAACTATGGGAACATCTTCAACTACAACAGCATCATCAACAACAACGACGGCATCATCTACAACTCCGGCACCATCGCCAACGACGGCACCCTCAACAACGACGGCATCATCTACAACTCCGGCACCATCGCCAACGACGGCAGCATCCACAACACCATCGACGGCATCATCAACAACGACGGCACCCTCAACAACGACGGCACCATCCACAACACCATCGACGGCATCATCAACAACGACGGCACCATCCACAACAACGGCGGCACCCTCAACAACGGCGGCACCCTCAACAACGACGGTATTATCCTATATGGTGCAGTTGAACCAGTTACAGATGCAGACAATGACGGTTTTGCTTCAATTGAATCTGGAGGTAATGATTGTAATGATGCTGATGATACAACATATCCTGGTGCTCCTGAAACTGTAATTGGACTAGACCAAAACTGTGATAGTTTAGTTTTTCAAGACAATGATGTGCCCCAACCACCTGTTCAAAATAATGAATTCGAATTAACCGCTCAATTATGTGAAGATGTTGCACTTGATGAGATTAATGTTCAATGGACTGCTCCAATTTTACCTGGCTATGCTGGAACTTGTATTATTAATAATGAATTTGAGGGAACAGACAGTGCAGGTGAAACCATTATTGTTAGTCAAGATGTAATTCTACTTTTAAGAAATGCTGCTGGCGGAATTGCTGAGGGTGCTATGATGCAAGTTGATGGGGCACTAGTACTTGAAAATACTGTATATGGAAATATGGGATTGTTGCAAGTTGATGGCTATTTACACATTGACGAGGATTCACGTTTTTACAATATTGGTATATTTACACAATCAATCACCTATCAGGGCCAAACATCTGAATTAACTGGTTTGGGTGAATTGATTGTAGGGCCTAACGCTGATGTCTTGCTTGAAAGTGAATTAAAAAATAGTGGTTTGATTGAGAACGCTGGAGCATTTGAGATAAACATGTGCAGTGGCTCAGTTGATAATATTAGAGCAGCAACAATCACAAATGTTGCAAACGGTGTTGTAAATGAAATTGCCTGTGATGAACAAGCAAACGCTAATGACGAACAAGCAAATAATAATCAAATCACTTGCGGCACCGGAACCGAGCTGTTTAGAGGGGAATGCAGAACAATTCCAGTAAGAGATGCGCCTGTAGTGCAACCACCTGTAGTGCAACCACCTGTAGTGCAACCACCTGTAGTGCAACCACCTGCAAACCCTCAAGTTCAGGAAACCGTAACCCCGATCGGACTGATTGCAACCGTAACTGACAATTATGAAAACGGCGTCACGACACTTGACATCAAATTTAACAAAAACTTTGTCAACTATGAAATTGATGTAACCCAAAATGGCGACAGGCTACTCAAAGAAACATCTCATGCCATGGGAACTACTGTAACTTACAAAGTTACTGCAGCAGGCTCAGTTGAAAATCCAATTGATGTCAAAATCACATCCTTAGGAATTGGACTTCCAGGACAAGAAGCCAGATGGACTGGACCAACTGGTGTAGTTACAACTGTACAAGTAGTTCCAGAATTTGGAACAATTGCAATGATGATACTAGTTGTTGCAATAGTGAGCATAGTTGCAGTAACCTCAAAGTCCAGACTGATTGCAAAGTTTTAGACGGATTTTCTGGAAAACAATAATCTCAGATAGAAAAATTATAAGCTTATACGACTAATTTTCAATCCTAACTTGGTGCGTTACTTTCCAAATCAAATATTACCTCCAAGCTTTACGGAGATAATCATAATTTTTCATCCTCAATTTTCTTTAATTCTCCAAGTACAATCCCTTTCAATCTCACTTTGTCTTCTTCTTTCAGTTTTAAGACAGGTTTTACAGGAGGGATAGGAAGTTCACTTGCAGTTAGTTCTTCTTCATAGAATATTTTATCTAAATCGAGTTTCATCCAGTTACATTTCCAATGATTGTCTAGTTGATCCAACATCCACTTTGGGCAAGATGAGTTTCTTTGACCAAAGGGAAGTAAGGGCATAGGAGTATGTCGGGACTTTCTAAAATCTGCATTGTCATCATCACTTATCCCATAAACGATTTTTTCTGCTATGTTTCTTAGAACAGGGTCAGGTCTAGGTTTTGACCTCCTGAGGAATCCAAACATCAGTATCTCGGTAAATTCTCCTTTGATTTTGTTACGTTATACTTGGAATGGTAATTGATTTGTTTTGGAATTTTGTGTTCTACTTTAACATAATCGGTTTCTATTGGCACAGTTGGTTTTTCATGAGATATTACTCTACCATCCTTAAACCACTCAGGCATTTTTTTCCTCCAAGTGAAAGAACTTGATTATTTCTTCAACGGTTACTTTGTAAGATGTTATCCCATCAATCGCTTTTCCTTTAATGGCACAGGAAATACATTGATATTTTAATCGAGGTTGAACTTGGGTTTTTTTAATTTGTAGTGCTATTGGTTTTGTGTCCCATAGACTTGAAGACAAAACAATATCACAAACTACACATCTTCTACCAAAATCAAACTGACTTGTTAAAACTCGACATACAGCCATTATGGAGACTCCTTTAATGATTTAGTTAATGGCTCATAGAGGGAATGGTTTGTTACATCTCTTACCTCGATTGTGTAACCATTCCATTTTGATTCAGTAATCTTATCAGATATAGCAAAAGTAACAGTATCAAGATACTCAGTCCCCTCAGTTTGTTTGATGAATACTTGATCTGATTGAGATTGAGAAATATTGAATAAAACTCCGTTACACCAATACAAAACAGGACAGTCAGATATAGCCTCAGATTTTGTGATATTTTCTACTGTAGTTTTATGAATTGACAAAACAACTATTTCTTTAATCGTGTTGAGAGTTACTTTCATTCTTTATCCCCCCCTTTCTGTAATGTTCTATTGACTTGTTTGAGTTCTAAACTCCTAGTCCAATGATTAGTGCCATGTGTAAATTGTAGATGTTTATCAAACTCATCATTACCAATACATTTCTCATTACAGATTTTACAGATATTGATAGGGACTTTGTTATGTACTGCTTTCATGTGTCTTTGATAAACTACTATTGACGGATGTTCAAATCCACATTCACAATGATAAATGGTCTCCATCATACTGAGACCTCAGGTTGTTTGTCTGGGAATAGTTTAGTTGTTCTTTCTTGTAATCCGTATTTGTCTGCAAGTTCATTGAGATTGATTTTTCTTAATGCTAAAAATTGTTCAATGTATTTTTGAGCTTGCATTACTCGTTTTGGAAGTGTGATTATTCCTTGTTGAATTAATTTTAATTCTACAGCTCTTTTAGCATTATTGACTCCAAACTTTTTAGAATAATCTTTGGCAAAATCTTCAATGTTTAATGTGGTTGATTCAGTTACTTTCTCACAAGTCTGACAGTCTTTGTCAATCCAGCTCCTTAACGGAGAAACCACATAGCGAACAAAATCGCCATTAGAAAAAAGGTATGGAAGAAAAGGATCAAACGCTTTGTAAGTAAATGAATTTGACTTTCCCAATGGAAAATGAAACTTTCCTTGACCCATAGCCTGAATCCTTAATCTTCTAAACAAGTCTATTTTTTGATGATATTTTTTTCCTAACATCTCTAAAAGATATGTTACTTCTTCACTTGAACAACTTGAATAATATGTAAAATTAGCAATCCTCAAAAATTTATCCATAACTTTTTGTGCATGAGAATTAAAAATGACAATCATCTTTCTGTCAGTATTTCCATCAATATGACGAATCGTTGTAATTTCTGATTTTAATTTCTCAATTTGTTTTTTAGAAAAATCAGCTCCCATCCAGGACAAATCATCAAATACGAGGATCTGATTGTTTGAAGACAGACTTTTGATAGTAGCTGTAAAATCCACTAAATCTTCTTTCTGCATAAATTTGACTTCGTATGGAATTTCTGACATTGTATGACAAAGATGGGCGATTGATTCTGCTAGTGATGTTTTCCCAGATCCACTAGCTCCAATAATATTAATTCTAACCATTCCAAGTCTTGAAGAAAATTGTAAGATTTCGTGAACTGTACTTCTCAAACTATGGTTTCTTACGAGTTTTGCAGGTAATCCCTCCTTGTTCTTACCCCATGAAATAATGACAGGTTTCTTTCCTTGACTCCTTTTTGACTCGTTTGATTCAAGAATTACTGTCTCCATAACTAATCGCCCTTATCCTTGTAGCCTGAATCTTCCATATCATGACCATTTTGCTTAATGTACTCGATTCGATAAACTGCTAATTGCCTTTCAAGTTCTAAGGAGTAATTTCTCCCCCAAATCCTCATTTCTTTTGGATAAGTTCCTCGCCTCCGTTGTAATCCTGTTAGTGGTCTTTTAGGCTCATTGTAAATACAAACTCTGTAATGGGGTCGAGGATATTTTCTCAACTGAGATTCTACGGATTTCACACTTGAGACATTATTGCATTTTGGACATTCCCACATTTTACGAGTTTTTGATTCTGTTAGTAATACGAGAATTTCTGAACATTGTTCCTCAAAGATTTTAACTTCATGTAATTCAGAACAGGTTGGAACTTCAACTTCTTTGATGTATTCGTTGTCTTCTCCTTTATTGATAACTTTAGTTTCTGTTGTTGTGCAAGAGTTACACTTCCAAACAATGTAATCATCCTTTTGTTGATTCCATAAAACATTGTCAGTTGGAACTCTGTAGTCAATCTCTAAAGCTCCGTTCATGTGATTGAGTGCTAAAGACATTGTGTCCCAGTCCCCTGACTTGAGTGCATCATCCTTTTGTTTTCTCCAGTATGAAAACGTAGAAGTAAGATCAGGTAATACTCCAGCCTTACCACACATTATTCTCTAACCCCTAAGACATGACAAGTCTCAATACTCACTATAAGGAAATTATACATGGCAAGTGTACTTTTTCTATATAATTAAGGGGAAGACTTGTTAATTATTTGAATTAATAATTAATTAGAGAAAGAATATTTTGTTACTAGATAATAACAATTAGGAGTTGCTAATTTTGTAACGATTCGTAATTACAATACCTACAGATCAATATACAAATGTACAGAGAATTTGTGTACAATTGTACATACATCTGACAGATTTCGAAAACTGATTTGATTTAGAAAATAAGGTGGGGTAAAATGAAAAGATAGTATGGTTATGGGATTAAGATATGGGGGTTATTGTTCTAGTTTCATTGTTGGTTTAGTTCTTGTAACAATGTTCTTGATAACCCCATAGTGTATGACATATCCTAAGGGTCTCATTGATTCAGCAAACATTTCATTGTCTCTGTCAATTCCTGAAAATTCTCTAAACTCATCTACTAATCTTTTAACTGTCATTTTATCATCAAAGTTAGTAGAATCTTCATAGTGTTCCTTTAGCCATTCAACTTCAGGATTTGCAGATTTCTCCCATTCCATTCTAACTGTAGCAGAATCTTCATACTTACACTCAGAATCAGGTAAATTGATTATCCAGGATATGATTTTTTCAGCCTCAGATTCAATAATACGGTCTTCAAATCTTTCATCTTCTTCATATTTCTCAGTCCTTGTATTGTGAATTAGGGATAATCGGGCTGAATACATGGAGTCTTTTTGACTCTTTTTGATGGATGGGATCTGATTTCCAGTAATGAAGAACTTGACTTTGTTAGGATTTTGGTCTGCTTCTTTTCCAAACTCTCTAATCATTAGTGAACTTTCTCCAGTTAGAACTTTCAATCTAGCAAAGTCTTCCCAAATATCTGACAAGTCTTGAAAGATAACTAACCTCTTTCCTTTAATTTTGGATTGTGTGGCTCTGTCTTTTAGGAAAACATCCAACTCTACTGACATTGCATATTCATTCCCCATGCTTTCTTTGACAATATTTACTATGCTAGTTTTTCCAACTCTGTTTTTTCCAATTATTGTACTAATTCTTGAATCAAGATGTCCTGAGAATATTGATCTTAATCCCATCTTAATTCTTGAGTGTTCATGTTTTGAATAATCCTTAAAGAAATTCATAAACTGTTTTGGCTCATTGGCTTTAGTTGGTTTCAAATATCTATAATTTCTAAAACCCATGTCTGCTATTTCATCAGTATCTACAAGACAATGTTTAGTTATATCATAAACTCCATTTTGAAAAACAATCAGGTCTTTGTTTGTTTTTGGATAATCTTCTGCAAGTGATTCCATTTTGAATAAAATACTATCATAGTCGGGTTTTTCTAATTCTCCATATTGTTCTATTAATTCAACTTTTAATGTATGATTAATTTTTTCTAGGAAACCACTTTTGTTTTCAAAAACTTCATGGGTTTCTTTGTTGGAATAAAACTCTCTATCTTCAATTAGTGTTTTAGCAATTTTAGTTCTGTCAATATCTGAATTGCCTCCTTTTGGGTGTCCAACTTTAATTTTGAATTTATCAGGATTATCATAGACCTCATTGATTTTGTATTCAACATTATTCCAAGACCTTCCAGAAAAATTATCAGATAATTTCCAGTTTTCATAATTTTCTTTGATTTTGTCTATTGCTTCATCTCTTGTTAATTCATCATGGAGGCATTGTCTTGCTGATTCATGGTAGAAATTGTTAGATTGTTTTTCAGTTGGAGTTTTACCTTTACTGAATTGGTCTCTAAGATGTTTGTAAGAACTATTGTTTTCTTTTGGAAATTCAACTTCACAATTCTGACAAATTGAATCCACAAAATCATCAAAAGGTATGCCTCTAGCGTTCCAAATCTTATCAGTCCCTTTATTGACATATTTTAGAATCTTCTTAGTTTCTTTATCGACTATGCTTGACCCTACTCCAATAACATAATGTAACCATCCTTGAATCTCAATTATCTTAGTTTTTTGAACTGAAAAATCATAGAGTTCTATTTTTGTTGCAAAGTTACCTAGATTGATTACTGGGATATGCCATCCATTAGGAGTTTCAATTACCATGTAACCCTCCTTAATCATGTTCTTAGCAAAAGTTCTATATTTTTTCTTATCATCTAAATCAACAATGCAGTTTCTTCCCTCCTTAGTTGGTAAGATAGCATAGTTTTCATTTTCTGAAATTATTTGATTTGGTTTTGTTTGCCCTTGAGCTTTGTATCTTTTATCCCCAGCTTTCTTTTGTTGATTAGGGGTTTCATCAGGATAGATAGGAATTGCAAAACAGTTGAAACCATTTTTTCTAAATAAATCAATGTAAAACTGCTTTGTTGAAACTTTAACTGACATTATTTTTCTTCTCCATCAACTAAAAAGATGTAATATCCTCTACTGTAAAAAGGAGAATCAGAATGGTTTTGCCATTTACCATTTATCCTTTGATCAATACAATGAGCAGACCTATGCCCCATTTCTGTAGTGTAACCATGTCTATGCCATATCAAACAGTACGGACAGAATATTTTAATTTGATAATCATTTTCTTTTATTGCTTTGAAGATAGGAGTTTTACCTTTGAATCCTATTGGTATTCCGTATTTTTCAAGTAACTCTGCTTTCATTTTCTTAGTGAGTCGTTTCAATTCTTAATCTCCTTGATTGTTTTGATATGCTTCTTGAAGACAGAATTACTGTCAAAGTGTTTTTTACATAATGTTAATTTCTGAGATGGACTTGGTCCACACTCATAAGATACTGAATATCTAGCTGGAGTTTTGCAGTTATTTCCATTACATTTAGTCATAATAATACCCCCATGTTCACTAAATCAGCTAACTGCATGATTAGATCCTTAAAATTCTCGTTTGGATGATGGGTCTTCATGTGCATATAGAGACACCATAAAGTCTTGAAATTCTTGGCTCTACCTCTCTTATCAGAACAAAAAGTACATCCTACATTCAAGGATTTTTTGTAAGCTGGATTATGTGCTGAGGGTAAATTAGATTTTTTATCTGTAAAAGGAACTCTGTTTTCAAAGTGTCTTCCTTTTTTATTATTATCCAAAGAACAAGACATTACTTAGAAACTCCTCCTTTTGTCGGGATGGTTTTCTGAACTTCGCTGAGAAGAACTGGATGGATTCTTCTCAGCATTTTTTTGTTCTAAAAATTGTTCAATGAGAATACAAACTGTCTCAGAAAGTCTGTAAGCTGAAACTTCATTACTGAATTTTCTTTTTAATTTATGATCTATAGAAATTGAAAGTTTGTCTTTCTTCTCAGGTCTATTCAGAATTTGTAACCTCCATCCTCAAAATTTCTTTTGAGAATGGATTTTCACTTGTTGAAAACAAGTTACTAGCGAGTTCTAAGTCTTCTCCTGAAACCTCTATTGGTCGTGGGCTACCCAATGTTTCAGAACTTTTGAACATCTTACTTGTATTATCTGAAAGTTTGCTTCTTAGACTTTCAAGACCATTGTTGAAAATGGTTACAAGATTTGGACTTGTATTATGAATTAGATTTTCATCTAAAACAATCTGTCCATTGTAGTTTGAATTTGTTGTATTATTCACTACTATCTAGGAGTGCCTGTAGTATATTAATACTATGTTTTTATGAGGATTCTATGATACTATGAAAATATGTTACAAATATGCTACATCACAGATTGATAAGGATAGTAGAGTTAAAGAATGATGAAAACAGAATTAGATCATGAAAGTAAAACCTATTCTTAAAAAAATAACTTCAATGATTACTTTTGAGAATATGGAAAAAACTATGCAGACTTTCGATAAAGGTATGATATCTTTCAATAAAGGATTACAGGACTTTGGAAAATCTATGGATTCAATTACAAAAGAAATGTCAGAGGATATTTCAAAGTCTAATGAATCAAGTGCAAAAAGAGAATTAAGAAATAAAGAAAACCTCAAAAAGATTTGGGGTTAAATTACTGATTAAGTAATTCAATCCTCAACATCTTATCTTGCAGTTGTTCTACTATCTGCTCTAAGGCTACAATCTTTTTCTCCTTATCCTTACTTTCCACTTTGACAGATTCTATTAGTAATTCAGGCTCTAAGTCTAAGTAGAGTTTAGCCTGTTCTTCTTGAGGGATTCGGATGTATTGTTTGAGATATGACCCATGCCCTGATAGTGCATGACCATAGTCTGAGCCATTCTTTTGACTGGCTTTTGTAATGAAGTATGCTCTCATACTATGGATGTTTGTTACATACCGTATGGAGTTAGGGTATTTCTTGGTAAAACCTAACTTGGCTCTTAGTTTTCCAAAATACTGATCTTCATAAGAAACAGCTTGATGTACACTTGTCTTTAAGATATTGAAAAACTGTTCATTACATTTCACACAATCACAGTCTTCAGGATGATTGACAATATCTCCAAGTAGTAATTTCAATTTCTCAAAAGCCTCACTTGTAATGTAAGTCTCCCTTGATTCTTTGGTCTTGGTATTCTCAGCTTCTAAAACTACTCTGACAGGTCTTTCACTAAATCTAAAGTTCTTTCTAGTTAGGGTCAAAGCCTCCCCTATTCTCATCCCTGAAGTAACTAAGACATAGTACAAAGCCCTCCTTGATGGATTGCAGTTAGTCATAATCTGCTTTAATTGGTCTAGGGTTATTGGCTGTCTTTGGTCTTTTCTCTGCTTTGGAAAGGAGACATAATCTCTGATATCATCTATAGTCAATCTTATTCCATGACATTTTCTAAGATAGGATTTCATGAATCCAAAATAGAGTTTGATTGTTTTTGGAGATTTCTTTTTGAATGTCTTAACTCCCCCTCGAGCATTGTCGTTAGATGTTTGAATTTCCTCATGATCCTCATTCATGAATTTACAGCATTTACTCAAGGATATGCAGATACTCTGAATATCCTGTTCATTTTCGCTGTTTTTCTCAGGTTTAAACCATTTTTGGTATCTAGTAACCATTTCATCTCTACTCATATCTTGACTCTGACAAAAAAGGTCAAACGTTTTCAAAGATGTTCTAGCTACAGTTACAGTTCGATCAGAATTTGATGTATTATACAAATCATCAAGCCATTCAATTTCGGTGTACTGTTCTTTCATAACTAATTCTTCCATATTTTATTAATAAAACGAAGACTAAGTACTACTTTTTTGTCATATAGTTTTGCCTAATTTTTTACAAGTGTGCGAAAGTATTAATTATTCAGAAAATGACGCATCGACATGCAAGAAGCAACAGTAGCAGAACAATCATCAAAAATATTCACAGATGTA
>Ga0209657_1001796_pt1 | contig 12589 bp, 9 predicted proteins | sample SaaInlV_100m_DNA_FD_184650 | JGI IMG/M metagenome (GOLD analysis project Ga0209657, IMG submission 184650) | Marine microbial communities from expanding oxygen minimum zones in the Saanich Inlet - SI037_S3LV_100m_DNA (SPAdes) (version 2) | ecosystem: Environmental > Aquatic > Marine > Intertidal... | reverse complement strand
CCTTGATCGAGGAATGGGCCTTCTTCCACCGCCCCTTCACCAATGTGGATAAGGTGATCGGAGTCGCTCCGGTCAAGGATCACAACCTCTGCTTCGCATCGATGGGAATCAAGAACTGGTACGGATTGCTCGGAGGACGTAGAAACCAGTTTCACCAGGACATTCATGAGATCGTTTCCGATCTGTCCATCATGATTCGACCGACCTTGACGATTCTCGATGGAACCAAGGTGCTGATGGAGAATGGACCGACCGGTGGGGATCCTTCAAATGTCGTGACCCGCGATGTGGTGATGGCATCCCTCGATCCCGTGGCCCAGGACGCCTGGGCTTTTCAGCATCTTTTGCAGAGAGATCCACAACAGTTGCCAGAGTACCTCCACAAGGCGGAAGTGAAGGGTGCAGGTAGGGTTGATTTTGAGGGTCGACTCCGGGAGATCACTTGAACACTGCTTCGGAGACACCAGAACCTGAAAAAACTCTTCCTTTACCCACCGTGAAGATGTTTCCGCCTCCTGTACGAAAGAAGTTGCGGCTGACCAATGTGAGAATCGTCTCGCAGATCTTCTTCTTCACCGCTTTCTTGGTTTTGTGCTGGCTGACCTGGACATCGAGACTGGAGGGCTATCCGGTCTCTCGAATTCTGGAGATGGATCCGCTGGTGATGATCTCCACCATGCTCTCTACCGGATATGTGTACCGGTATCTGGGCTGGGGATTGCTGGTGCTGGGATTGACGTTGCTGGCGGGGAGAGTGTTCTGCAACTGGATCTGTCCCTATGGCACGCTGCACCAATTTGTCGGCTGGCTCTTCAACGTGCACAAGGCCAAGGACAATTTCGACCGCAATCGATACCGGGATATGTACTTCTTCAAGTACGCAGTCCTGACGGTCTTGCTGATCATGGCGGCGATGGGCGCTCTTCAGATCGGATTGCTCGATCCCATCTGCCTGATGTATCGCACTGTGGCGACGGTGGTCGCTCCGATGTTTGACATGTCCATCGATGCGATTCCTGGAATCGACCCGCTATGGGTCGACCAGATCAAGTTTGCCCCAGGGGTGCCGAGTCGTATTTTTGTCGGGTCCTTCTGGATCGGCCTTTTCATGCTGGTCCTGGTGGGGGCCAATCTCTACGTGCCGAGATTCTTCTGTCGGGTGTTGTGCCCGCTGGGAGCTCTCCTGGGAGCAGTCTCGCGATTTTCTCTGGTTCGAATCAATCGTGACGTTCACAAGTGCACCGATTGCAACATGTGCATGAACCGTTGCGAGGGGGCGGCGGATCCGCAAGCCGCCATCCGGGTCAGTGAGTGCTTTTCATGCATGAATTGCATCGATGATTGCCCGGAAGATGCTCTTTCTTTCACCATGGTTGGGCTCGATACAAAGCAGGTAAAATTGCTTCCCGATGTATCCAAGCGAAGGATGTTCTTCGCCGGAGTCGTCGGCACGCTCGGATATCCTTTTCTCAAGATCCACGGCACCAATACCGATGCGAACTTTTCACCGGACTTGATTCGACCACCTGGGTCGGTCGAAGAGTCGGAGTTTCTCGAGAAGTGCATCAAGTGTGATCAGTGTATCAACTCCTGTCCTACCAATGTTCTGCAGCCTGCTACCTGGGCCGAGGGAGGCCTTGAGGGATTGTGGACGCCGGTCATGAACTTCAACATCGCGCATTGTCAGTTGAAGTGCACCCTTTGCTCCGAGGTTTGTCCAACAGGTGCGATCAGAAAGATCACCGTTGAGGAAAAACTGGGAAAGGGAGACTTCGTCGAACAGGGTCCGATCGTCCTGGGAACCGCGTTTTTCGACAAGGGTCGTTGTTTACCTCATGCGATGGATATTCCCTGTGTCGTTTGCGAAGAGGTTTGTCCTGTTTCTCCGAAAGCGATTCAGACTCACGATGAAGAGGTGAAAACGGTTTTCAATGAGGTGGTTGTACTGAACAAGCCGTTCATCGTTCCGGATCTGTGCATCGGTTGTGGAATCTGCCAGGCGGAGTGCCCGGTTCGTGATGATCGGGCGGTCTATGTCACTGCGGTGGGGGAAAGTCGATCGTCGGAGCGCAGTTTGCTGCTGAAAAAGCGATCAGGTTAAGGGTAGGATCAACATCGGGGTCAGTTCCCGGGAGGAATCATGGAGCAAAACGAAGTAGGTCGTCGCGACTTTCTCAAGAAGAGCCTGGTCGCAGGGGCGAGTTTGTCTGCGTTAGGTGGAGTCGCATCGGGACAGGATCCGGTCAGCGAGAAGAAGACGGATCAAGATCCCGATGGTGTCAAACTGTTGCCCAAGGTTCCTCGTCGAGAACTGGGTGGAACCGGCAAGAAGATTCCGATCCTGCTTTTCGGTTGCTCGCAGGTGTTCGATCCCAAGTACGACAAGATGCTCCATCGTGGTTTCAAGGAGGGTGTCGATTATCTCGACACTGCACTTGTTTATGCCGGAGGTGAGAGTCACAAGACGCTGGCTCCATTCGTCAAGCAGGTCGGGCGCGAAAACCTCTGGATCACATCGAAGTCACCACCTCGGAATAATCGAGCAACTGTCGAAACCTTCACGCGGGATATCGATATTTGCCTGGAACAACTCGATGTCAAACATCTCGATCTCTACTTCATGCACTATGTGTCGGACCCCAAGTATCTCGAGAAGGAGTACATCGAGATGGGGGATCGCTTGAAGAAGCAGAACAAGACCAACTTCTTCGGTTTCTCCTGCCACGATGGAAATGTCGTCGAGTTGATGAACAAGGCGGCCCGCGTCGGCGGTATTGATGCCATCATGTTTCGCTACAGTTTTGGGCAATACGGTGACAAGGAATTGAACAAGGCCATCGACAACTGCAAGAAGGCAAACATCGGTCTGATTGCGATGAAGACGCAGAAGTCGGTACCCCCGGAGCAAGAAGAAGTCATCAAGTTCAAGTCGAAGAACTTCACTCTTGGACAGGCGAAACTGAAGGCGGTATGGGCAGACGAGAGAATCGACTCCGCTGTATCCCACATGGATAGCCTCGAACTACTCAAGGAAAACGTGGCGGCTGCCAAGTCGCCGATCAAACTGGGGATGAGCGACTTCCACCAGCTCAATCGTCTGGCTGCGTGTACCAGTGGCTTCTCCTGCATGGGATGCAATCATCACTGTCAGCCGAAGATCCTGGCGGACACGCGAGTTTCCGATGCCTTGCGCTATCTGATGTACTACGAGTGCTATGACGAGCCGGACAAGGCGAAGGAACTCTATCGCAGCATGTCTCCGGCCGAGCGGCAGATCGATGGCGTAGACTTCGTCGATGCAATGCATGCATGCCCCGAAGGAGTCGACATTGCGACTCGACTGAAGCTGGCCCAGCAGTTACTCGCTTAGCGAGAGTGCTGGATGTCATCGCCGTGATCAGGCAGTTTCTGTGCGACCGGAAAACCAGCGGTACAGCGCCGGCAGCACCAGTAGCGTGAGTACAGTGGAGGTCACCAGTCCACCGACGACGACGGTTGCCAACGGCCTTTGAACCTCGCTTCCACTTCCTTGAGCAAATAGCAGTGGGATCAATCCAAGTCCGGTAGTCAGTGCCGTCATCAGCACCGGACGAAGTCGCATCGAAGCTCCCTGGATCGAAGCTTCATCGATTCCAAGGCCTTTCTTGACCAGTTGGTCGAGGCATGTGATCAACACCATGCCATTTTCCAGTGCGATTCCAAACAATGCGATGAAACCGACCGATGCCGGAACTGATAAGTTCTGTCCCGTGAGCATCAGTGCAACCACTCCACCGACCAGAGCCAGCGGTATGTTGAGCAAGATGAGCAGTGTGTTTCCCAGCGAGTTGAAGTTTCCGAACAGTAGCAGGAAGACCCCGAGTAGTGTCATCGGAATGACCAGCAGAAGCCTCTTGTTCGCCTCCTGTTGCAATCGGAACTGGCCTCCCCAGGTCACGAGATATCCCGGAGGGAGATCGATCCGTTGATCCAGTTCGGCTTGTGCTTGCTTGACGAAGGAACCGATGTCTCGTCCCTGAACATTGCACTGGATCGAGATGAATCGCTGGTTCTGTTCCCTGGTGATCTGGCGCGGACCGACAATCTCCTTCATTTCCACCAGTTCAGAGAGCGGCACCTTCACACCGTTGGGAGCGTCAATCAGGATCGCAGAGATCGATTCTCGGCTATCTCGATATTGCTGCTGGTAACGGACCACGATATCGAATCTTCGAATACCCTCGAAGATCTGCCCGGCCACATGACCGCCGACCGCTGCGCGAATCACATCTTGCACCTCTGAAACGTTGATTCCGTAGCGAGCGATGGCCTCTCGGTTGACGCGGATGAGGAGTTGAGGGGTTCCACTGACCTGGTCCACCTGGATATCGACGGCACCTTCAACGGTGCTGACTACCGATGCGATCGTGTCGGCCTCTCGTTTCAACACATCGAGATCTTCACCGAATAACTTGATTGCCAGTTCGGCACGAACTCCTTCCAGAAGTTCATCGACATTCATCTCGATGGGCTGGGTGAAGTTCACGACCACCCCAGGGATGCCTTGTAGTGCATCGCGCATCGAGTGTTCAAGATCTTCGAGACTTTCTTTCGAGTCCGGGTCCAACAATACGAAAACCTCGGCGCTATTGATGGGATCGGCGTGCGCTCCCACTTCGCCACGGCCAATTCGGCTCACGACTTCGGTGACATCAGGAAGTGCGATCAATCGCTTTTCAGCAAGAAGGGTGATCCGCTTGCTTTCATCGATGGCGATCGAGGGGGCCATCGTCAGCCTGACGACAATCGTCCCCTCATTGAGTTTTGGTGTGAATTCAGATCCGAGCTGAGGGAATGTGACGATTCCAATCGACAGCAGTCCCAGAGCGAGTAGGGCAGACAACGAACGGTGATTCACGAAGAAGCTCAGGAGCGGTCTGTATCCTCGGAGCAATGCTCGAACCAGAGGAGTTTCTTCCGCGGTCGACCCAGGAGCCGACTTTTTCATGATGATGGCGCTCAGAACCGGAGCCAGTGTCAGTGCATAGAGCAGAGAACCTGCCATCGCCAGAGCGACAGTATAAGCCAGTGGCCTGAACATCTTTCCTTCCACACCCTGAAGTGTGAAGAGGGGCAGGAAGACGAGGATGATGATGGCGATGGCGAAGGCGATGGGACGACCCACCTCGCAACATGCAGTGAGTACGGCGTCCTTCTTTGAAAGGGCAGAATCTCTGAATAGACGATCAACATTTTCAACCATGACGATGGAACCATCGACCAGCATTCCGATGGCTATGGCAAGTCCACCCAGTGACATCAGGTTGGCGGAAATCTCGAAGTACCTCATCAGTATGAATGCAAAGAGGACAGAGAAGGGGACAGAAAGTGCGACGACGATGCTTGGCCGTAATCCGCCCATGAAGATCAGTAGTACCAGCACCACCAGACCGACTCCCTGGAACAGGGCGGTTTGAACCGTGTTCACGCACGCTTCGACGAGGCTCTTCTGTTCGTAGTAAGGAACGATGCGCACTCCGGTAGGAAGGATGCTCTGGATCTCCAGAAGTTTTTCCTCTACTCGCTCGATGACGGTGGAGGAATTGGTCCCGTACAGTTTGACGACCATTCCGGAGACCACTTCACCTTCACCGTTATGTGTCTGGAGTCCTCGACGGATGGTCGAACCGACGCCAACCTCGGCCAGGTCATGGAGATAAATTGGGCGGCCATCGACGGATTTCACCACGATGCTCTGAAGATCCTCGATCGATGCCGTGAGCCCGATCGATCGCACCACGAATTCCTCGTCGTTCTTCTCGATGAACTGAGCTCCGACATTGAGATTGTTCGCCTCGACCTGTTCGATGAGTTCCTGTAGAGAAACTCCGTAGCGCAGAAGCGCCTGTGGCTGGACGCGAACCTGGAACTGCTTCTCGTCGCCACCGATCCCCAGAACCTCTGTTACACCAGGTACCGATTGAAGATGTCGTTTGACGATCCAGTCCTGGATCGATCGAAGCTCCTCCAGTGAGTGAGTGCCGCTGGTATCCTCGAGGTAGTAGAAGAGGATCAGACCCATGCCGGTGGAGATGGGGCCCATCTGGGGAACACCGAAGCCGGCAGGGATCTCCTCACGAGCTTCTTGCAGTCTTTCCCCGACCAACCTCCTGGCGAAATAGGTATCCATCCCGTCCTCGAAGTAGACGTTGACGACGGACAGTCCAAAGTTTGAGACCGATCGAATCTTTTCCGTGCCAGGGAGACCGCTGAGAGATGCTTCGATGGGATAGGTGACGAATTTCTCGATCTCCTCGGGGGCCAGCCCCTCGGTGATGGTGAACACCTGGACGAGATTCGGAGAGACATCCGGAAAGGCGTCGACCGGAATCTTCTGGAAACTGAAGTACCCGGCGGCCATCACGATGATGCCGATTACCAGCACCATCAGAGGAGACCGAAGGCAGAAACGGATCAGTGGCTCCAGCATCTTCTTTTCCTCCTAGTGTGAGTGGCCGTGGCCACTGCCAAAGTCTTCTTTTTGCATTTCTGACTTGATCGAGAACACGCCTTCTGAGGCGTAGGTCTCTGCGACCGACAATCCGTCGGTGATCTCTACCAGTACTCCATCCGATCGGCCCGTCTCCACTTCCCTGGGAATGAACCCATGACCGGACTGGATGAAGATCACAGTTTTCCCTGAGACCTCGGTGATCGCATTCTTCGAAACCGCCACGGCAACATCCAGATTTCCGGTCGAGATGACTGCAGTGACGAAGAGTCCTGGCCGAAGTAATCCACCCTGATTCCCCAGCACCACACGTGCAGTGGCGGTACGAGTGGCTTCTTCGATGATGGGGCTGATGTAACTGAGCGTGCCGTTGTGTTGCTGCTCACCGGTCCCTGGTGAAACGACAACCTTTTGGCCGACCTGGATCGAAGGAAGGTACTTCTGGTAGACCGCAAGATTGACCCAGACCTCGGTGAGGTCAGCGACGATGAAGGCGTGAGAATCTTCCTGAAGCAACTCTCCCTGAACCAGGTGGCGGGAGATGATCTCTCCGGCGAATGGCGCCCTCATCTCGAATCGCGTCAATTCGGTGTCCGGTTCAGTGGGCAGTTTGACTACGTCAGATTCAGACAGCCCGATCGCGTGGAGTGTTTGTTTTGCATTTCGCAGTTCGATCTTGGATTCCTCGAAACCTGCCTTGGCTTCCAGGTAGTCCTGCTCCGATCCGATCTTCTGATTCCATAGATTCTCTTCCCGTGTGAAAGTGGATCTTGCCAGTTCTACCCGTGCAGCACAGGCGAGATATTGCGACTTCGACTTCGCCAGTTCCCTGCTATCGAGGATCGCCAGCACTTCACCTGCGGTGACCCGATCGCCGATGCTCTTCTGGACCTCGCTGACCACGCCTGGGACCTTCGGTCCGATATGGACCAGTTTGTCGGCATTGGCGACGATTTCACCCGGCAGTTGAAATTCTAGTGAGATGGTCGCGGCCGCCGCTTCCTTCACGACAATTCCGAACTCCTTCATCTGAGCAGCGGTGATGTGAACATCTGCTGGATGAACCGGTTCCGGAGGATCCTCCGGGGGTGCTGTGAGTGCGTCCATGAAAGATGGAGGAGGAGATGGCTGAACCACTTCTACAGGCTCCTCGAAATTGCATCCGGTAACTCCGCAGAAGTAGAACAGCAGCAAAGTCATCTTCAGAGCGATGTTCATCGGGAGCCTCCTTTCTTCAGTTCAGAGATGGGCTTTCCGAGAAGCCCTTCGACCTGTGAACGTGCACGGTGATAGTCAGTGAGTGCTCGTGTGTATTGATCCCTGACCTCGAAGAGGGTCTTCTGGGAGTCAAGAACATCGAGTTGGGCCAGTTTTCCCTGGCGGTAAGACTCTTGAACTCCATCGTAGGCCGATTTTGCGGCGGGAATTACCTCGTCACGAAGGGCAGTCACTTCTCGGTATGCCGACAGCAACTGCTGGTAGGAATCGTGAAGATTTGCGAACAGTTGAACTCGCACTGCCCTTTGCTTTTCGGTGGCGATGGACAGGTTGTACTCTGCTTCTCTCCGCAGCCCCTGATTGCGATGGAAGACCGGGATCGGCAGAGAGACACCCACGAGCAGGGCGGTCTCGTCGGTACCCTGGAAAAGCCGGGCCCCGCCACTGACAGTGACATCCGGAACCGCCTCGGCCGCCGCCAGGTCGATGCGAGCCCGGCGCTCGGAGATCTCCAGATCCCATCGAGACACGGTTGGATTTTCGTCCAGGGATGAGGTCAGCAGGTCAAATTCCGGGACCTCGTGGATTTGCTCCAGGGATCCTCGCACCGCCGGGAACTGGGCGACTTCTTTTCCCCAGCAGGATGCCAGCAGCACACGAGACGATTCGAGCGATCGTTTTGCCTGCTCGAGAGAGATTCTACCCTGCGCGACCACCACCTGAGCTCTGGTCCTTTCGAGGGGAGAACTTTTGCCCGCTTCGATTCGTGCCGAGACCCCATTCATCATTTCGAGGGCCAGATCGAGGCTGGCGCTCTTCAGTTCCACCTGACGTTGACCTGCAAGGACATCGATGAAGTGCATGGAGGCCCGGGTGAGGACCTCGAGTCGCTGGCTCTGGTATTCCCATGCGGCGAGACCCGTACCCAATTGGGCCACTCGAACTCGTAGTGCTTTCTTGCCCCCCAGTTCAATCAACTGGCTGATCGAGATGGTCGATTCCGCCTCGTCAAATCCACCCAGGGTGTCGCTACCGGCGAAGTTCTCGATTTCTGCTTCGAGCTCCGGGTTGGGCGATAGACCTTCTTGCAAGGCGACCGCTTCACTGGCACGGATCTGCCAGGAGAAGGAAGCGAGTTCGGGGTTATGGAGCAGGGTCAGTGACAGGACATCCCTCAGAGAGAGGACTCCAGCGGGATCGACCGACGATTCAGAACCGTTGGGATCGACGGAAGCCAACGGGAAAGCCGTTGGCGGTGGACCAGACAGGTTGTGAGCCGCAGGGGGGCTACTGCAACCGGGCAGAAGACATAGCGTCATCGCCATGGCAGTCATCTGGACAAGGGAGCGAGGGGGTCGCTCGGCTGGTGGAATCGTTTTCATTCGGTCCTCTGATCTCTGACTCGGTTCGTGAACATCGTCGAGCACCACGGTGCCCATCGGGTCACCGGATTCACACGACATGGAATGTGTAGGGAACGGAGCGAGAAATCAGGAGCGAAGAGGTCGGTCCGAGGAGAAATAGGGCAGCGTCGGATGGGAGAAGGATCTCTCGAAGGGCTGCCAGGTGATGGGTTGGGTTGAGAAACCAGGGTCCGAGAAGGGGAGAGGAGCATTCGCCAGCGAATCGCCGTCGCTGGAGAGTTTTTCATGGCGATGCTGTTGGACCATGACGGCAAGTTGGCAGGGATCATCCGCACAAGCATCATGAGAACAAGCATCATGAGAGTCACTACAACTGTGGCAGGCTCGTGGGGAGTGGTCCTCCTCAGCGCAGCAGCCGTGATCATCGTGAAGGTCGTCATCTTCGCAGCAGTCATCACAGCCCGAGAAGACGAGTACATCACAAGCATGAGCCAGCAGCCCGGCGGTGCAAAGAGTTGGCGCCAGGGACAGCCAGAAGAAAGTAGTGATGGCCAGTGCATTTCTGAGCATGAAGATGATCTTATCCGATGAGGGTTGCGAATTCAAAATAGCTTCAGCAGTCAGGATTCAGTCTTTGGTCTCATTTGGTCGACACCGTTCACTTGGCGGATCGACATGGCATCTCTCAATCCTACCGTGTTCTCGGTTTCGGCCTTTGACAATCTGGAACCGCAGGTCCGACCTGCGGATGTAGACTCGATGTGGATTTCAGGGCAGTTCAGCCTCGATGGACCCGGGCAATTTGGGAGACCATGATTCATCGGGGTGGGGTCATCAGAATGGGGGAAGAGCGTTTCACTGGAAAAACGAGTGGCATGAAAGACTCGCCAGGGAAGCGCAGATGTTACGGCTTCTCTTGTCCGTTGGAGGGGCGGTGGGCGACCCGAACCACATCCAGTAGTTGATCGAATCGCTCCTCTCCGAGCAATCCTTGTAACTCCTCGTCTCGCTCCTGGCGAATCTCCTTCATGCGAGTTGTGGCGAGATCCCAATCGGCAGCGATCGCCTCTTCCTCGGCCCGGTTCGTCGGAGGTTCAACTGACCACATCTGTTCAAGAATCTGTGCGTGAGAGTCCGCCTCGGAAGTCATGATTTCGCGAACACGCTGTTGTTCCTGCCAAGGGAGCTTCATCTTTTCCTCGATCACAGAGAGCAGCCGCTCTGACTTGGCGCGCTCATTGTCGATCCACCCGGCGATCTTTGTGTCCATCTCATCGCGTCGTACTTCGGTGAGAGCTCGACGGGTGCGCTCGATCTCCTCGGCAGAGATCAGTTCTCCCGGGACTCCGCCAGAGGAAGCGGCGAGCGGTGCCACCATCGCTTCGAGAGCAGCCAGTCGCCGCTCGAGATCGCTCTGGTCCTGCTCGACCGGGGGTCCTATCCCCTTCGATTCTTCAAGGTGGGAAAGGGCTGCAGAGCGCAACTCGTCTACTTCGGCCTCGAGGCGGCCAATCCGCGCTTGCAGATCCTGGGTCGTGGAAGCGGCGGGGGGAGTGTCGTTTCCCGAAAAAATATTGGAGAAGATACTAGAGAAGCCGGCCGCTGCGAGTCCCAGTGCCATCACGACGAACAAGAGAAACGCAGTGGAATCGTTGATTCGCATGGCAGCCTCCATGTTGACGCTCTCGACTCCCGCCAGCGACGGTGGGAGGGGGTAGAAGAGCAGATCGGGTCGAACACGTTCTCGTGTTCGACCCGATCAAGATCGTAGCAGGCAAGGATGTCCTCACCAGTTCCAATTTTTGCGAGTTACCTCGGTTCGAGGGCGAAGTCGGCGCTGCTGGTCTGACCGTCGACGACGTCGACCGACTGCGTATCGCTGAAGTAGCCCTGAGCAAAGACGCGAACATTCCGTGTACCGGTGCGGACATCGGTCATCTCGTACATGCCCGTGCGGTTTGTTTGAGTCCAACCGCCTGCCTGTACACGGACCCAGGCGCCTTCGATCGCCTCGCCGGTCACCGCATCGGTGACCGTGCCACTGACTGTACCAAAGGTGAGGCCGCCGAGGGCGAAGTCAGCGACGGTGTCTACGCCATCAGTGACGTTCACGGTCGCGGTCTCGAAGAAGTAGCCCTGGCGGTAAACACGGACTTCATGATCGCCGGTCACCACGTCGGGGATCGAGTAGGCCCCCGCAGCATCGGTGGTCGTCACGCTCCAGCCGCCGAAGAATCCACCACCGGAACCGATGACCAGGACCCATGCCCCCTCGACCGGATCGCTCGTCGCCGAGTCGGTCACGGTGCCAGAGATTGAGCCGTAGGCGAGGGCGCCGAGGGTCGCATCGGCGACCGTGTTGGTGCCCTCAGTGATGGTGATCGGTGTGGTCTGTGAGAAGTATCCTTGTTTGGAGAAGCGGATATCACCGTCGCCACTGCGGATGTCGTCGATGGAATAGGCTCCGGTCGCATCGGTCATCGCAAAGCCGCCGAAGAAGCCGCCAAAGGGGCCACCACCGCCGGTACCGGTGACACGAACGAAGGCTCCCTCGACTCCGAGGCCAGTCGCCCCATCGGTCACGATGCCGGACGCACTGCCATAGGTCGGTGCGGCGAGGGTGAAATCTGCAACGGTGTCGACCCCGTCGACGACGTCGATCACCACTGTCACTGACTGATAGCCCCAGCGATTAGCCGTGACCTCGTAGGCTCCAGGAGCGAGATCATCGATCAGGTAGATGCCATCCATGTCGGTGAAATCAGCGTTCTGGAATCCTCCGCCAGGTCCTGATCCAGTGCCATCGCTGGCGCGAACCAGCGCACCGGGTAAGGCTTCGCCGGCATCGTTGGTGACCACACCAGAGATGGAACCGGTTTGCGCGTCGAGGAGACCAGGAGCCACCGCGAAACACATGAGTGCCAAAGTACTCAATAAGAGTGAGCGAATACCAGACATGAAAACTCCTTTAGTTCTGCCGGCAGCGGGCCGGTTCTGCGGATGACTATTCCACCTCTTTCATCGCAATGGCGTACCGTCGCCGGTCTCGCCTTCGAAGAGGGTTCGATACTCTATCATGGAAGGCACCCACGCAGTATTCGTAGATGAGGGACCTCGCAGTGGCTGAACGGTGGTGAAGAACTGGATCGACCAGCGACCCACATCCAGGGGCCGGTATTTTATGATTTCGCTGGAGAGTCTGCGCGGATGGAGTTCTGGATCTCGGGGTTTGGAACTCTCACGTCATCTGTGGCAACCATCTTTGCCCTGGCGGATGCGTGGCCCACGAAAGTCCTCGCCATCGCAAATCGCACTCTGCGTGAAACCGGCATCCGGCGACGAGAGACGTGGGTCAAGATATGGATGTTGCGGCGAACCAATCCGGAGCAACTCAGAGGTGGGGATCGGCACACCAGATAGATCGGTGGATCGAATGAGAAAGCGTCCCCGGCAGGATTCGAACCTGCGACCTCCGGATTAGGAATCCGATGCTCTATCCAGCTGAGCTACGGGGACA
>Ga0209657_1001771_pt1 | contig 12693 bp, 16 predicted proteins | sample SaaInlV_100m_DNA_FD_184650 | JGI IMG/M metagenome (GOLD analysis project Ga0209657, IMG submission 184650) | Marine microbial communities from expanding oxygen minimum zones in the Saanich Inlet - SI037_S3LV_100m_DNA (SPAdes) (version 2) | ecosystem: Environmental > Aquatic > Marine > Intertidal... | reverse complement strand
TGCCTCAAATCCCCAATACTTACCACCTTGAAATGAGTTTGTTTGTGAAGAAGAAAAGGTTGTCTGTGTTACTCCATGGTCAATATGCCAACCGTAAAAATCTGATGCCACCCAAGCACCGCCCGAAGGTTTAGTCTCGAAATTAAATGTACCTCCTTCGTAACCATCAAGATAGACCTTATATCTTTGGTTAGTGAAGTCTAGTACCACATCAATATCAGCCCAATGTTCCCACTCATTAGAATAGTTTGGGGTACTGACCGTACTTGTTGCGTCATAGTCGATAAATGCTTCTTTGTGGTTATCCTTTACGGCACTTGGGAATGTTTGTGACCTAACTAGATTCATACCATGTTCTAATGTATCTGTTGTGTCATTAATAGTACCTAATTGTAATTCAAACTCTATTGCTGATATAGATTGTGAAGGATTATAGTCAGAACCTATATGGTTATACCTATTGCCCCTTGAAGTCCAGTCAATTCTGCTTCTGTCGTACCCTACTCGTATAGCGTAGTGACTTGCCCTTGCTGTGTCCGGCAATCCTTTATTATCCATACTTAACGGGCAGAGTCGAAGGTGAAATGTATCACCATCTCCAAAGCAATTTAAGTCTCCATCATAACCAATAACAGGCTCAAACCATTTACGAAGAGGAACTGCTGTAAGTGCAGCAGGTGAGCCTATATAAGCAGCATGGGATGGGTTGTATTTATCCATATCAACTAGAGCATTATTTGTTATACTGAATAATTTTGTTATTGCATTCATTTTATGGTCTATTTCTTGTATCACACAATGCTTATCGGCTCCAACTTGCACTATATCACCGACCCTAAGATGTTTGCTTTGATTTCCTGTGGTTGATGGATGTAGTCCTCTAGTATGACCACCATAGAACCATACACCGTCTCCTTGGTCTGATGTCACACTATCCCCGTTAGCAGTAGCAGCACCTTGAAGAATTAATGATGCGGGTTTAGTGTGCCTAATAGCGAGGAATGGTGTTCGGGATGGGGATTTTATTTCAGCACCTAAAACATTAGCGTTAGTATCTTCGGCATCCCATGTGCTCGCTGATAGTAAAGTGCTTAGTCCATTTTCCGTACTAAATACTCCACAAGTCACTACTGACGAAGTAAATTGAATATGGTTTTTATACGAATCCGGTACTGATGCTTCGGTGTTACTGGCTAATTTATATGCTATTGCACTTACCTTATCATTACTTACTGTTATTTCTAATGAGGGAACTCCAGCATCTTTGTGAAATACATATTGTTTCTTATCTGCTCTTCCAAAAGTTGCATCTGTTTGACCACTACCAATCCAATAAGACCCTGTACCATTGTGGCTTGCATTTGCTATGATATAACTTTCAGTTGTACCATCACCTGCGTATTTATACCTATTACTATGAGCATGACTATCTAAGTATTCGTTATTTATTATAGAAGAATACGCTCTTCCTTTACCAAGTCTTGTTAAGTCTACGGTAAGAAACTCGTGTATTCCTTCGTTATGTAGTAGGTTCATATCATTAGTAACCATACCACTAGACCTGTTAGCAGTGAATACGCTTGAGTCTGATAGTGTGTAATTCTTAGTCCAATAAGTCGCTACCCTATCTATGTATGAAAATCTGTAATAAGGATTTAGTCTTGATTCTGAGTTCATTGGATTTCCAAAATGTGTTTTTTCCTGTTCCATTTTATTTGAACTCGCTTCCGGCTCACAAAATGATGATGTAAAATCTTCCCAATATCCTGTAAGCCATAACTCATAATCGGAGGGGAATGGATTAGTATTGTCACTCACTAAGGGAGTTTGCGAATCATACTGCATTAAAAATCTTGTCATCTATTCACCACTATGCTAATCTCTGATACACACCACTTGTCTTAAGTGAATCTGCTATCCTTTCTCCTATCTGGTCTGTTGCTTCATCCATAGTAAGACCGTGAAAGTTATTAACCACGCTTACTTCGGGTGCAAAGTATAAGTTCTCGACACCGTTTTGTTTTAATTCTTGGAACATAGCAGCATCCATAGCAGACCTTCTTCCACCGAAGAATACTTCTAGTCTTTTATCATCAAACTTTGCTATTGATTCGGTAGCATTATCTATTGACTCTGCCATACCATCTGCTCCTAACATTCCTGTCGTCATCCATGCTTCTGTTCGTGCCTCATGTTCTGCAAGCATTCTTTCGACTTCTTCTGAATCTTTTCTTACTTGCTCCATCTGTGCTTCCATGTCTGTACCAACACTACCGAATAAGTCATGTTCTTTAGCAACCGCTAAGGCAAGGGCTCCTAAAAATACGGACAAACCCAAAGTAGCAAAAGCCATTTTAGTACCTAGTGCTGTCATAGCACCAGTAGCAGAGACTGTCATAGCAATCATAGGCACGAATGCTAAGGTCATTAGCATCGCTGATGCTTCTGCTGCATCTGCTCCTTTTGCGAAAAACATAACACCCATAGAAGCGAGCATCATAGCATTAGTCCACCCCATAGCAATTCGCATTCCAACCATTTTCATGTTATTCACATTACCTATTGCACCTGCTAGTAATTGATTTGCTCTTGCTTCTGTCATAGTACCTTTTATTACTGCTTGTCTTAGAGCAGCGTCTAGTATTTTAATATCAATACCTTTTAGTAAAGAAAGATTTGCTCCTTCTTGTGATGCTGCGAGTGCATAGTTACCTATTAGTTCTGAAATATCTAGCCTTTGTTTAACGGTTGTCATTTTAATATACTCTTGCTTACTTCTCCCTATTGCATATGTTTTAATTAACTCGTTATCCATTAACATAATTCTAGCCTGTGCTAGTCTTATACTCTCCGCATTAAGAGTTTGTTCTACTTGTAGAGTTTGTAATCTAACTTGTAATGCAGCCCTTTGTGTTTCTGTCAAAGTCTTATCTACTAATAACTCTGTCTCTTTTTCCGCTATCATATGGAGAATAGTCCTTTCTTGTTCTCTTAACAATGTTAATTTTGCTTTACTTTGTGTTAGACTCATTCCATCCATCTCAAGGATTTTGAATTGTTGTGATATTGTTTGTTGGCCTAATGTAGTTGAAGCCCTATGCTCTAGATTTCTAAATTGAGTTACCATAACACCCTGTTCTAATATCGCTAATTCACTTGCTCTTAGTTGGTTGTGGTGAATTAAAGTATTTGTTTTATGAGCATTTGCTAAGGTTTCTTCCCCGTAAGCGGATATTCTTAGTTTTTGTAATTGATTTTCATTAAGATGCTGCAATAACCCATCATTTCTTAATTTAATAAGTAATGCTTCTGCTTGTACTTTACCTTTATATGCTTCTGCTTCCACTTGACTATAACTAGCAGCAATTTGTTGAAGTCTTGTTCGCTCTACCGCTTGTGCTAATAGTGTTTTCTGTGCAACACCAACAGTAACTATTGCTAGGCTGAATGCCATAACACCTTTCATAGCCTCGAATGTTGCTGATGCTATCATAGCCCATGTATTCGCTTCTTCAAACAGAGGACCTTCTGATATTAATAATCTAGCCTGTGCAAACATATAATTAACTTGGGTTGCTCTTAATGTCGAGGGGATTAGTTTTTCTGCAATAGCATAGTTTAGTAAGTCTATTTCTTTTTCGTATTGTTGTGTTTGATACATAGCATTTTTCTGAAACACTTCGTATTCTAAAAGAGCACTATTCATTGAGTTTTGGGAATCAGCCATTATCTCAACTGCCCTATCATAACCTTCCATTAACTTAATGAATCTAACATAGTGGTGAGCACCTGCAACACCGATAGCAATATTAGTCTGTTGGGAAGAGTTCATATCATCCCATTTTGGTTTTAGTTGGTCCATAACATCCATTAAAGTGAACATATTACCGTTACTATCTTTAACAGCAACACCATATTCTGCTAACAAAGCATTGTTTTGTGACCTATCAGACGCTAATCTAGCAAGCATCTGTTTGATACCACGACCAGCCTTAGAGGATTGTTCACCTTGTTCGATAAGTGTTGCACCTAAAGCAATCTGCTCATCTAATGATGTATTTACTATTGTCGCTGCCGAAGCATACTGATTCATAGCACCTATGAGGTTCTGTATTGTTGCACCGCTTTTATTTTCCACTTCATTTAATTTATCAACAAGTCCTATTGTGTTACTTAAAACAAATGCTCTTTGCTCTTCTTCTGTAAGTAATTCTTTCTGAGCCCTAGTAAGACCGTTATACATATAGTTGGTTTGAAGTTGAAGTTGTGTTAATGCAGACATAGCGGCCTCTGTTTCCATCATACCAACCGCACCTAACAGCATAGCACCTTCTCTTGCAGCCCCCTGTGCAGGTTGACCACCTATAACATTACCTAACTGTGCCATTGTTGCTGCTGCTTCTAGAGATTCTGCTGCTGATTGATTATAGGCTGCACCTATGCTCATTATATCTTGTTCTAATTGCTTTACTTCGGGTGATACTTCATCGAAAAACTTTTCAAAATGTATAGTAGCCATTTCAATAGGCTCTGCTAAGTCCATTAGGGCATCATTCCACTGTTGAATACCCATGAATACTTCCTCGAAAGCAATCATCATACCTTCTACCGCATCGGTAAATACAGCAGTTAGTACAGCACCTAGAGCGTTAGCATCATCTAGGATTTGTTCTGATTTAATAGACGCATAGACCGTAAAAAAGGTCCTTGCACCACCCATTTTTGCCATTACTTATCACCCCCTCTTTTCCTACGTTCCGCTCTACGTTGATTCCTACGTGCCACCGCTCCTTTAGCGTCTTTGGCCTGAGCCTTTTTAGAAGTACCTTTATTATAGTTCTCGTTTAACTGTTCGTTAATTTCTGATGCAATAGAGGCGTCTAATTCCATACGTGCTCTACCTACTACTGGGTCAAGCCATCTTTCCGCAAAATATGATGGTGATACACCCTTAAATGTAGAGCAAACTGCGGGTAATAGAAAACTCATTTGACCAAAGGGACAGCACCCTCGTCCTCCTCGCCTCTAATAAAAGCAAGTAAGGGTACTATTTCTTCTGAAAGTAATTCGTTAGTATCACATTCAGTCCCATCCTCATATTTTCCTACGCATAGGGGAATTAACAAAGCGATTTGATTAGCCAAACCTGCTCCGTAATCTTCGACCATATCAAAAAAGGTATCTTGTTGTTCCTCGGTCCATTCTGTTGGATTCATCCCGAAATGTCTGCACTTACGCAGAGCCTTTGCGTGTGCTGTTTCTAAGGGTAGTTTCTCTATACCCGATGCTTGGCGAACCCAAACTTTTCTTCCATCGTTTAATTCAAATTGCTTACTTCTTATCGGCATCCTTCTTCACACTCTTACTTTTCTTTGGCTTGGCTTCTGCCTTAGCCTTCTCTTCGACCTCTTTCTTTAGGTCTTCTAATTCTGCTAACTGTGCGGCTTGTATATCAGCCATAAGTTTATTGTATCGTGCTGGTCTGCCACCGGATAATTTGTATAGTCTTTTCTTCTCATCCATTTCAAACTTTCTTGAACCGCCTCTAATAGAAGGGTTGTGTTTATCGTGCTTACCGTCTTTTACCATACTTAATCACCTCACGCATTTGGGAAAGCGGATAGTGTGCTCTTAAGTGTTGCCTTTGACATACTATGTGTTGCTTCATTGTATAGTGCTGTAAAGGAAACTTTTAGAGTCTGTCTGTCCCTTCCGCTAATTGTTGAATCGGGTGCATCGTATTGAAGGGAATAAATATCAATCAAAAGACTTTCATTTGCTGCTCCGTTATACATAACGCTTAATGCGGGGTCTGATGCTGAACCAACAACTGTTAAACCTGCCGCTAATTCTTTATAGAAAGGCTCGTTAGTTACGTCGTTTAGTAATGTATCACTTAAACCGTCGTGAATAACTCTGTTGAACTCGATTGTTCCTGTGATTTCTCTAAGACCGGGTACAGGCATACGAGAATAAGAATTACTGCCTAATGCAGTAGCGGAATCAGCATCTCTATTCATGTTGAAGTTTAATTCGACTGATTTTACTAACTTACTTCTTTCGCCACTTGTTGATGCAACACCTTCAAAAGCAACGTGTGCTCCTTCAAAGTGGAAAGCATCATTACCGTGAAATACTGTATCTGCCGGAATCGCTAAATCGTGTTCGTCTGTGTTATCCTCACCACATCCTAAGAAAGATGCAGAGCACATAACATATTCACCAACATTAGCACTAATAGTTAAACTATTCAATACTTGACCTAAGTATCTATGTTCACGACCTTCACGACCAACTGCAATAGTAAAGGAATTATTTCCTGTATATTCTCCGGTTACTGATGTTGTTGCTGCTGAGTCAGACTTTGTAGGGTCTTCTGTCAGTACGGTTGTGTAACAACTGCTAACAGGACCTGTTGTTACTGCTGCATTGTATATGTTAGCGATTACTGTATTACAAAACGTATCACCAAGCATAGCGAAATTAATATCACCAGTAGCAGTCTCCATACCTATTACTGTTTTACGTGGACCATACCGTGAAATATCTTCCCTTGTCATTATATCAAAATTGGGTGTGAATGATTCATCATCCACTTCTCCGTATTTTTTTGCGCTTGTTGCTGATGTTCCGTATGTTGATGCCCCTTCGACATTGATGTATAAGTATCTGCTTTGCATATTAGCCATAATTAATTACCTCGGCTGGTAGCCTACGCATCGAGCCAATACCTATTTAGTCTTAGCGATGAACCATACGTTCTCTTCGCATATAAGTTAAACTTAATTGGTGAATACATATCATTTCATCATTATCGACCTTAGTATCTAGTGATACTTCATAACTTGTTAGTGAATCTATGCTACCGTTTAGTCCTGTATTGGTGTATAGTTCATCAAACACATCACCTAGTATTCTTAATCCGAAGCGGTAGGATTCTTTATAGTCCGTTCCTTTTGTTGTAATCATTATACGAGCATCATTGTTTTGATAGATACTTGTTCCCCCTAGTGTATCGAAACTATCAGAGCCACTGCCGCTAGTAAGTATATGTATGGTTGGTGGGGTTAATCTCATTATCATAGCAGAAGAAAGGTCATAACCATAAACTATGCTTGAATCGGGGATTTCTTTTATAGTACCTCTTTTACTATTCCTTAGTGTATTTCTAAGTGATAGACCTAATCTGTTTAGTGTTGCTTGGTAAAATGCGGATTGTGATAACTCATCGGGATTGAATGCTCCATGATGTGTCGCATAAACTGTTCCCCACTTAGTTTCTCCATCATTACTTCCCCATTTTATTAATCTTCCTGTTGTATCACTAGAGCCTGTGACAGATAAAGACCTATCAGTACCGAAATCATCTTCCATAATCTCATGAACATATAGTTTAGCATTACCCGAAGCATCTAAAGTAAGCCTAAGTGTTGTTATGTAAGGTTCTATATCTACCATAGTTAAGTCTAAGTCTGAAAAAGTAGAGGCTGTTGCTCCCACTATTTTTACGCTTGTGGCTAATCCTGTGGATTGGACTTCAACGGCGTGGCTGTCGCTTCTTAGTAGCATAAGAGTCGTTCCGTCTGCGGGAATGTCTGCCGCATTAGGATAGAATACTGTGGCTAGTATTGTTAAGTCATCTGATGTTGAAGGGGTGACCGAATAATAACCACTTGATGTTATCTTCCAATAATCACCATCTGCTGCACCTGAGCCTGTTGCAGACCATACTTCACCATCACTTGCGGTAGGGTCATCACCGTGATTACGGCTAGTCCAATATTGATTTGTTGTTGCTATACTCATTCTAATCCCTCAGATTAATTTCATCATCTTTGTAATATCTCTACTTGTAACGTGTTTGTAAGAAGAAGTGCTCTGTTCTACAACCTCTCCTCCGGGTCCTAAATTATTTTCTAAGTAAGTCCCTATATTAGTTCTCCATTTTATATCTATTTTCTTTTGAGCCCTAGCCATATATGCTAGTTTTCTGAAACCATCGTGCTGTCTACTACTATTAACACCGTAAGCAAACCCACTTTTACCTCCTTCGTAATACTGTGCTATTTTACCTGCGTATTTCTTTCCACTTCTTGCCCTAGAGCCTCTAACACCTGCACCTGTAAAATTATTAGGGTTTTCTGGGTCTTGGCTCCACATAGAAACTGATGCTGTGCTTTTATCAACATTAGCGTCTCTAGTTTTTCTTACTACCAAAGAGTCTGATATTTTTTTAGTTGCTGTTTGTGTGGATTCTGCCATACCCAATCCTTTACTACCACCCTTAACATCCCATCTTGTAGGTCCCGATGCGTTTTTTGTGTACCTAACTCCCTTTAGGTATGCTCTTGTCTCTTCCATAGCCACTGTCATTTGTTCTAAAAGAAAATTATTCATAACAGTAGGTGCGTTTTTACCTATATCCTTAGCGTACTTTTTAGTCTCTGTTGTATCAGTAACTAATTTGAAATGCAGACCGCCTTTATCTTTACCAACGGTCTTTGTATATTTGCTCATTACTGAACACCGCCGATATGTGCAAGTCTAGTTAGCGTTGATTCTGTTCTTTCTCTAAGAACGGAAGCCCTCATACCTTCACCATCGGTTCTTTGAAATGTTGATTCATCTTCAAGATAAATTGATGCTGCAAAATCAGCACATATTTCTCTTAGTACGTGAGCCATTTCACCTTCTTGTACCGTAACACCCGATGCGTGGTCAAGTGTAATACCCGTCACTCCTGTTAATTGGTTAGAGGATTTATTAGTCCACGAAAAAGAATCACCGTCAATATTTCCTTTACCACTAGATGAAAAGGATGAGCCGCTAGTTAAATCAACTGTCGTGCTTTCGGGTGTATGTGCTCCGCTAAGTGTGGTTTCACCTATTTCTTGTGAAGGTGTTGCCCTACCGTAATACTTGAACTCTTGGTCTATTTCTATTGATGCTCTTCTTATATGACTAAGAATCTTAGTATTCGCTTGCACCCGCTGAGCACTATTAAGTCCTAGCCTTAACCCAACATCAGCAACAGAACAATACATTTATCTCACTCTTGTGCATCCTTTAGTCTTTGAACAAGGTCTGCTTTCTTTCCTTTTACTGAAAGTCCCGCCGCCTTTAGTTTTTCCTTTAGTTCGACAACACTATGGGATTCAAGGGTCGTTTCAATCTTTTGTATTTCTGCCTCTGCATCTTTAACTGCTTCTTTTACATCATCAACCGAATCTAGCATCTCATCAAGGCTTATGTTACCATCAGCACTTACGGCTAGATATTTCTTATACAGTAATGACCCTATACCTGCTAAGGCAACTACCGCTAGAAGTATTATTTCTATATCACCAATCAATGATGATGACTCCATTGGGACGCAATCTATTGTTTCGTTGAGTGCATTCAAGCACGTCTCTGCTGTTGTGTTATTACTCATTTTTCTCACCTATATTCTATTTGTTTTACCGCACTAAAGGGTATGAAAGATAAAGGTCTTTTATCTCCCTTATCTTTGAATATCTTATAACCATGTGCTGTCTCCTGAATAAAAACATTCACATAACATTTCTCTGGTGGATGATATATTATCTTCCCAAAATCAGCACTCATTTCTTAGCACCTTTCTTTTCCTCGACTACATCTGATTTAATCACGGACGAAGGCATCAAAGGGGATATAGTCTCAGTTCCTGTTACTGTGAACCTATCCATTTGAAGTTCATGGGATTTCTTTTGTGAAACTAATTCCATATTGTGTGCATTGATAGAAGGGATTAGTTGAATCTCTGCTGTCTGTTGTTGCTTCCACATATCTAGAGCATCTTTAATAATCAACAAAGCAGGACCGCCTATGATTGCTATTAGTGTAGTATAACCATCGAGATTATCAAGAACTGCTTGATTGTGCATTCCCGCCCATATAACGTAACAGGCAAATAATACCCATGCTAAAACTATTGGTGCTCCTATTATTAAGATAAACTTATCATTAAACTTCGTGCTCATGTCTCTTCCTCATACTATACTGTATAGTGAATAGGTCCAATCTCTATATGAAGGTAGCCCCTAAATACTGCCGATATTAATGTTATCCTAGTATTCCACTTTCTAATAGCCGGTCTATTATTTCTTTGTAATAATCATAATCTGTTATAGTACATATAGGCTCTATGTGTGTGCTGCCAATGGAATAATTAGAATACGCTTCCGGTGAAACATACATATCATATATTTTAATTTCATTAGAAACTTCATCATGCACTTCGACTATTAAAGTAAAAGGTGCTTCTTTTTCTATAACCTTACCGGTCACATTATGACAAGTAATACTACCGTTTTCTTGATAATATTCTATGCTTGATTGTGGGGCAATTACTAATAAAAAAGCGACTACTAATATAAAAAATAATCCAGTCTCAGGACCTTCATCCATTACATCATCCCATCTATACCATATATCGAGGCAATAGCGGCTAGACCTAATTTCATAAACTTAAACCCTTCTGTAAGTATCTGATTAGTGACCGCTTGTGTTTCATAAAGTGCGGCTTGTTGAACATGAAGTGATGCTAAACCATCCCCCATTTTTTCTATTAACTCATCATGCTTTTCAACCCTTTTTTCTAGGTTCTCTAAACGTAAATCTTGAACAGCAGGACCGGAAGCGGTAGGCATTAGTTAGGGGAATAGTCCCATACTTGTATGAACCTTACTTATATCGGGGTCCACGATACCAACCAACAAGGCTTGTTCTCGAACCATCAGTAATTTCTTCAACACAATGCTCTTGATAAGAAAGGAATGCTATCACAGTTCCTCTTTTCTTTAGTGACTCAACATCGGGGTTTTGTATATGCTTAAACTTAAAATCCCCACCTTCATAATCTTCGGGGTCTGATAGTTGTAGCACTAGGGATATTTTTCTATGTGTTCCTGTCTGATTTCCCCAATCAATGTCGTGATGCCACCCATATTTGTAGCCTATATCTTTGTATTCTGTAAATTGTAATTCAGGAAGGTAGGATAATTCCATACCAAAATGTTTATTAGCCTCCCTTGCATACGCCTCGAATATTTGATTTATCCAATCATGCTCTTCATCCCGAGGAAGCCATCTAATTTGTGTCTTTCTATTAGGGTCTTCGTATAGTGGGTCTTCACCTGCCCTAAATGTTGTTGCATTTTTACTAGGTAATTTCTCACAGGCTTCTAAAATCTTATCGCACATCTCATCATCTAAGGAAGCCTCCCATATTAACCAGTCGGGAAATTGTTGCATGAGGTTCCCACTAAGTCATTAGTTATAAGTCTTTTGTAATCAAGATTTAGGTTAATCTAAGTAAAGTTGTAAACAATTTCTAGTTCATCTGCGGCGGTTGAGCCATGAGCATTAGTAGCCGTACAATTAACCTTTATTATCAATTCTGTACCACCTGCGGGATATTGAACACCACTTTTACCACCTGCAAACTCCCAATAAACTTTTTCACCTGCCCCATCTGTACCTGTTGCATCTTGGCTTGTTGAAGCCGTACCTATAACAGATGTACTGCCATTTACAGTTGAGTTTGAATCAATTGATACATCCCATGCGAAAGATGTTGCACCTGTGGCTCTACAATACCCTTTGAATACAAATGTCTCACTAACAGAAGCACCATTATACGCACTAGCCATCTGATTACTTGCTAGATTTTCAATCCAACCGTTACCTGAAAAACTAGAACCGTTATCCTCAAAGAAAGTAATTCCTGTTGCAGCATCAACTATAACTGCATCATCATAATTACCACTAGAGCCTGTTGCTATGCTTACGGCTGTTGGTGCTACTGCTGATACTGCATTTTGAGAACTTACTGCTAATATTGCACCATACATCTTAACCATCTATCCCATCGGGATAAGTTAGTTTAAGGTCAGCATAGCACTGTCTTACTAAGTTAGTTTGGTCTTCTTCATTTGTTATGTCTAATGTAAAATCCCCATGAAATGCTCCTATTGCTCCTTTTTCACCACTATATGCAGTAGCATCTGCATATATTTTACCTGTGTATATTACTCTATAATTATCATCTTTTCTGCAAACAACATCCTTTATTACACATACTGCACTCGAGCAGGTTATTCCAAAGGGCGTTTCATATTCTATTACTAATGTCATCTTTACTCATCCTATACATATCCAAGAAGATGACGTGACCGCTATAAAGGTTTTTACTTGATACCTAGTTGTTATTGTTTGACTTGCGTTAGCACCATTGATATTATCACTTGCTGTCGGGGAAATAGTGACCGTGTTTGTTGTATCACTTATTATTATGTATTGTTCACCTGCGACCGGAGATGCTGGTAGTGTTAATGTTAGATTGTTAGCCCATGCTCTAATGTATTTACCTGCGTGGTCTGCGGCAGTTAATTGTGTGGATGATGATAGACTTACCAAAGCACCGGAATATGCCCTAAAGTCATTAGGTATTGCTACATTACCATCTGAATCTCCAGTAATGTAAGTTGATGAACCATCACCGGAATTAATTAGTAATTGCTTACTACCTGTTGCGCTCGGAACATCACCGCTACCTATTACTACGTTGTTTGAACCACTTGTAATATTATCTCCAGAGTTCCACCCTATACAGATATTTTTATCTCCTGTATTCACGTTTGCACCCGCAGACATACCAATAAAGACTGAATG
>Ga0209657_1001770_pt1 | contig 12697 bp, 10 predicted proteins | sample SaaInlV_100m_DNA_FD_184650 | JGI IMG/M metagenome (GOLD analysis project Ga0209657, IMG submission 184650) | Marine microbial communities from expanding oxygen minimum zones in the Saanich Inlet - SI037_S3LV_100m_DNA (SPAdes) (version 2) | ecosystem: Environmental > Aquatic > Marine > Intertidal... | reverse complement strand
CGAACTCGGTAGTTAAGCCCTATAGCGCCAATGGTACTGCGCGGGAAACCAGCGTGGGAGAGTAGGACGTTGCCGGGAACATTTAGAAAGCCTTTTCGCATTTTTGTGGAAAGGCTTTTTTGTTTTCATTAATGTTATAAATAACACATTGATTGTTTTTTACTTTGTTTCCGTCGAGAAACATGTGGTAAATTGAGACAAGAAAGGTCAACAGACTATGAAACAAATGAAAAACATCTCACTATTATTAATTTTAACACTGGGGATACTCCAGCCTGTTAAAGCTCAAAGCATAACACTTACGGGGGACATATATGAATATGCCACTTATTATGTTAACAGTTTTGATTTGAATACGGGAGCTACGAATGTTCAAATATTTCGATATCAATTAGAATCTGATCAATATCCTATTGAAGTAAAAATCAGGTTTACAGCATCAATGAGATCTCCATCATTAGGCATTAATGATCCAACAACCATCATTGAAATAGTAACTGGGTTATTTGATCTACAGGCTTCCCTTATTTTAGATAATAGAGATATTTCATCAGAAACATCTATTATTTATGATATGGGATCTCCTCCGAATCAAATCGATTTAACTGGGCAAGTTATAGAAAGTCTGGATCCATCCGAAGCTGATGCCATTTTGCAAAGTGTTTTGACAACAGGTCGGATCGCTGATGGTGAATATACTTTTAAGATTCAAGTTGAATCTCACCCAAACATCGACCGGGTTTATGCGTCTGATTTTAAAACAATCATAGTTCAATCTCCAGTATCTATTAATTTGGAAACGCCAGGTGGTGTGTTGACTGATACACTTGATAATCTTATTTATTCAAATTTTCCAATCTTCCAATGGTTTTCTCAGTCGTGTAATGGTTGTAATTCTTTTATTAGAGTCGCTCAATATAATTCAGGTGTTCATAGTTCATTAGAAGATGCATTAGAAGATCAACGTGTATTACCCTTTAATCAATCCGACAATTGGCATCCAATTGAAAATGTAAATAGTTATCAGTATCCATTTAGTGGAGCCTATCCATTAGAACCGGGAAATGTTTATGCTTGGCAAATAATGATTACTCTTCCCACTACATCCGGTTTTGAAGAAATGGCTTCTTCAATTTTTGCATTTAAAATTGGAATTGCAGGAACAGTTGAAACAGCAAATTCAATTTCTAGTCCTTTACTTATGACTCTACAACAAGCATTAGGAGATGATCAGTATAACGCTTTTTTTGGGTCGGGAAATGAATTACAGGGTTATAATCCTTCGGGGCAATTGTTGATTAATGGAGTGAATGTAGATGAAGCGAGTGTGAATTACATTCTGAATCAGTTTCTGAGTAATAATTATCAAATTAATTCAATCACGGTAGAATAATGAAAATTTATAAATTAATTGTTTTTTCAGTTCTTATTTTTTCAATTGCATTTGGAAACAAGATTGCTGTTGCAACTAAAGTGAAAGGCTTGGTTGAGATAATGCCTACCGGGAAAAAAGATTTCTTAGATTTAAAATCGGGAACAATTTTATCTGACGGTGACAAAATTAGGACAGGACGGACAGGATTTGCCGCAATTATTTTTATTGACGATAAATCAACCCTTAAAATTAAAGGGAATACAGAAGCTGTTATTTCTGGTCAAAGAACTGCGGCCAGTATTTCAAAAAAAATAAATATGGATATCGGAACCGTAAGGGCAACAATTCAAAAGCAAAATACAGATTTTGTGATTCAAACTCCCACGTCTGTTGCGTCTGTAAAAGGAACTGATTTTTGGTTAATAACAGATCCAGTGGCCGGTGATCAAGTCATTGGTATTGATGGAGTTATTAGTTTAGTCAATAGCGAAACAGGCCAAGAAGTTGAAGTAACAGAAGGGATGTCTGGAATCTCTACTCCTGATGGAAATGTCGGTCTTGATGAAACTAATCCTGCTTCTATTCCCGATGATCCAAGTGATGAACAAGACGGCCCCTCTCAGATTAAAATTTATTTAGAAGGTCCAAACGGGGAACAAAAAGTATTAGTTATTGAATATCAATAATTTTTCACTTTCGCATAAAAATCTTATAAACTTTCATCTATGCGAATCGGCACTTCACAGAAAATATTTCTGGCTTCATTCTTTTATTTAATTGGATTAGCAAACTCTCAATCCAACCATATATATTTCCACGAAAATCCGAATCACGTTTTTGTTGGAGAAGATGTTTATATTTCACAATTATTATTTACTCAGGATCCTATTTCACATGGGTTCCTTTTTTTTAGAAATAAAGGCGAAATAAGTTATCAGGAAGTTCCCATGATATATGAGGGTGGAAAATGGGTTGGAAATATACCGAGCCACCGCGTTACACAACCGGGAATTGAATATGTCACTATTTTAACGAAACAGGATGGTGGTCGGATCGCCTTACCTTTATCAAATAGTCCATTTGACACACCTCTTTCTTTTAAAGTCACTCAGGGGCAATCTAAACAAAAGGATGATTTTTTAACAGACACTTATGTCAAACGGTCCACCGAATATTCAGGTGATTATGTTGATGCTGATATTTTAATTCTTTCTCCTGATGATGGGTCATTAAATCGCCCTGATGAGGTTGTTATTTCAGTTTCATTATTTAATGCTCCTATTGTTGATCAGACCCAATTCCAATTATGGATAGATGGTACAGATTTCACAGATCAAACTGTTATTTTTGGAGATGTATTATCTTTGGTTCCTGATGGTGAATTAGATGTGGGTCTCCACAAAGTTAAACTGTTATTTAAATCAACTTATGGAATGGATATTTTCCCCGTTGAATGGTCATTTAATGTGAATAGAGGGATGGAGAATTTGGCAAAATCTTTTATTTATAAAGGATCATTTTCTGCGAAAAAATCAACAACTTCATCTTCATCTATTACCATAGATGAAGATGAAAAATCTGGGAAATTTTCGGGAGAATTAAGTTGGATTAAGGGTCGGTATTCATTTCGAAATTCTAGTCGAGAATCCGGATTTAGACAACCTTTGAACCGCTCGACTCTTTCCTTACAGATTACCGATTATTTAAAAATTGAAAATGGTGATGTTTATCCATCTATTTCACCTTATCTCTTGGATGGTAAACGTGTTGATGGTCGGCATATTCATGCCGATTTTAATTATGGGTTCAAATTATTTAAATGGGAGATTGCAGGGTCTTTCGAACTTCAGACTGTTTTTGGAAAACTAACTCGAGATGTCCAATATCAAAATGGGATTGATGGTGCATATGAGCTGCTTACAAATGATACTAAATATGACGATTATGGTAATTTTATTTATAAAATAAGTCGGAAGGGCTATACATTTCCTAGGGATGTTGTATCAACTAGATTAGGTTTCTCTTTATTTAATAAATATCGTGGAGGGATTCATTTCCTAAAAGCTAAGGACGATTTTGACAAGATAAATGTGAAAGGTCCAACATCAAGTTTATTCACAGTTGATACATCTGTTTTTGGAGATTCCTTAACTCAATATTACACGTTGGCACAATTTGCTGATTCTTTGGCAAATAGTGACGATACAGTTTTGGTAAAACCAAAAAATTGGGACGATGGATCTCCAGAAGAAAATTTGGTTTTGGGTTTCGATTTTGAATCGGCATTAGACAATCGAAAGTTATTATTTCAAATGGGATGGAATATGAGTATGACAAACTCAAATATTTGGGCTGGTATTGCCAGCAAAGATTCATTGGACCTCATGATGGATACTTTGAGTGATGGAATGATTATGGGGCAATATGATGTTTCAGCCATAGGAGAGACGATTGAGAAGTATGAAAATATTTTTACCATTCATCCGTTTTACATGAGTCCCATAGCGCCCATTGATCCTATTGTTGCTCAGAAAAGTGTCTTTAAAGCTTTTTTAAATATGCCCGCTTCAGCCTATTACTTAAGGGTAAAGGGAAGTTATTCTTTTAATAATATTTTAATTGAGTACAAACAACACGGTTCACAATTCAAAAGTTTTGGAAATCCCTATCTTACGAATAACATTCGTGAATTTACGCTCAATGACCGTTTATCTTTGTTGGGGAGGCGACTCATGATTGTTGCTGGATATAAATATCGTGACAATAATTTATCTGAAACCGTTGCTCATCCGGTTGCGACAAAGACTATTTCAATCAATACAACGTTAGTTCCAGGTCCAGGTGCACCTTCAATTATAATGAATCTTCAAACGATTGGACGTACGAACGGAATTGATTCTGCGGAATTCGATCAATATGGGAATTTTCTTTCGGATAATAGAGAAAATTCTAAAGCACTAAACATTATGGCGTCGGTTAATCTTCCAGGTAACTTTGGAAATCTAGCCACCACCACATCCATTAACGTCAATTCTATTTCATATACGGATAATCTTTCGGCAGAAAGGAAAGGAGATTTTCTATTTCAAAAAGCGGAAACTCAATCCGTTTCTTTAACATTTTCAACGCGATTTCAGATTCCATTAAAAACGTCCGTTTCTTATAATAGAACGCAATTATTTATTCCTTATATGAATGAAAATAATGTACCTTATAAAGATGAAAGCACCTGGACATCTATGGGAATGACAGCTCAATACTCTTTTTTTAAAAATGCCGTTAGGTTTCGAGGCGGCTTGGACTTTATGACGAATGGCGAAACAGATGAATCTGAAACAAATCTCTATGGTGGTAAAATTGGAGGTGACTGGGATATTATGAAAAAAATGACATTGACCTTTAATAGCTCGATTCGTATGAATAATATTAAAATTTATAAAACGGATGAGATCGATAATGACAACAATGGTTTAATTGACGAATCCAGAGAAAACTGGATGGTAAGTAGTTCTGGATTTAACTTGTCCTTGGGATACCGATTTTGATTAAAAAGATAATAAGATTTTTCCACAATCATGTAGTTGATTTCGGATTAACAATTGGAGCAATATTTTTTACCTGCTTTCTCCATTGGGTAGGTGTTTTTGATTTTCTTGAATTAAAAACGTATGATTATCGGTTTCATTCAGTACGGGGCCCCTTAACGGGGTGGCGTGCGAGCGATTCAACAATCATTAAAAAAGGGACAGATGTTGTACTGGTTGAAGTTGATGATGAATCTTGGCGACTATTAAAAGATAACAAAGTTCCTTGGCCTTATCCACGAGGTGATATTTGGGCAAAAGCTGTAGATAATTTGTCAAATGCTGGAGCAAAAGTGATTGCATTTGATATTCAATTTGATTCTCCTGATGCGAGAAGCGAATATTTACGGAGTGTTAGTGAAAATCTTCCTCTCGAATTTCAGCAATATCTTCCGGGACATGGAGATATTCTTTTGGCAGAATCCATTCAGCGAGCTCAAGAAAATGGGACTAAGGTTGTAATGGATGTAAAAATGGTTAGAGAGCCAACACGAATCCCACCAAATTATATTGCTTATCCTGTACCCGAAATAATGGGGGTAAATCCAGAAACCGGTTTAATTAACGATATGCTTGATATTGATGGTTTTTCTCGACAATACAGCATTGCAGGTTATATGGCTCATGAGCCAGATAAAGCTTATTTAACATTGGGCGTAAAATGTGTGAAAGCATTCCAAGGTATTCCTGACGATGCAGTGCCATCTTTTAATGGTGACAGTTTGAAATGGACCTATGGTGATTTAAATATTACGTCTTACGGGCGTACAAATAATTTTCTTGTGAATTATTATGGTCCACCTTCCGGTTATAAAATGCCGGGGAGGGATGAATTAAAACCTTGGGGAACTTTTCCTCGTTTTTCTTTGTCTCAGATTTTGGATACACAGGATTATGATTTACCTGAAGATTTAGATTGGATGAGCCAATTTCTTCCTGGGAAAATCCCTGAGTGGGTTACTTCCATCGAGGACGAAACCGATAGAAATGAAATGATGGTCATGTTAGGTCTTGGTGAGAGTTATGATATTACCCAATCCCCGTTTTATAATAAAATTGTAATTCTGGGTGTATCGGTAGAAGTACTTCATGATGTGAAATCTACTCCTTTTTATAATTATCTGAATTTGAGCCAATTGACCCCAGGTATGGAAACTCACGCAAATGCGATCCAAACCATGATCCATAGTAATTATATTCAAGTTTTTGGTGGAAAAACAACTCGATATATGGTAGAAGGGGCACCTTACCCACTGGAAAATATTTTATTGATTTTTGGTTTGTGTATCATTGCTTATATCTTATTGATGAAAATAGAATTACATCCAATTGTTGCAGGGGTTGTTATTTTTTCAGAAGGATTACTGTATTATGCTTTTTCGATGGGCATGTTTGCCAATGATTATTGGTGGTTTTGGAAATCAACTGTCGCTAATTTTTTGCCTGAATCAATTCATGAAGTATTTTATGACCAACTTCAAGTTGCGTTGCCTGCACCGGGCGAATCTTTTATCATGCCAATTATAGCTCCTATTGCAGGATTGATGTTTACCTACTCAAGTAATATTATTTTCCAATTCCTTCATGAACAAAAGGATAAAAAATTCTTAAGAGAAACATTCGGAACTTATATTTCGCCTGATGTGTTGGACAAAATGTATGAAGAAAAACAAGCTCCAAAACTTGGGGGTGTAGAAGGATATCATACGGCCTTTTTTTCTGACATCCAGAATTTTTCCACTTTTTCCGAAGCACTAGACCCGGAACGTATGGTTGCACTTATGAATGAATATCTAACTGTCATGTCGAAAGTCATTTTAGATAATGAGGGCACATTAGACAAATATATTGGTGATGCCATTGTTGCTTTTTATGGGGCACCGGTTTCAGTAAACGATCATGAAAAAAAATCCTGTAAAACAGCGTTAGCTATGCAAGATGCATTAGATGAGCTTCGCAATAAATGGAAATCAGAAGCAGATTGGCCAGAGATTGTTTATTCTATGCAACATCGTATTGGATTGAATTGTGGTAAAATGGTAACTGGGAATATGGGTTCCGAAATGCGAATGAATTATACCATGATGGGGGATACAGTCAACCTTGCTGCTCGACTTGAATCATCCGCGAAACAATATGGCGTTTACAATTTTGTGGGAGAAAATATTTACGAAAAAACGAAAGATGAATATATGTTTCGCTTATTGGATTTTGTACAAGTAAAGGGAAAAAATATTCCTGTAAAAGTATATGAATTGATTTCTTCGAAAGATGATGCTGATAATAATATGGTAAATCTCGTTAAAACTTTTGAAAACGGATTAGACCTGTATTATTTGCAAAAGTGGGAAAAGGCAATTAGCCTATTTCAAAAAGCTGAAGATATGGAAAATCATTTTACATCACGGAATACCACACCCTCCGCTATTTATATTGATCGATGTAACATGTTTAAAATGAATCCTCCTGGAAAAGATTGGGATGGCGTTTGGGTTATGACATCGAAATAAATTTGAACTTTTGATGCTTTATTTATAACATATTTAGGTATCAAGAGAGTTTGGTTAATAATCATTGCACCTTTGTAAAAAATCCATTGTATGATGAAATTGAATCGTTTATTTATTTAATCCGTTTTATTTAGAAAAATTTAAGTTATGCTTGAAGTCATCAGGAACTTTTAAGTTCATAGTCGTTTCATTTGTAATTTTAGGGCTATTAAATTATGCAAAACACACGTGGAAAAATTCTTTGGATCGACGATGAGATCCATCATTTAAAACCTCATATTCTATTTTTAGAAGATAAGGGATATACACTCACCCAAGCTGCAAATGGTCAGGATGGGATTGCCATCTCAGAGCAAAATAATTTTGATTTAATTTTATTAGATCAATCCATGCCTGGATTAGATGGACTGGGAACTTTAGCCGAGCTCAAAAAAACGAGGTCATCTTTACCCGTTATCATGATAACAAAAACGGAAGATGAATGGCTTATGGATGAGGCCATCACTGGGCAAGTTGAGCAATTTCTGATTAAGCCGGTAAACCCGAGCCAAATTTTCATGGCCTGTAAACAAACTTTAGAACAAATTAAGTTGCGAGAGCAAAAAGCGACCAGCGATTATTTAAAAGAATTTCAGGAAATTGATGCCCATTTAAGGGATGATTTGAGTCCCGACGATTGGTGGAAATTGTACGATCGCTTAGTGGATTGGCAGCTCAAATTTGATAAATATAAAGACACAGGATTGGGCTCCATTCTCGAAGATCAGATTCACTCCTGTAACCGTGAGTTTGTTAATTTTATTGATTCCAATTATGAAGATTGGCTTCATTCAAATAGTCGTCCAACACTATCAATAGACATTGTAAAAAAACATGTAAGACCTGTTTTAGAAAAGGGAAATAAAGTTTGTCTATTAGTGGTGGATTGTATGCGACATGACCATTTTAAAGTGATGATGGACTTATTGGAACCCTTATTCAATATTGAAATTGATTATAAATTTTCGTTATTACCAACGGCAACACCATATTCGAGAAATGCCATATTTTGTGGTTTATTTCCTGACGAAATGGTGAAAAAATACCCGCAACAGGCTGATGACATGAAGAACGATGCATCCAGTTTAAATCGACATGAAAAACAATTTTTAATCGATCAATTAAAGAAGTTGGGTTTAGGAGATAAACGTGTTCACTACCATAAAATTTGGGCTGTGGAAGAAGGGAAAAAATTCCAGAATCGAATTAAAGATTACATCCAACAGGACGTATTGGCTTTGGTGGTAAACTTTGTGGATATCCTCGCCCATAAAAGTTCTCAAATGGATGTATTGAAAGAAATGGTCCCAGATGAATCGGGTTATCGCACTGCGGTTAAATCATGGTTAGAACATTCATGGTTGTTACCAGTATTAAAAAAATTAAGTGAAAATAATTTTACCGTTATTTTGACCAGTGATCACGGAAGTATCAGAGTTCAACGCGATGTGATGGTTTCCGCCGATCGGAGTGCGTCTTCTGGTGTTCGGTATAAATATGGTCGTAACCTTAATACGAAAGATAAAAATGCACTCATTATTAAGGAACCGGAAAAATATCGATTACCTGAATTTGGTCCTCAACCGAGTTATTTAATTGCCAAAGATGATATTTATTTTGTTTATCCTAATCAAGCTCATAAATATCAAGCGAAATTCAAGAATTCATTTCAGCATGGGGGAATTTCGATGGAAGAAATGATGGTTCCAGTTGCAGTAATGAAAGGACGTGGTTCATGATATTTGAATCCAATTCAATGGATGAAACTCAAACCTTTGCTCATCAATTCGCACAGCAAATTCCGGTTGGGTCCGTCGTAGCATTGATTGGAAATTTAGGGACAGGAAAAACCACATTCACCCAGGGCTTTGCCAAATCCTTGGGTATTGAAGAAAGAGTTGGCTCACCCACTTTTAAATTGGTTTCGGAATACGAAGGGTCTCCACACAACCTCTATCATATTGATGCCTATCGTTTGGACAACGGACTCGATTTTTTAAATATTGGGGGGGAAGTATTTTTGATTCCGAAAGAAGCAGTTACTTTGATTGAATGGGCAGATATTATTAAAGAAATTTTGCCACCAAACACAATTTATTTAACTTTTTCAAGAGTGGATGGAAATCCAAATGGAAGACGAATTATTTTAGATGGATTAAATGAAAATGATTAATCGGATTTTAGCCATTGAATCTTCATCCACAATTTGTGGTGTTTCCATAATTGAATCTGGGCTCGTTTTAAGTTTGGTTGAAGAATCTGCCCATCGAAAACATGCAGAAATTCTGCCCGGTTTTATCAAAAATGCACTACGAAAAAGCAATAAAATTATTAATGATATTGATGCAATTGCGGTCAGTATTGGTCCTGGCTCATTTACCGGACTAAGAATTGGTTTGGGCATGGCCAAGGGCTTGGCATATTCTCACAATTTGCCCATTATTCCCGTTCCAACTTTGGTGGCAATCGCATTTGGTTTACAAGAATATCAGCCAAAGAATGGATTGGCTTACTCTCACGGAAATAAAGTATTTTACCAAGAATTCATCTGGGAAAACGATCTCCCATCTTTTAAACAAAAGCCGGAGGTTGGAGACCTAGAAAATTTCCGTGAGAAAATAGATTCATCTTCTTTCCAATGGAATTGCGATTCTATTTTAGATAGTTCAAATAAGTTTTATACCGGAACTCCATCAGCAAAAGATGTGGGATTATTGGCATTTCATCAAAAAAATGTTTGGGCTAAACAAAAGCCATATACCTTAGTTCCTGACTACATTGCTCCTTTTGAAATTCAGTTAAAAAAATGATAATCCGAATCGGTTCAATTAATGATTTGAATCAAATCTATCAAATAGAACAACTATGTTTTCTTGGTTCTCCATGGCCACTTAAAATGATTCAACAGGAACTTCTTGATAAAAATGATCGCAAAACTTGGATTATCGAAAGTGACAAAATCATTGTAGGGTATTGCATGGTTCGGCTTGTACCTAAAGAAATCCACCTTATTAATATGGCCGTAATTCCTTCTCAGCAGAAAATGGGAATCGGTCAAAAATTGCTGAATCACTTTTTAGATAATACACCACCTAAAACATCCGTATTTTTAGAAGTGAAACGGAGTAATTTTCCTGCAATCAATTTATACCTAAATACTGGGTTTGAAGAAATTGCTGTTCATGAGAAGTATTATTCGGATGGAGAAGATGCCATTGTCATGTGTTTAAAAATTTGATTTTTTCAAACATGATAAAGATATCATTCATTTAAGTGTGAATAATTACGTTTTACATATTTGCTCATCAATAAAAAAAGTAAAATTTTTGTTAAATAACCTTTCGATTTAGAACAAATATATGTCGTGGTTTAAAAGAAAAGATAAAAAATTTAAAGATCCAGAAAAAAAATCTATTCCAGATGGATTATGGGATAAATGTCCTTCGTGCGATGAAATATTATACCGGCCGGAATTGGAGAAAAATCTATCCGTTTGCCATCATTGTGAACACCATTTCCGCGTTGCACCCCAAGTGTATGTGGATCTTTTGTTAGACAAAAGTAGCGAAACACATCTTTATCAAAATTTGGAATCAAAAGATTTTTTAAAGTTTAAAGCAGTTAAAAAATATACTGATCAAATTGTTACGGCCAAAACTAAAACCGGGGAAAAGGATGCCATCAAAGTTTACGATGGGAAAATAAACGGCGAATCAGTGGTTTTGGGCATTATGAATTTTAGATTTATTGGTGGGAGTATGGGGTCAGTAGTTGGAGAAGCCGTATCTCGTGCCATCCAAAAAGCCATTAAAGACAAAGTCCCCTTTTTATTGGTCTGTGCTTCCGGTGGTGCCCGCATGCAAGAAGGAGCAATCTCCTTAATGCAATTGGCTAAAACCAGCACTCAATTAGCAAAATTTGCAAAAAACGGTGGACTCTATATTCCGATTCTGACTGACCCTACAACGGGTGGAGTTACAGCAAGTTACGGTATGTTGGGCGACGTTATTCTCGCCGAACCCGGCGCATTGATCGGTTTTGCCGGCCCAAGAGTGATTAAGCAAACTATTGGGCAAGATTTACCCAAAGGTTTCCAACGATCCGAATTTTTATTAGAAAAAGGATTCATTGATCACATTGTATCTCGCAGCGAAATGAAAGAAAAAATATCTACCCTGATTTCGCTTCTTACCTAAGCTATTCCTATTGATAGCCTCTAAAATATTATAGGAAATGATGAAAATGATATTTTAGTGTGGGTAATAAAAATCAGTTTTATCTCTTTAATAGAAAAATTTATAGAGCTTATTAGAAAGGTGAACTGGACAACCTTTGGAATCAATTATTTAAAATGAAAAAACCTAAAATTCTCATATCAAACGATGATGGCATATTTTCTCCGGGCATTCGAGCTTTATGGGATGCCATGAGTGAAATCGGTGATCCCTTTGTAGTTGCCCCAGACACGGAAAGAAGCGCTGTGGGGCATGCTATAACTTTAACTGATCCTTTACGAGTTGTTCCTGTTCATCGCTCCGGTGGATTTCAAGGATTGGCTGTTTCGGGCACACCATCGGATTGTGCAAAAATTGCCATTAAATCTATTCTTAAAGAAAAACCCGATTTAATGATTTCCGGTATCAATCTTGGAAGTAATGTGGGGACAAATATTATTTATTCCGGTACAATTTCCGCAGCTACGGAAGGAACCATGTTGGGTATCCCATCCATCGCCATCAGCTTAGATACCTATATGTCCGACGACTTCCGGGGCGCAATAAAGGTTGCGAAAGATATGGCGAATCACGTTTTACATCATGGCGTTCCTCGGGGGACTTTGCTAAATGTTAATGTGCCGTATTGTCCACCGGATGAAATCAGGGGTGTGAAAATTACGCGTCAAGGTAACCAATATTTTAAGGATGAATTTGAAGAAAGAATTGATCCACGCGGTCGAACCTATTATTGGATGAAAGGGAATGTGGTGGACAAGGATGAATCATTGGAATTTGATGGAAAAGCCATCCGAGAAAATTTTGTAAGTGTTACGCCTATAAATTTTAAGGTAACGAATGAAGCCTATATGGACGAACTCAAAGGTCAGTTCCCCAATGTATGAATTACATAAACACGGTGTTGTGATTCTTGATTTTGGGTCTCAATATACCCAGTTGATTGCCCGTCGTGTT
>Ga0209657_1001759_pt1 | contig 12763 bp, 7 predicted proteins | sample SaaInlV_100m_DNA_FD_184650 | JGI IMG/M metagenome (GOLD analysis project Ga0209657, IMG submission 184650) | Marine microbial communities from expanding oxygen minimum zones in the Saanich Inlet - SI037_S3LV_100m_DNA (SPAdes) (version 2) | ecosystem: Environmental > Aquatic > Marine > Intertidal... | reverse complement strand
GATTTTAAATTTGAAAATAAGCGGCAAAATTTATTGCCAAAATATTGCGGTAAAATTTCGGCCTGTTCAAAACGATTCAGCGCTTGTTCCCAGGTACGTGGCAATTCAGTGTCAATTTCTAAATAAGCATTGCCTTCAACCGGAGGAGGAGGATTTTGTTTTGCACTTAAACCGTGGTGAATTCCGGAAAGCAATGCAGCGACGAGCAAATACGGATTCGCATCAGCACCGGCTAAACGGTATTCTATCCGCATATCCGGACCATCATTCGCAGGAATCCGTAAGGAAACAGTACGATTATTGTAACCCCACGAAGAATTGATTGGTGCATAAGAACCGCTTTGGAAGCGATGAAAGGAATTTGCGTGAGGGGCACAAATCAACATGCTTTCAGCCAAAGTTGTACGTAGACCTTGTACGGCAAAGCGTAATTCCGGGCTTCCGGAAGCATCTTTCCCTTGAAATAAATTCTGCCCTTTTTCATCCAGCAAACTCACATGAACGTGCATTCCGCTTCCTGCTTCTTCCGGATATGGTTTTGCCATGAAGGTTGCTTCCATTTTGTGTTTTCTGGCAATACTGCGGATGATTCGCTTGAGCAACACCGCATGATCGCAAGCTTGAACCGCATCCGGAACATGGTACAGATTTATTTCGAATTGTCCGGGAGCAAGTTCTGAAAGTACGGTATCTGCAGGAATATCTTGACTTGCCGAAGCTACCGAGATGTCATGCAGAAATTCTTCGTAGACATCCAAAGTGCTCAATGAAAAAAGTTGGCCCTCGGTTTCGCTTTGCCCTGTTTCCGGAGAACGTGCTGGCTGAGGAGCTTGTCCGGAACGTCGTTTTGGATCAGTAAGATAGAATTCCATTTCCACTGCAACCACAGGATTTAATCCGGAATCCGCTAATTTTTCACAAACAGTTTGCAGCACTTCACGCGGATTTCCATAAAACGGTGAATTGTCTGTTTCAAACATTCTCAGCAAAAGTTGTCCACGTTGCTTTTGCCATGGCACTTTTTTCAGCGTTTCCGGAACCGGAAAGCACGGAATATCCTGATCACCGCTTTCAAAGCCTAGACCGGTTTCCTCCATGGTTTCTCCGCTAACATCCATGGCAAAAACAGAAGCCGGAAAATAGATTCCTTTTTTGTAAATGCTGCTGAGTTTTTTCTTTTGAATTCTTTTTCCACGGAGAACCGCGTTCATGTCCGGAAGCAGGAGGTCGATTTCGCGAATTTCCGGATGTTGTTCAAGAAATAATTTTGCTTCTTCAAGAAATGCGCTGTTCATGCTTTCAGTTCCCTCGATTGATAATGATGAAAAAACAGGATAGGTACGACCAGGAGTATCAACATGATAATTGCCACTGCTGAGGCGATCGGCCAGTCACGGTTGCTGAAAAATTCCTGCCAGAGAACTTTGCCGATCATGAGAGTTTCGGCACCGCCCAGTAATTCCGGAATGACAAATTCGCCGACGGAAGGAATAAAAACCAGCATCGAACCTGCCACTATTCCATTTTTGGAAAGTGGTAAAGTGACGCTCAAAAAAGTTTTCCAGGGCGGCGCTCCTAAGTCCAGCGATGCTTCAACCAATGAAGGATCATGTTTAACCAGATTGGTGTAAATCGGCAAAACCATAAAAGGCATATAAGCGTAAACGATACCGATATAAACCGCAAAATTAGTGTTCAGCATTTGTATCGGTTGATCAATTGCGCCGAGCCAAATTAAAAAATTATTCAAATATCCATTATTTTTTAAAATACCCATCCAGGCATAAATCCGGATCAGAAACGAAGTCCATGAAGGCAGAACAATGAGCATCAGAAAGATGTTGCGCCATGTCGGCTGCGCGCGGGCAATAGCGTAAGCCAGTGGATAACTGATGAGTAAACAAAGTACGGTGGCCGAAAAAGCGATTTTGATTGAGCTGAGATATGCAACCCAATATAGTTTGTCTTCGGTTAAAAAGAGGTAATTTCCAAACTCAATGGAAATTTTCAGGGTTTCATCTGCAAAACTCAGCAAGTCCGTAAAAGGCGGAATAGCAATCGCTGCGCTGGAAAAACTTATTTTCAGCACGATAATGAAAGGTACGAGAAAAAACAGCAGCATCCACAAATAAGGCACAGCAAGCACCAGAGTTTTGCCGCTCGGAAGCCAGGATATTTTTCGCAGGTCTAATTTTGCTGACATACAATTCCCGTTTATTGAGTCAAAACGACGGTGCTGTGAGGATGCCAATGTAGAAAAACCTTATCCTCCCAGCTTGGTTGTTCTGAACCTCTTTCCAAATTAGAGATGTGGACGAGCAGGATTTTACCATTTTCCAATTCAACATGGTAAATTGAGTGACTGCCTAGATAAGCAATATCACGGACAGTTCCGGAAGCACAATTGTGAGGTGCATCAAAGGGTTCACGTTGAAGTGATATTTTTTCGGGTCGTACCGCAACCGTAACTTCCATGCCCAGTGTACCGGTAATTCCGTGATCGACAAAAATCGGTTTCTCGAGTTTTGTTGTTTCAATTAATACATGATCTGCTTTATCCTCAATTACTTTTCCTTCAAACAAATTAACCGAACCAATGAAATTGGCGGTGTAACGGCAATTCGGCATTTCATAAATATCATTCGGTGTGCCAATCTGCAGGATTTTACCTTCGTGCATGATGGCAATCCGGCTGGCCATAGTCATGGCTTCTTCCTGATCATGAGTGACCATGACGCAGGTTGCGTTTACACTTTCCAGAATATCGACAACTTCGAGTTGCATCTGTTCACGCAATTTCTTGTCGAGGGCCGCCATTGGTTCATCAAGCAGTAAAAGTTTAGGTCGTTTTGCGAGAATCCTGGCCAACGCGACACGCTGCCGCTGTCCTCCGGAAAGTTGATGCGGTTTGCGTTTGGCGAGTTTAGGCATTTCCACTAATTCTAGAATTTCCTCTACACGTTTGCGGATTTCTGTTTTGGACTGCTTCTCCTGTTTCAAACCAAAGGCGATGTTTTGCTCAACTGTCATGTGAGGAAAAATTGCGTAGGACTGAAACATCATATTAACCGGACGTTTATAGGAAGGGACTGAGGTGACGTCTATGCCGTCAATAAAAATTTTGCCTTCACTTGGAGTCTCAAATCCGGCCAACATACGCAGCAAAGTGCTTTTTCCACAGCCGGATGCACCAAGCAGGCAGAACAGTTCGCCCTGCTGGATACTCAAGTCTGTATTTCTGACTGCGACAAAATCATCAAAGCTTTTGTTGACGCCTTGAATATCAACGATAGGATGCATCAGGTTTTTATGAGAGAAAGGTGGGAACTTAGTAAAAGCAATCAAAACAGGAGTCAGCGTTAATTTAAAACCGACTCCTGCCTCTTCTTTCTTTTATTGACCTGTACGAATCCGATTCCAGGAACGTACCTCTAAGCGGGTAAATTTTGCGGATTTTACAACTCCAGCAAATAAGCGGCTCTTAACCTCATCGCTGGGATAGATTGCCGGATCAGCAAGAATGTCCGGATCAGTTGTTTTCTTGGAAGCCGGAACTGCGTTTGCGTACCAGACATAATTTGTGATTCCCGACATCACTTCCGGACGTAAAATATAATCGATGAAAGTGTGCGCGTTTTCCGGATGAGGTGCACCTGCGGGAATGGCGAGAACATCAAACCAAATCTGAGTTCCTTCCTTAGGAATAATATAATCTACTTTCACTCCTGCATCAGCTTCTGCAGCACGATCCCTTGCCTGAAAAACATCTCCGGACCAACCTAGTGCAACACATATTTCACCGTTTGCTAAATCGTTGATGTAATTCGAGGAGTGAAAATAACGATAGTATTTGCGAACCTTCATCATCTGATTTTCAACTTTCTTCAGCATGGCCTTATCTTCACCGTTTGGATCACCACCGAGATAGTTGGCCACAATGTCCAACACCTCATCCGCAGAATCCAAAACAGTAACACCGCAGTCCTGTAGTTTTGCGACTGTTTCCGGATCAAAAAGCAAATCAAATGAATTCGGAATATGACCCAGCCGTGCTTTTACCTTGTCCACATTGATGCCGATTCCGGTGGTTCCCCACTGGTAAATTGCTCCATACTGATTTCCGGGATCCGATGTTGTCACTTGTGCCATCAGTTCCGGATCAAGATTTTTCAGATTCGGGATTTTACTTTTATCAAGTTTTTGTACTGCTCCTGCCTGAATCAAGCGTGCAAGATAAGGCGCTACTGTCGGCACGACAATATCGTAACCGGAACTTCCGGCCAGTAGTTTTGCCTCTGCAATCTCATTTGAATCATAAACATCGTAATTGACCTTGATTCCGGTTTCTTTGGTGAAGTTTGCTAATGTGTTTTCTCCTATATAATCTGACCAGTTAAAAACGTTGATCACTTTTTCTTCTGCCTGTACCGTAAACGCCAAACCAAAAACAAGCGCTAATCCAAATAACCCTTTTAGTAAAATTCTCATCTTTCCTCTAAAGCTAGAAATTAATGAATTATGTTTTGACTAAAACATTAGTAAAAAAATGTAATGTTAAATCAACTCTTTTGAAAAAACAAACTATATTATTTGAACCTTCATGAATAATGATCTCCTGCCAATTAATTGATGAACCAGTGAAAACGCCCATAGTCGTGTAATTGCTTACAAAACAAGAAATCTATTCCATCTTACCATTCTAATATCATCAAGATTCCTACTACAATTGAAATGACAGATCTTGTTTTCAGAGCTTTTAGGAACGAATTGTTGAAAATCTGCTTACAAGACCAAAATATTTTGAACTGCTCCATAATTCCAACTTTGCTCAATTTCTAATTCACTGCCTGAAAATATAGAAAAAATTGCAAAAAAATACACTTTTTTACTAAAAATCACTTTTTCTTTAAAATAATTAAATTTTTATTGCACTGCTTTTTACCAAAAAAGACACATTTTTTACCACCACTGGTAAAAACTGAAAAAATATAAAATATAAAATCCTTAAATATCAATAGCATAACATTTTAAAATATTGGTCAGATGGATTTACCAATTTATAAATATAACTGTATAGTGCTGAAATAACAATGTAAATAAGTAAAGCAAAGAAATTTTGATATTTTTGCCAATTAAATAGTTGCATTGCTCTAAAAAAGGAATAGCTTAAGACAAACAGCTATTCACATCACTTGTGAATTCAAAACCTCATCAACTGGAGGTACTATGAAAAAAATAACTCATCTCATTTTTTATGCTTTCCTGACACTGCCCCTCGGTCTGATGCTTTCCTGTTCGGAGGAGGATAGTTCTTCAGTAGATACGGCAAGTTCTGATACTTCATCCAGTTCTGCTGTCACCGTCAGCGGTAAAGTCCAGAAGGGGCCTTATGTTCAAGGTACCGAGATCACGGTGCGAGAACTTGACAGCAGCATGATCCCCACAGGTAACACCTTCACAGGCACCATCGATGATAATACAGGCAGTTTCAGCATCAAAGGAACACTCGCCAATAAAATAGCTGAACTCGCAGCTGATGGGTACTACTTTAATGAAGTTTCAGGTTCTCTTTCCACAGCAAAATTGAGTCTTCAAGCCTTGTCCGATGTGACAGATACAAGCAGCGTCAACGTCAACCTGATGACCCACCTTGAGAAAAAACGGGTGGAGTACTTGATGGATTCAGAAAAGCTGACCTTTGCCGCAGCAAAAACTCAGGCACAGACTGAAATCATGAAGATTTTCAACATCGACAACGTCACTCTTGGAAATTCAGAGTCACTTGACATTAGCAAATCAGGTGATGGAAACGCAGTCCTGCTTGCTATCTCCGCCATCCTGCAAAGTGACAAAACGGAAGCAGAGCTTACCGAATTGCTCTCCACAATCAACACCGACATCCGCACAGATGGTACTCTGGACAGTAGCACCACAAAAGCAACTTTAGTTGCAGCAACGAATTATATAAATCCCCGTCGTAGGACAATACGTACAAATATTGAGAACCGCTACAACAGCCTCGGCATCTCCGCTACCATTCCAGCTTTTGAGTCCTATGCCTTCAAGCTGGACACTGTTGGACTTGGATTTGGGTTGTGTGGTTCACTAAAAGCTATTCCACATAATCCAAATATTGCTGACAACACAAGCGTAACGGGGGATGATGCAGACCACAAAGGATCCGTTGTGAATTTGAGTGATTTAGGTAACGGCATAGTTGAAGATTTAGTGACGGGTCTTAAATGGGAGAAAGCGAGCAATCAAGGCGCCGCTTATGCGGGGTCAAATGAAATAGCGAAAACTTACTGTGAAAATCTCACTTTAGGAGGCTTGACTTGGAGACTGCCGGATGCATGTGAAATATTTTCAATTGTAGATTATTCCGATTCAACTGGTTTATTTTATTCACCGATAGAATGGAATTCAGGCTATGGTTACTGGATCGAACCAGGAACTTCAAGCGCTGTAGTGAACTATATTTCAGGCATTAAATTAAGTGGTTATAGTACGAGTGGAGATTGTACACTTTGCAGTGAAAAATGTGTGAGCGGCCATTCCGTAGAACAGAAAAAATATTTTGAGGCAGGAAATGATACCGTCTATGATTACGGTACGAAATATACTTGGCAGATTGCAGACAGCATTAACAAGTATGACTGGGCTGGCGCAATAAATTACTGTGAAAATCTGACTCTCGACAACAATTCTGATTGGAGATTACCAGATGTTTTTGAACTCTTAACTCTTTACGATCCTGAGCAAAGCAGTGGTATAAATAGTTCTGTTTTTACTGTAACAATGAGTGGTAGTGATCAAGGTTCATATTGGACTTCTACGGAATGGTCTTCTCAACATGGAATTATTTATAGTTTTGGGAACAACTTTAATGTAGGGAATCCATCGGTGGGATATACTAAAAGTTCATCTATGCTTGCACGATGTGTCAGAGGTGGATTGTAAGCAGATAATCTCTGCGGACTTCGGATTAATATAGTTGGACGCAATACATACATTGAAATTATTCTTCCCAAGCGTTTTCCCTACACGGTCTTTCGACTCTCTTACGACTCCGCTCAATTCCCCGGAACGGTGTCCGGCTACCGTTCAATTTTAATTGTATCCATATAACCACGAAATATAAATCAAATTATGTAGGCCGGGTTAGGCAAAAGCCGTAACCCGGAAATCATATCAAAAAATTACTAATGTCGGGTTACGCTCCATTAACCCGACCTACTTTAACCGCCACCTTTTTTTATGTCCCCGCCGTATAATGCGGGGCTACCGTTTAATTCACTTTCTCTTCTTATCTTTGTATATTCCGCCCAATTCACCGCTACGTAGGCCGGGTTAGGCCACAGCCGTAACCCGGCAATCATATCAAAAAGGCCATAATGTCGGGTTACGCTCCGCTAACCCGACCTATATTAACCGCCACCCTTTTTTATTTCCCCGGAACGGTCTTTTAACTCCGCTCAAGAACCGTGCAAGGCTTGCGTTAAATTGCTTTATTGAAAATGAACAGCTTACAGATTACTTCAAACCAACTTAAATATACTTCCGGATTTGCGACTTGTGGTCTGAGCAAGCGGATGTTATTTTTGTAGTTCAGCTACGATGTTTTTCAAAATTCCCAAAAACGTACAGTTTCGAGTTAATCGAAAAAATCTTGTTTAAGCGATTACACTATGATCAGCAAGATTTCTTCCTAACGTCGAAATGACACAGTGCCTAAATAACTTTCGAATTATTTGCATTGGCGGATTACGGATTTAGATGTTTGGCAGTTTATAGATTTTCTAATGAACCACAAAAAATGAAGAGAGACCCACGTTACGATATTCTTTTTGAACCTGTAAAGATCGGACCAGTCACCGCAAAAAACCGATTTTTTCAGGTTCCTCACTGCAATGGAATGGGTTATTTGCGTCCTAATAGTCTGGCTGAGATGCGTGGAATAAAAGCTGAAGGCGGTTGGAGTGTGGTCTGTACTGAGGAAGTTTACATCCATTCCAGTTCCGAATGCGATCCAATGGTTGAGGGACGTCTCTGGGATGATGGTGATATTCCGGCATTAGCAAAAATGACTGAGGCAGTGCATAAACATGGTTCTCTGGCAGGAATTGAACTACAGCATGGTGGTTTTTGCAGCACCAATCATTACAGCCGTATTCCACCAATATCTCCAAGTGCAATTTCCAATGACGACTACGTACCGCTTCAGGCACGTGCGATGAACAAGTCGGATATACGCGAATACCGGAAATGGCACCGTAAAGCAGCATTAAGAGCCAAGCAGGCTGGTTTCGATTTGATTTATGTTTATGCGGCTCACGCTGGAACACTCCTGACTCACTTTCTCTCGCGTCGTTTCAACAAACGTACTGATGAGTACGGAGGTAGTCTGGAAAACCGGGTGCGTCTTTTTCGTGAAGTAATAGAAGATACGAAGGATGCAGTTGGTGATACATGCGCGGTAGCAGTACGTTTCGCAGTTGATGAGTTTCTCGGTCCGCAGGGAATTACCGCAGAAAATGAAGGTAGGGAAATCGTGGAAATGCTGGCGGAACTTCCGGATCTGTGGGATGTAAATATCAGTGACTGGAGTAGAGACTCCGCAACTTCACGTTTTGAGAGTGAAGGTTATCAGGAATCCTACATCAGTTTCGTGAAATCAGTAACCTCTAAACCTGTGGTAGGCGTGGGGCGTTACACCTCTCCTGATACAATGGTTTCGCTGATTGAACGCGGAATTATGGACATGATAGGTGCGGCACGTCCCTCAATCGCAGATCCTTTTCTACCTAAAAAAATTGAACAAGGACGTGCTGATGAAATCCGTGAATGCATCGGTTGCAATATCTGTGTTACGGGTGACGAACTTTCTGTACCAATTCGCTGCACGCAAAATCCAACCATGGGTGAGGAATGGAGACGCGGCTGGCATCCTGAACGAATTGCAGCACGCAAAAGTGATGACGGCGTGTTGGTAGTCGGCGGTGGACCTTCCGGACTGGAATGCGCACTTGCGCTGGGACAACGCGGATATCGTGTTATCCTGGCCGAAACTTTAGCTGAACTCGGCGGAAGGGTGAGCCGTGAAAGCCGACTACCGGGACTTTCGGAATGGGGACGGGTCCGGGACTATCGTGTTCATATGCTGGAGAAACTGGAAGAGGTCTCTATTTACCGCGGGAATCCGCTTAATGCTGAGGAAATTTTTGAGTTTAGTGCAGCAGATCAGTTCGGTTATTCGCATGTGATACTGGCAACCGGAGCAAACTGGCGAAGAGATGGAATGGGTAGAATGCATCGAGAACCGATTCCTGGACTGGAAAAAATTCCGCTATTTACTCCGGATGACATCATGGAAGGAGCTGTACTCAAAGGCAAAGTTGTCATTTATGACGATGACCATTATTACATGGGTGGTGTTCTTGCAGAAAAACTTCGGCAGGAAGGTCACGAAGTTTTACTCGTCACTCCTGCTGCTGACATTTCAACCTGGACTCACCATACTCTGGAACAGAAAAATATCCAGAAAAATCTGCTTGAACTTGGAGTGGAACTTGCCCCTCAGACTGATCTTGCGGCCGTGCATTCCGGAATGGTGGAACTTGCCTGTGTTTTTACAGACAAACGAACTGAAAGAGCCTGCGACAGTCTTATTCTTGTAACTGAACGGATACCGAATGATGAACTGTTTACAGCTCTGGAAGAAGACCCCACAAGGTTAACTGACGCAGGAATCAAGACCCTCAGTTGCATCGGTGACTGTCTTGCGCCGGGAACCATTGCCGCAGTCGTTTATTCAGGTCACCTTGCCGCAAGGGAGCTGGAGTCAGAACCGCAGGAGGAAGTACCTTTCCTGCGGGAACGGATTCAACTATGAAGGATTTTGAAAAAATCAGCTTTTGACTCCGCCTTCGACTCCGCTCAGGGAACGGTTATTTAGAAAGTCACTTAATTTGTTTGCTAACTTATGCCAAATTTATCTGCAGTTAGATCAAGACAAAGTTTGACTAAATCATGCATTTCGTCAATCTGTTCCACGGTCATAGTCAAGGGAGGAGAGACAACCATTGTGTCTTTCAGTGCACGCATCACCAGATTGTTTTCAAAACAAAAAGTTTTGCATGCATCGCCAACTTTTTTATCACTTGGAAAAAACTGTCTTTTTTCTTTATTTTCCACTAGCTCGATTGCCCCAAGCAGCCCAACGTTGCGAACTTCACCGACTAAAGGATGGCTTTCAAATTCCTGCCAACGTTTTTTCAAGTAAGGACCGGTTTCGTTGGCGACTTTTTCAACGAGTTTTTCATCCTCAATTATTTTAAGATTTTCAAGCGCAACCGCACATGAGGCAGGGTGTCCTGAATAGGTGAAACCGTGGGCAAAATCGCCGCCTTTTTCAATCAACACATCCATAACTCGGTCATGCATCATAACTCCGCCTATCGGTAAATAACCTGAAGACAACCCCTTTGCAATCGGCATCATGTCTGGTTTTATACCAAAAGTTTCGCTGCCAAACCAATTTCCGGTACGTCCAAATCCGCAGATGACTTCATCTGCAATCAGCAGGATTCCATATTTGTTACAAATCCTTTGAATTTCAGGCCAGTATGTATCAGGTGGAACAATCACTCCGCCAGCACCCTGGACAGGTTCACCGATAAATGCCGCAACTTTTTCCGGACCGATTTCCTTAATTTTAGTTTCGAGACATTGTGCGGTTTTGAGTCCAAACTCATCGGGTGACAAATCTCCGCCTTTGCCGTACCAGTACGGATGATCAATGTGGGCAATTTCAGGGATCGGCAAACCGTCCATTTCATGGGCAAAAGCTTGTCCGCCTAAACTTGCAGCCGCAACTGTACTGCCGTGATAGGCTTCTTTACGGCTGATGATGACCCGCTTTTCAGGTTTGTCCTGAACACGCCAAAAGCGCCTGACGGTTCGCATTACCGTGTCATTTGCTTCAGATCCGGAGTTGGTGAAAAAAACGTGGTTGAATCCGTCCGGAGTAACCTCAGCAAGTTTTTTCGCCAAAGCAATTGCAGGAGGAGTTGTTGTTTTGAAAAAACTATTGTAATAAGGCAAAACTTGTAGTTGTTCATAGGCCACTTTTGCTAGGTTTTCACGTCCATAACCCACGTTGACACACCACAATCCAGCCATGCCGTCAAGTATTTTTTCACCGTTTGAGTCCCAGAGATAGATCCCATCAGCGCGTGTAATCACACGAGCACCGTCTTTAAGGATGGCTTTAGGATCTGTAAAAGGGTGCAGATGATGGTGACTGTCAATGTGCTGAAGTTCTGAGGTGCTTTCTAAGTTATTCATGATATGTCTAATGTTAAAAGTTGTGGTGATGCTTTATCATTTTCATGATTCAGCGCTTAGCTGCATGGATTCCAGTTTGCGTTTCTTTTCCCAACGCAGGGAAAGCCAGCCGGTAATGAAAACACCAAAGCTCACCAAAAAAATAATGATGGTGGCCAGTGCATTTATCTTTGGACTTACTCCAAGACGAACACTGGAAAAAACTTTCATCGGCAATGTTGTTGATCCGGGGCCTGAAACAAAACTGGCAATTACTAAATCATCCAAGGATAAGGTGAAGCCCAAAAGCCACGCAGCCAACAGGGCCGGTGCGATGATGGGCAGAGTGATTACAAAAAAAACTTTCAGGGGAGTAGCCCCTAAATCCATCGCTGCTTCTTCAATTGAACGGTCGACTTCACGTAAACGTGACGAAAGAATGACTGTCACAAATGCTGTACTAAAAGTTACATGTGCAATAAAAATAGTGAGCATTCCTCTGCCTGCTGGCCAGCCGATGGCTTGTTCCATGGCCACAAACAGTAGCAGCAGAGAAAGACCGGTAATAACTTCAGGCATCACCAATGGAGCAGTGATCATGCCGGCAAATGTCATGTGTCCACGGAATCTGCCGAAACGTACTAACGCGAGTGAGGCCATTAAGCCGAGTATCAGCGACATGCATGCGCATAAAAACGCAATTTCCAAACTAAGCCACGCTGCATCCAGTAACTGCTGATCCTGAAACAGTTCAAGATATGATTTGAAAGAAAATCCTGACCAGACTGTGACTAGTCGACTGTCATTGAAAGAATAGACAATCAGAATCATAATCGGCACATACAGAAAACCAAAGCCGAAAATTAAACTGCTGATAGAAAATTTAGAGAGACGTTGAGCTGACATTTTTCTAAAATTAGATGTAACTGCTAAATTCTGTACATATTAATCTATTTTAAGGAAAGGTTCACTGAAAATATTCTTCAGAGTACATTTTTTCTTGTGTGGAGAATAAACAATAAATCTGGATTCAGATTTCAGGCTTCTTTAGCAGACGTTGACTATGCTTTGAGCATATTTCTGGCCAACAGCAATCCTTCAAAAAGATCACTAGCCAGCATGTAGTTGGAGTTTGTTTTTTGGCTAAAACATTCCGCGGCAAGGCCGTGCATGTAGGCTCCTGTCAAAGCAGCGTTAAGAGGTGATAGACCCTGTGCGAGAAAACCGCCGATGAAACCACTAAGGACATCTCCGGAACCGGCTGTGGCAAGTGCGGAATTTCCGCTGGGATTGATGAATATTTGTCCGTCAGGACTGCCGATCACTGTATGTGCGCCTTTGAGCAGCAGTACTACATTCCATTCCTGCGCTAATCGACGTACAGTCGAAATTCTGTTTTGCTGAATTTCAGTAACACTCTGTCCGCAAAGTCTTGACA
>Ga0209657_1001758_pt1 | contig 12764 bp, 13 predicted proteins | sample SaaInlV_100m_DNA_FD_184650 | JGI IMG/M metagenome (GOLD analysis project Ga0209657, IMG submission 184650) | Marine microbial communities from expanding oxygen minimum zones in the Saanich Inlet - SI037_S3LV_100m_DNA (SPAdes) (version 2) | ecosystem: Environmental > Aquatic > Marine > Intertidal... | reverse complement strand
CGCGGTAACGACAGGACCGTCTTGCCAGACAGTATTGCCATTGATGAGTCGGAACCCACCCAGCAGATCGTCTTCGTCGGTCTGTCGCGTGATGTTCACGCGGAAGCATTCTCGCTTCAACTTGGCGCACACCTGCTCCACCATGAGAGTCTTGCCGTTGCCGGAGAGTCCCGTGATGAAGATCGGGTAGAACTGCTTAGAGCGGACGATCTTCTCAACGTCAGAGAAGTGTCCCCACTTGACGTAACCGTCGAATGCTGGGGGAATGAGCGAAGTCCGCTCGCCACCCGTCATGCCGAGGGTCATCGCTGCCGTAGCAGTCTGGACCATCGCAGGAGCAGAAACCACTGCAACAGGAGCAGCACCCTGCACAGGGGCAGGGGCAGTAGGTTCAAGAAAACCTCCGCAAGTCGCACTGGACAGTTCGGGGATGTTGTAAAGACCACGCTCGACCAAACGGTCGCTATCTTGCGTGATCCACGAAGGCGGACAAGCGTAGATGCCGGTGCTTTCGCACACAGCGACCAGTTCTTGCCGCGTGACAGGGGAAGTCATACCGGCACCCGCGAGGGCATCGACATACTTCTGTTGTCGGGTTTTTAGACTCATCAGAAACTCCAAGGAGGTCAGGGAAATGTCATCGGGATTCGTCCCGCGACATCTCCATTATACCAGAAACTGGCTCAATTGCAAGGGGTTCCAAGGGGTTTTTTTGGAGTTTTTTCGCCTAAGTCCAGTATTGACAGGGGTTTAGGAGGCGAAATCTTTTTTATTTTAGGGTTTTGTTCGGGTCTGGTTATCGGACGAACAGGTCCAGAATGGACATATGGCAAGCGACCCGATCCGGGAGGGAGAATCCCTCGACTGGCGTTTCTACGGTGAGCGCCATTCTGGCGCCGAGGTCAACACAAAATGCACCCAGCGTAGTCCGGTCCTCGATCTCATCACCATTGACCAATCCATTCTTATGAACAGGGAATCGTGACTTGATTTCATCTAGCATCTCGCTGATCATCTTGTGCTTTCCGCCATTCTTCCATACTAGAAGATATCCCATGCCACGTTCAGGATCTTCCTGACAAGAAAGATAACCACCAGCAGAAATTTCCGCCAACCGTTCACTCTCTTCGATCAATGATTCTAGTTCATCGGATGCATGTGAGGGCAAACCAAGGTTAGGGTTCTGTCCGTCATCATCGAAGTGAGTGCCGTTGACGTAGGACTCCTCGGATATCACAGGAATGATCCTAATATGGCTGGGAACGTCTCGTTCCTTACACCACTGAAGTAGACCCTGCACACCTGCGGGTTCATCACCCTGATGTCCAGACACCACGAGTTGGGATGATCTAGTCGTATCTGGCTCTATAGGAACAAGGATTTTATGTTCATCGCCAATCTTCTCAAGCCGATGAGTATCCTTTGTGGCGTCCTCGAACTGAGAATATAGATTCGAGAGATTGATGTGTTGTTTGAAACTTCTTGGCATATTGTATTTAGTAGCAGCCACTTCTCGTATAAATACAGTATGCTCTGGAAAAAACTGGGGACCACGGTTGTCTCCGCCATATTTCTGCTTGGTTGCGCCCCGGCTCAATGGACGGTAACTTATAATCCTCCACCACCAAATGCATCCCCCAGAGAACTCATCGAAACAATCAACGACCCCAAGTACTTCGAGTATCTTGACGCGGAAGAGATCGATCTCTATCCTGCTGTTGTTATGATCGCCACAAAAGATGGCGACCTGATTGCTAGTGGTACACTCATTCAGCCAGATGTGGTCATCACTGCTGCACACTGTCTAGACAAAGATAATGCATTCTCTGTCAAAAATGGGGACGAAGAAGTGATGATTCGGGAATTTGTGATGCATAAAGGCTATAACAGATGGTCTTCAGCCAATGACATTGGAATCATCTTCCTTGAGTGTCCCATGACAGCAACCCCCATCAACCTATGGGGAGGCGGAGACTATCCACGAATGTGTGATATCACCACCGTGGGGTATGGTGCAGGACATAAGAAATGGTCTAAAGATGAAACATTCTTCTACTACGGTACTATCGTAGAGGAACCTTGGTTCATCAAATTCCTTCCGATATATGGTCCCATCTGGCACGGAGACTCTGGTGGTGCTGTATTATATGAGGGCAAACTTATCGGAATCATTGCATCTTATACAATGCACCTGAGCAACGGTGACATAAATGTCATCGAGTGCAGCGCCACTAGCATCAGGATGTATAAAAATTGGATTGAGGAGGTTCTAGAAAATGAACAACAACAACTGGAAGGAATGGGTAAACAATAAGGTCTACTTACTAAGCACGCCATTAGGTGCTGGTGTAGGTCTAGGAAGTCTATTGGCTGGCGTTCTTATTGGACAGTTATTCCTTGCCGCAATGCGGTAAGGTTCATAAATAAGATATGAGACTAGCGGGTGTAGACTATAGTATGACATCACCAGCCATTTGCGTCCACATAGGGGACCAGTGGGATATCACGAACTGCAAGTTTTTCTATCTCACTCGAACCAAGATGCTGATGAAAAAGTGGCTTGATGGTATGATCTGTGGGAAAGAACTCCCTACAGACTTCGACTGCGAAGAGGCAAGATACAACCATATCGCAGAGTGGGCAATCCGACCACTGTTCAAATTAGACCGTGTGGCGGTCGAGGGGTACGCCTACGGGGCTACGGGTAGGGTTTTTCATATTGCAGAGAACACAGGACTACTGAAGCACAAACTATGGGTTTCAGACACGCCATATGACGTTTACACTCCTACCACGATCAAGAAGTTTGCCTGTGGTCACGCACACTCCACCAAGACGGATATGTACAACGCTTGGATGAAGGAAACTGATCTAGACATTCACAACCTGATGACCCCAAAACGAAATGAAGTAGGCAACCCGATTAGTGATATCGTGGATGCCTACTTCATTTGTAAAAGACTGTTTTGTGATATGAACGGTCTAGTCTGATTTTTCTTCAACTGAACTTTCTTCTACTACCGCTTCTTCCTCTTCCACTGGTTGTGGTACAGGGGGTGACTCAGCCTCAGCAGGAGATACATCCTGATCTGTAGGAAGACCTCTAATCCTTGATTGCCAGATTCTTTTTTGTAGTCTCATTGGCTGCTTTTCCTATCTATCAGAACGTGTGCTTTCTGTAGTTTCTTTTTGATTTTGATCTTGGAAATAACCTCTTTGGTTAGGTCCGTGGTCATCTCGCTGGCGACTCCGCCGGGACCGAAGATCTTCTCTCGTTCCTCTGGACTCAAGTACACCTTCATCTCTTCGATGAGTTCGATGATCTCTTCCATTGCCTTTTCCGTCTTCTTGCCGTTCAGCAGCATCGAAGTTATGATCCCCACCGTTGCGAGGAATCCGACGATGAACACGATCAGACCGATTGTTGCAATCTCTTCCAGATAGTATTGACTTGCAGTTGCGAACCCCACGGTCAAAATTCCTATCCCCAGAACCGCTGCTCCTGCTCTTCCGCTTACGAACAAGGCGAGGAATGCTCCCCCGACTATCATCGCAAACCCCACCACGAAGAAGATCGTGATGTATGCGTACAGATTCTCTATTGCGTCCTTCCGAAGTTCCCTGTCCGAGATCGCATATTCTGCTACCTCGTTTTCCAGGCTCTCGATCATTCCAATTGCCCCGGTTAGGCTGTCGTTCGCTTGATGCAGATCTTCCAACGCCTCGTCGATCCGAACCATCTCTAGTTCCGAGTCGTGGACCACTTCGATGATCCTCTCTGCTCTGTTCTCGATCCCGCTGATCAACGGATCCGGTGCTGGGTCTGCCACTGCTATGTCGTTGAGAATCCCATTTGCCTCCCCATCTATCAGATCGAGATGCCCCGTTATTTCTCCAGTCGCCTCTGATATTTCTGTGGTCTGCTCGATCTCTTCTCTTGCTGCATTCGCCACCAGACCGGAGGTGTCCACCCCCGACATCCCTGATGGAATCTTCCCGGAACTGCATCCGAGCAGAAACATGCATAGTATCAATACCTTTTTCATTCATCACCTCCATAGGAAGACAAAGATTCATGATTATGAAAACCACTTCAATCATTTGTAAGTCCACTCTTCTTATTGTTATGGCGCAAACGTGAATCGTTCAAGCGCCTTCTCAAGTAAATCAACTCACCAGTCTGCGAACACTGTAAGACGATGGGTTTGCTAGGGTTCTTGTGGGAGTACTCTTTGATCTTACGTCCATTGGTGGACTTAGGATCGAAGAATCTGCTCCATCTCTCGAACTTCTTTCGCTTGCTCTTGCACTTGGCAAACTCGTCTACGGACACGATGAACACAGGATGACCATCTTTCTCGCGTACCATAATACGATCATTGCCAGAGTTCCAAGAACGAATATTCTTCTCCAGACCCTCCATGAAAGTTCTGTATGTCTTCGTTTCTTCGTTTTTTGACATTAGGATATCTCCTAGTTGTTTTCGCACTTGCTTCTTGTGCTTCTTCTGTTTCTTCTTGGATACACCAACAGTATCTGGGGTGAAACCAGAAACAGCACCAGAACCGGCTGAGTTTGCTGGTGCGTCTTCATCAATAAGTTCCCCACCGTTCTTCTTCATATACTTAGCGAGTGCCTGTTGGGTTTTTCTCTCGTAATCGAATGGTTCTACCTCGACCTTATTTCCAATCACTTCTCCTGTCGCAATAAGAGAGTTAGAAATATCATAGGCGAATTTCTTGGCTTTTCGGTTGTCAGGAAACTCGAATGTCATGGTTATCGTGTCATTTCGTGCTTCATCCAGTTCATCAACGGATTCTTTGATACCAAGAAGTTTGTTGATATAGGTGGCAACCGATTCGGGTGTACCCTCAAACTCATCTTTACCAAAATCAAAAGTAACTCTGACACTCTTGTCACGCCGCATCGTCATAAGCATATGCTTGTATGGGGTTTTGGTAACTCCACCAGTCTTTTTGATGTTGATACCATAACCCTTCTTAGAACCGATTTCAGCATTCCGAATTACACCCTCTGCGTCCCATGCTTCATCCAGTTCATCAACGGATTCCTTCAGGTGCGGGTAGTGCTTATTCATAATCTCATCGGCAGCCTTCTTGACATTATCTCGATGTTTCTTTAGCATGTTCTGAACAAGAGTAAACCCTTCTGCGGGGAGTTTGATGTTATTTTTATCGAGAATGGCGTATACCTTCTTCTCGTTGCTTGTCTCATACCACTTCAGCATGTTGTCGTAGTTTTCTTCCATCTCTATTGACTCCGTTTCTGTTTGCCTTTGTTCTAACACACCAATTTTATCGCCAACCTTTTTATCTTTTTTTGGTCTATCGAGGATAGTATATTTCCATCCACCACCATTTTTCTTGACAAACTCTTTTGCCTTCTGGATATGAATTGGACCCATAACGACCTTACGGGTTTTCTTGTCTACAACGTAGGTGATGTCCTCACCATAGTTCAGCATTCTAATCTTCTCGTCCAGTCCGAATATCTTGCTCTTGACTTTTACGCGAGTGGAGACAAGTCGGTTGTATGCATAGTGAGACAACCATCGAATTCGTGGTTCGAGTTCTGCTAGTTGTACAAGAACTTCCTTTTCCTGCCGAAAGAGCCAGGCAATAATTTGCTTGTATAGTTTGTGGGTCTTGGGACCAAACTTTTCAAATCTCTCAAAGTCTTGCCTGAGAAACTTGAGTTGCTTATCCGACAATAAACCATCATCCATCCTTTGTGGGTTTGGTTGTCTCCAACTATAAACAGACTTACCTCTCTTGGAGAGGGGTATATTGGTAGAGTCCCCTGTCTTGAATCCAAATCTGGGCTTGGCTCCTACGTCATAAACCATCTCATCCAATTCAGTCTCTTCGCCCTTCATTGCCATCTTGGTGGCAGTAGCGTACATCACATCTTCCCACTCAGAACCATAGCGTTCCTTGAACTCATCCTTCTTCTTCTTGAGAGACAGAACAATTTCCTCCCGCCGCTTCTCCTGAGCGGGAGTCATTTCCTTCTCATCAATACTAATAAATTTCTTGAACGAGTTCATCGGTAAACACCACTTTATTTCCTGATCGAACATGAATTCCTTGGTAAATGTTATTGCCTAGCAATGTATCTATGGGAACAGAGTCTTCTAGGACAATCTCATCACCAACCTCTACACCCTTATAGAGTTCCGACATATCAGCACTCACAACCTCGTAGGTTCCTTCTTGTATGTTGTCTTGGAGTAGGATCTGCTCGACGATCTTCTCGGTGCAGTCCATATCATACTCATACTCTAGGTGATTCAAGAAGGCATCTTCAAGGTAGTTCTCCTTGACATAACCCTTCGACATCTTGTCCTTGAGCAACCAAATAGCGACTGCAAACGAACCTAGTTTTGTCTTGGTTGGAGGAAGTTTGTCAAGGAGTCTCTTGATGTTCCAAACGAGAGTATGGAGGATCGTAAAATGCATCCGGTCGCCAGATTTGATGTCCTTACGTTTGATAAGTGCATAACCATCCTTGTCAATCAGACCACGCTTATATGCTTCAGTCTTTTTCCAAGGCGTAACCAACATCTTGATAAACTTATATCCAACGAATGTATCAAATAAACTAACCATTGCTCTTCTATATGCTCCTTAGTGTGCTGATGATATTCTCATTCAGCGATATACTAATCAAATCTGCTTCCTTGATTTCTGCTTCTGCCTCTACTCCTTCTGGGAATAGATTGAGAAATACCAAAAACGTCTTCACCAAAGGGTAGTACTCTTCATTCATTCTATAGAAGATCAATCGGGTGGCTGCCTCGATACCAAAGACATTATAAAACGTGATCAGGTGGTTCAGGATCAATCTCTCCTTGAGTTCCCCTGTGTCGAGGAATCGACGAAAGAGTCGTTTGAGATATTTGATCCTATGTAAGTCTTCCGTAAATTCAGACATTCCCACGCACTGCGGATTATCATAGTTACGCATTGCATACATCACATAGTTTTGTGTATTCAGCACAGAGAAATCCATTGTATACTGCGATCCCTTTTCAACCAACATTGACTATTCGTTATCTAACGATTCCAATACTTCGAACATGATATCCTCTTCGAGATTCTCTTCCTCTACATCCTCTGCAACAACAGAAGGAATGTCAGTGAGGACCACCGATGCCGAAACAGCGTGCATACCAGCGCCTTCACTGTAGGTAAGAACAAGATCAAGTCCTCGACCGCCGGTCTTGTGGGAGATACCATCGTCGTTGACCCAACCCTCTTCGGGAGTCATTCCCATCCGACCACCGAACTGTTCTAGTGGGATATGAACTACATTGTCAACAGTAGTCGAACGAGATCGAACTACATCCAGACCTGCCTTATGCAAAACCCGAACCACGATCTCGTTGACCATTGCTTCGGGTGATAGAGTTGATCTACTGGTGATATAACCTATGGCTGCATTGAGTCGATCAAGTACGTTATGATTCTCTATCGCAAACAGGTTGATATCTAAATCAGCCTTGGGTAGTCCGTGGTCAGGAATTGCAATCGACGATTGTGCGTGATGTTCCTGTAGGTTAGTCTTGAATTCTGAGTACTGTTTCATTCTGCCTCCAATATGAACTGGCTAAATTCGTTGTCTATAGATGACTCTCCTAGTATGTAGGAAGTTGTTGGGTCTATTTTGATTCCCAACCCCGACACAACCTTCCTACTGACAAGCAGGGGTGCTGAATTGCGGGATCGGTCTGCAAGGGAGAAACGGATCTTGCCGATGTCTTTTCCTGCAAAGGTTGTATCTATCTCTACTGTGGGTCGTTTTTCGATCTTACCAGACCCAATATGGATCGTGATCGTGCTGGCGATAGGGAGATGTAGAGTCTTGTTGTTGGTTGTCTTGAACGACACCATCTTACCCCTGATCTTGATGTCAGTCGCGTGGAGTACACTATGACCCTCATTCCCCGAATCAATCTTGGCACTGATCTTTCCGACACCATCTAGTTCTAGGTTCTCGAAGTATCCCACTGTATCAACATCCGACTTGGTGAGATTCTTGTTTCGTACTGCTCTCTGAATGACCATCTTTAGGACATCTCTTCCGTCACCAGTTTCCTTGTCTGGGTAGAGCATATATGATGGAGCATTGAAACCGGGAGATCCATTGACCTCTAGAACTTTGATACCGTCTGATGTAAGGATATGGTCTACACCAGAGAGTCGGCACTGAGATGCTCTTGCGGCATCAAGGATGATTCGAGTTTCTTTGTCGTTTAGTTTGTAAGGTTTGCTGGTATTGCCAAGAGAAACATTGGTACGGAAGTCCTTCTTTCCCCTGAGTCTCTTCAGGGAACCAACTACTTCTCCGTCAAACACAATGGTACGAACATCGAACTTGATCTCCATATACTCCTGTATCACCATCTCCGCTTCATGCTTCCACATAGATTGCAGAACACTCTTGAGAGATTCAAATGACTCGATCTTAGAGACACCAATTCCCTCTGCACCCGTAATGGTCTTGAGAATAACCGGGAACTTCCCACCTACAGACTTATGAGCAAGAGCAATGTCTGACTCATCGTTGATGAGGGTGGTTCGGGGAATTGGAATTTTGTTCTGCTTGAGGATGATAGATGTGAGGTACTTATTACGACACATATCCATAGCCTCTGAGTCGTTGATCATCTTTGCACCTGAGATTTCAAGTATCTTCAAAAGTCCCTGTCCTGCGTTGGTCATCACTGCACTACCTCTCACGAACACTGTAGTGTTCTTTGGGAAGATCTTCAGGACTTTGTTGTTGTTGTAGTAATCGTGGATGGAGATACTATTCTCTTCGATTCCATCATCAGGAATGAATGCATGGTCTATAGACACAGGATACATTTTATATCCCATCCCGCTCGCTACTTCGAGCATCTTCTCTACGGTTTTGGGATACTCCTCATTCCCAGATGGTTGTGTGGTAAGGACCAGAAGAGTCTGCTTGACTTTCTTTGACTTCGGTGCTTCCTCTAGAAGAACGTCCAGAGGGATTCGGTCAAATATGTCGTAGTTCTCAGAGACATCCAACTTGTCCCTCAATTTGTCATAGAGAGATTTGGCTGATCTGTTGTTTGCGGTGGAAGGAAGTCCAGATTTGAATGCCGCATAGTCACCTTCGACCACAGCAGCACGCATCTTGGATGCAGACATACCCCCAACACCTTCTGCATCTGGATCTCTATCACCAGCACTGATGACATCAAACTCAGTGAACTCATAAGACTTAGACTTATCAGAGTGACCAATGTACTTTGAGATGTTCTTCTTCAACTCACTCACACGATCAGAACCGACTACCAGATAGACTTTCTTATATCCCTGATCGGATAGGTTCTTCATTACATAGAAGGGGTTGTTGAACGTACTATCAGCATAGATGTCAACACTTCTTCCAAAGAAAGACTTCATGTACTTCTCCTTGTCCTTTAGGGGCAAGGGGTTCTTCTGTCCGCCCTCAGAAGGAGAAAGGTAGACAGCAGCCTCTGCACCGAACTTGCGGGCGACAGAGACTACCTTGTCTACCAATTTCTCATGTCCAGATGTGGGAGGCTGAAACCTGCCGAATGTGAACACGATTGATTTATCAGTCGTGGACTCATCTAGACGATCTTTGAAGGCGGAGTACTTCATCGGGGAATCACTTATTCCAAGGGAAGTGGGTCTTTGCCCATGTCCATAAAGGCGCACCAACAACGGTGCCTGCAACGAACATCAAAACGCTCCACCAAATTGTACCTAACATAACTCGTTCTCCTGTATTAGCCTTTTACCCAGTCTTTTGCGACTGTGAAGTTGGCTTTACTAAATTCCATACGATCAACGAATTTGACCGCATTCCTTCCTGTGTGATCAATAGCAACATAACCCTCGGGGTTCACTGATTCGAATCCCTTGTCTGTGGGGAGTAGTGTACGAATACTATTGATGCTGTTCATCTTATTTAGGAGGGCTGTCTTGACACCCCTCATCTGGTCTGCCAAATCAAACAGAGATTCTAGGTTGCTCGAATTGGTATCCACGAAAGCAAGGACTTCCTGCTTCTTGGCTTCCTTCGCTTCCTTAGTCTCTTCTTTCTTTGCCTTGTCGATTTTGTCGTTGAACTTTCCCTCGATGAATATCTTTAGGGTATCAATGTCCAATGAAAGAGTTCCTAGTCGAACCTGACTATTGATATAGGTCTTGATGTAAGGACCGAGTACACTGGTACCACCAAGAATATCGATTGCCGACTTGGCAGATGCGAGGCTCGTCTTGATATCAGCGATCTGTCCCTCGATGTCCGTACTTTCACTCGATGTAAGCGTTGCCGTTCCCGATACGTCTTGGAAGTCTGCGCTGGATACCCAGACATCTTTGGTATTGTTGAGTGAACTTGTCTTGGCACCAAAGGAAGCCTTCATCGTAGAGATGGTCTTACCTTTGTAGGTAGTGTGGAACACAATACCAATCTTTGCTGCCTTGATCGACTTCGCTGCATCCGATGTGGAAAGGAAGGCATATGTAATCGTGTTAGGTCGGAACGAGATGTGAGATTCACCATCAAGTTGGATTTCATTGACATCCGATGATGTGAACATCATATCACCCTGAAGAACTCCACGAATTCCTAGTTTGGGAAGGTAAGCCAAAGCAACAATCAATTTCTTGGCGAGATCGCCACTATGATTCTTCCTGATATCGGCTGGAGTGTAGTTCACCTTCGGAGTCTTGTTGAAGATTGACTTAGTTCCTACGAAGAAATCGCCTGTCTCTGGATCTGTTCCACAGAAGATGGCTGGTGCGCCGTCCCATTTGACTGTCAGGTTGTAGGACGAACTTGCATTCCCCTTGAGCATCGCCACGACACCTTCAAGAAACGCAACAGCATTCGTAGCAGCATCATAACTAACAAAGACCTCATCCTCAACGTGTTCGAGGTGGGTGTTCTTGTCTTCGTTTAGGATGTGCTGCTTGAATGACTTCATTGCTCGTTGATGAACTCCCGGAACGATTTGAATGGATGTTCTTTGTGTGCATATATCGCTGCATATTTCTTGCTTACGTTTCGACCCTTGAGTGAACCAAATTCATCAGATCCGGGTGGATATCGTCCGATTGACCGTGCTGTTGCCACATCCTGTCTCTTCGAGTCTTCCTTGGGAAGTCGGTTGGGATCTCCACCGTACTTTATCCAACGCAGGAACTCAGATTTTTGTTTGATTCTCCAATATTTCTTCTGATTGGTGTGGAACTTTCCGTTTGCCATACGCAAACTGAGTTCAACATTGTGTAACTTCTCACTCTCGTCGAATAGACCCAACTCCGCACCAAGTGCAACAGATACACGATGTAAGTCTCTGATCGTTCCCGATCCCACAACAGAGAAATATCCCTCGTTGAAAACGAATCGATGCCATCCCTTTTTCATTGCGAGCAATTCAATCGATGTGTCGTGGTCATTGATTCCATCTCTCAGTTCCGCAAATGCCACATCGGTGTTTTCATCACTATCCCACATCCCAGAGTCATCGAGTCGGTCCTTTAGAATCGACTTGATCTGCCTTTCCGTAATCCCAAACTTCTTCGGATCTTTCACGATCATCTGAACATGATAGGGCTTCATCCGTATCTGATGGATGATCTCGTTGTTCTTGACGTTGACCCAGCCCTTTTCGAGATGGATCCCTTCGGCAAGGACGGACTCATCTATATCTTCCTTGGCATATGGCGCACGGACATCCAACTTGCCCTTACTGAGCAACTTCGATGCCAACTTCTCATCACCCTTGTCTGCATCAATCACAGGCATTTCAATACGGGGAGGTGCGCCCTTTGGTGGAGTCTGCTTCTGGATGAATGCAAATCGTTTCTTGAGTTCGTCTTCACCACCGATGCTCTCAAGCCATGCCTCTGCTTTGTCCTTGTTATAGAACCCAGAATGCATATTCTTACCGTCATGAATTGCGTCGAGAACGTCTTGGAACTTCGCCTTGAAGATATTGACATCACCACCTGCTGGTTCGCCGCGTCGTTGGTTTCCTATAGAGTCCCCCAATGCACGAAGCACAGGGACTAGATCGCCAATACCAAGGTTCGCTTCGATGCCTTGGATCTTTGCATTCGGTTCAGAGAACAGAGTCGCTGCCCAACGGTGATGACCGTCTAGGATGTGCTTGTCCTTAGACACAATGGAACCCAAGTCCCCACCCTTCACTCCACCTATAGCCATTCCAAGTGCTTTACCAAGGAAGATTGCAGACTGCGATGGTTTCAGGTTCGATGCTGCCCAAGAACTGTCTCGGGTCTGTACAACGTCATCATGTTCCTGCCCATCCATATCTCCCTTTGTCTGGAAGATTGCTTTGAGCCGCTTGGAGAGCGGATCAGGAAACTCAGACGCTTTGATTTCTTTGGTCTTGAGTGCTTCTGTGATATATTCGTTGAATGATTTCATTGATTGAGTTTTCTATTCCTCAAATTGGGAATGTGTAATCTACCTTCATATCTGCGAATATTCCAAACACCTTTGCTATAGACCCAACTCCCTTTGCAAGAAGCATGGCGAAGAATCCAAATACAGATTTCATCGCAGACTTGAGCCATTGAAGACCCTTCTTTGCTATGTCTAGGGCAGAAGAGCCTAAGTCTTTCATCTTATCCAGAAAACCCTCATCAAGCATTTCTATCTCCCGATCAAATTCTTCTGTTAGTTGTTGTGCTACCAATTTTTCTGAT
>Ga0209657_1001752_pt1 | contig 12780 bp, 10 predicted proteins | sample SaaInlV_100m_DNA_FD_184650 | JGI IMG/M metagenome (GOLD analysis project Ga0209657, IMG submission 184650) | Marine microbial communities from expanding oxygen minimum zones in the Saanich Inlet - SI037_S3LV_100m_DNA (SPAdes) (version 2) | ecosystem: Environmental > Aquatic > Marine > Intertidal... | reverse complement strand
TGAAGAAGACGATAGCGAGCTGGATCTTTTCAGCGCTCTTTCGGTTGATCGCATATACGTTTTTACGCCGGATGGTGACGTAGTAGACATGACACCGGGAGCTACTCCTATAGATTTTGCCTATCGTGTGCATACCGAAATTGGGCATAAGTGTCGTGGCGCAAAACTCAACGGACGCGTCGTGCCACTAAACACTGCAATGAGTTCCGGAGACCGAATAGAGATTATTGTTGGAGATGAGCCAGAACCCAGAAGGGAATGGCTGCACGAGCACCTTGGCTATGTGGCAACCTCACGGGCGCGCGCCAAGATCCAGGGTTGGTTTTCTCGAAGAGAAAAAGAAAAGAACGTAGAAGAAGGAAAGAAGTTGCTGGTCGAAGAACTCAGCCATCTGGGTGTCGAACATTTTGAATTCTCTGACCTGGTTGACCGTATGGACTATGAGTCACCTAACGAACTGTTTTATGCTATCGCAGTCGGTGAATTGACCGCGTTTGACGTCGTTGAAGAAGCTGCCGATCTGGTGCAACTGGATATTTCTGATCATCAGCTGGATCTTGATATTGGGGCTGCTGAAAATAAAACGACAATTAAGGGACAGGGTGATCTTGATTTCGAGATGTCTGAATGCTGCCAGCCCGTTCCAGGTGACCTGATTGTAGGGGTCGTAGATGATGCAGACCTTGTGCACGTTCATCGGCATGATTGCCTGCAGGCATTAAAAGCAGATGTCTACGGGCGTCTGATGAGCCTGGAGTGGAAAGAATCCGTGGAGGTAACCTTCCCTGTTAGTATTGAAGTCCTTGCTTACGATCGATTTGGATTGCTGCACGACATCACCGGTATATTGATGCGTGAGCACACCAACGTTCGATCGACGACCACAGTGACAGACAGACACAATAATCGTGTGTCGATCAAAATGGTTATCGAGGTGGTTAAGCTAAACAAATTATTACAGACGTTTGAGAAGATAAAACAACTTCCCAATGTTACGAGCGCAAGGCGAACAGTATCATCGTAAGCGAAGACTAAATTAGTTCAGAATTTCATTTAGGTAGATCCGGGAGTTAAATCGTGAAATTGATTCTGATAGGTGCCCCAGGGGTGGGCAAAGGGACCCAGGCGAAGTACGTCGTAGAAAAATACGGCATTCCGCAGATATCAACAGGTGATATGTTGCGCGAGGCAATTCGCGATGGTACCGCGCTAGGTAAAAAGGTTAAGGCGGTGATGGATAGTGGCGCTCTGGTTACAGATGAAATCATCCTTGATTTGGTAAAAGAGCGGATTGCTAAAGATGATTGTAAGAACGGTTTCTTGTTTGATGGTTTCCCGCGAACCATTCCCCAGGCGAACTCTCTTGTTTCACAAAACATTGAAATTGACTACGTTATAGAGATTAATGTTCCTGATGACGAGTTAGTTTCAAGGTTATCGGGGAGGCGCTTGCACCTTGAGTCGGGGCGTGTTTATCACCTGCACCACAACCCACCTAATGTTGAAGGTGTTGACGACATTACAGGTGAGCCGCTGGTTCAACGCGAAGACGACAAAGAAGAAACAATTTTGGAACGCCTGAAAGTATACAGAGAACAAACAGAGCCGTTAGTTTCGTTCTATAAAGAAATGTCGCAGAAACAGGATAGTAAACTGAGTTATCACAAGACGGATGGGAACGGTAATAGTGACGACATTAAGAACGTCATATTCGATATCCTTGATCACTGATTGGTTAACGGAAACTTTATTTGTGTGAAAAAACGACTCATCTAAAGTTTTCGTTACGTTGCTTTTCTAAATTTCGTTTTAAGTATTACGCTTAATCTCCTGAAAAATAAAAATAAATTTAAAAAAAAAGTGTGCAAATTGAAATTTTTTTTTCTAAACTTTGTTTTGTGTTTGCGTTATAGCAGTAATGGGTTTGTTTAAATCCAGTTAACGGAAAAATACAACTCGATAGAGAAGAACTTCTCAACGTAAAACAGGAGCGATGAAAGTGGTTGCGAAAAAAAAGAAAGCTGCAAAAAAGAAACCTGCTGCTAAGAAAAAAGTAGTTGCTAAGAAAAAAGTAGTTGCTAAGAAGAAGCCTGCTGCCAAGAAGAAGGCCGCTGCCAAGAAGAAGCCTGCTGCTAAGAAGAAGCCTGCTGCCAAGAAAAAGGCTGCTGCTAAGAAGAAGCCTGCTGCCAAGAAAAAGGCTGCTGCTAAGAAGAAGCCTGCTAAGAAAAAGGCTGCTGCTAAGAAGAAGCCTGCTAAGAAAAAGGCTGCTGCTAAGAAGAAGCCTGCTAAGAAAAAGGCTGCTGCTAAGAAGAAGCCTGCTGCTAAGAAAAAGGCTGCTGCTAAGAAGAAGCCTGCTGCTAAGAAAAAAGCCGCTAAGAAGCGTAAGTAAAATCACTGAAAAGCCCTCTTATTTGAGGGCTTTTTGTTGATGCCCGCTTTTGAAGCTTCTGTGTCGCCTCTCACCTTGGTGGGGGGCGGCGTGGCATCTTTAGCGACGCTTGGTGGTAACTTCGTATAAATTGTTATGGTTTTGAACAGTTACGCTAATTGATCGATTGTGTTGATGTTCTCAAATTCATCCGATCCGGTCTCAAAATAGACTCGATTGTGATTCATCCCCTCAAGCCATCCCTTTACTGAACGGCGACCAGTCTTCAGATAAATATCGATTTCCTCAAGTGCTGTGGTTAGCGCAAGGAAAACGAGCGGTTGTTCATTGTTTCCGTCGTGTACCACGGCAACAGAAGCGTCACCGAGGCCATCGAGTAATTTCCGCATGAGATTATTGGGTAGACGAGGTGTATCGCAGGGGACGACAAGTGTCAGCGATGTTTTTACATGTCGTGCGCAGGCACTGATCCCGGATAGGGGGCCCTGTTGCTCAGTCGCTTCACCGTCATTATCATTAGCTGCAAATGCTACGTCTGCGATGCAGGGGTAGGGTAGTTCGTCGTACCTGGGATCGCTGGTGTTGTTCCTGCTGATGAGGATCATATCGACTTGTGGACTGATTGAATCAACAACATGAGATAAGAGAGGTTTCCCATGATGCAACATCCACGCCTTTTCTGCGTAATTCATCCTTGATCCCTTCCCTCCTGCTAGTACGATAGCGGTGGTATCCATAGATTATTGCTCCTCTAACGACATCATCATTTATGCACACCTTAGATTCAAACTAGTTGTATGCAAAACCTGCCAGATGTTTTTGATTCATTAGCGCGCGCCTGGCCTGAATATTCAGTACGGAAGGGGCAGCTCGAGTTAGCGATTAATATAGAATCGGTGATGGAAAGTGGAGCAGTCGGGATTTTTGAGGCGGGAACAGGCACTGGAAAAACCCTGAGTTATCTTGTTCCGGCGTTCATTGCTTCGGGTTCCGTGATTATTTCTACAGGTACAAAGAACCTTCAGGACCAGCTGTTCCAGAAAGACTTGCCCGTTATGCAGAAGATGTTTCCTGAAAAGAGAGTTGCATTGTTAAAAGGCAGGGCGAATTACCTCTGCCCGCAACGGTTAAAGACTAACATTAAGATAGATCATCGAAATGAACTCCTTGCACACCAGCTGATGGAAGTGCGCAGTTGGTCAACTCGAAGTCGCACCAATGATCTTACGGAAATTCTGGACCCAGAGGATAATGCAGCTCTTCAAAAACTGGTGACCAGCACAAGAGACAGCTGTCTGGGTAGTAGGTGTCCTGAATTTAACGAGTGCCCGTTGTACCGTGCCAGAGAAAAAGCCAGCCAGGCTGACATCGTTATTGTGAACCATCACCTTTTACTGGCCGACCTCACGCAGCGGGAGGATAACATTCGATCGCTCCTGCCTGATGTAACGGCATTGGTAATTGATGAGGCTCACCAGATTCCGGATATTGCCCGCCAGTTTTTTGGGCAACGATTATCCAGCGGACAATTTTCTGAACTATTACGCGATGTCAGAGCTGAATTGTCCCTGCTGGGTAATGATGACCCGCACAGTTCGGATTATGTTAACGCTCTTGAAAGGCAACTGGTGGCCCTGAAAAGGCTGATGCTTGCAGGTACTGATCCTTACTTTGAGCAATGGCTGGATGAAAAGTCTCGCCACCTTATTATTGCGGTTGATCAGAGCCTGGCGGAATTGGGTAATCGCCTTCTGGATGTTGCAGCTAGAAGTGACGGCCTTGCTCAATGTGCCAAACGTGCGCTGGGCATGGCGGATATCTTCGCACTACTCACGGAACAGGCTGACCCGGGGGGCGATTATGTCCACTGGATTGAGAGAACCCAGGGCAGTTATACCATCCACCTTTCTCCGCTGGAGATTAGTGATGAGTTCCAAAAGGTTGTCAGGGAATCTGAGGCCAGTTGGATATTCACTTCTGCGACCCTTTCTGTAGATGGTTCTTTCAACCATTTCAAATCAGAACTTGGTGTATCCGATGAAATTTCAGCGATCTTCGAAAGTCCGTTTGATTATCTGAAGTCTGTCAAAGCCTATGTGCCATCGGGGTTGCCTGAGCCTGGCAGCGAGGAACATACAAAGCAACTTGTTGCCCGTTGTGTCCCGCTGATTGAGAATAACAACGAAAGAACTTTTTTTCTTTTTACCAGTCATCGGGCATTGCGGCTTGCAGCGCTTGAGCTTAGGCAGATTGGAAGGCCGCTGCTTGTGCAGGGTGCGAAGTCCAAAATCCAAATGCTAACTGAGTTTCGAGAATCTCCGCGTAGTGTATTGTTAGGCACGCAGAGTTTTTGGGAAGGTGTGGATGTGAGGGGCGCAGGATTGAAACTGCTGATCATCGACAAACTACCTTTCCCGAATCCATCAGACCCAATCTATAATGCTCAGTCGATATTGATCCGTGACAATGGTGGCAACAGCTTCACAGAACTGGCATTGCCTAAGACCGTCTTGTCGCTAAAGCAGGGTTTTGGGCGATTAATGCGTGAAGCGAGTGACATGGGGTTGTTTGTGCTTGGCGATTCAAGAATCAGCAGTCGTTCATATCGAAAGTATGTCATCAACAACCTGCCCGAAATGGTCTGGCTTGATAAGCACGAAGATGCTGTCGCTTGGATGCGTAAGCTATGATGTGCGAGCTACAATGCTACCTATTTGAGAAAGTCGCCTGGTGAATCTTCTTGGAATCGATACTTCTACACGTTCTACAGTGCTGGGATTGCAGCTCGGATCAGAACTGGTGGATCGGACATCGGCAGACGTCGATACACACAGCCGGGAAATCCTTCCATCAATCGAGTCGTTGGTCAGGGAAGCCGGGATCGGTATCAAAGACCTTGATGCGATCGTTTTTGGTCAAGGCCCTGGTTCCTTTACTGGGCTGAGGATTGCCGTAGGGGTTGTACAGGGGTTGGGTTATGGATTGGGTATTCCTGTCGTTCCAGTGTCTTCAATGGCCTGCATTGCGCAGTCGGTTATTTCAGAGATCAATCCTCCGTTCGTATTTGTCGGGTTAACAGCTCGATTGGAAGAAGTTTACTACGGCGCCTATAAGTTTGAAGAAAATATTGCGGTGCCAGTCATCCCCGAGGGGGTTGTTGATGTCTCTGAACTGCCACAGCTACCTGTCGGCGATTGGCTTGGGTGTGGCAACGCAATGCCGGGATTGAGTTCAAAAATCCAAGAGGCAACGGGTGTTTCCTTTAAGAGTATTTCGAGTGAAGCTGTCCCGAGCATCCGCAACTTACTTTCTCTTGGTTCCTTTAAGTTCAATCGCGGCGAGTCGGTGAGCGCGATGCAGGCGACACCTGTCTACCTGCGTGAGCAGGTTGCCTCTCGGCCCGGCAAGAGATGAGTCGGTTCAGGGTTGGCTGTGACCAGGAAGGATATTACCTTGAAGATAGCTTTTCCCGTCAGCACCCACTTAGGGTTAATTTTTCACATCCGGAATTTCTGACCCGGCTCCGGGGAGCCGGGAAAAAAACCGAGTTGGTGGCACGTGCAGTAAAAGCGGGTGGCGGCGTCCGCGTACTGGACTGTACGGCCGGGCTGGCTCGGGACGCGTTTGTGCTGGCATCCCTCGGGTGTGAGGTGACTCTGGTAGAGCGATCAAGGGTTGTCTCTACATTGCTGCTGGATGGATTGAAGCGGGCAAGGAAGGTTCCGGAACTTTCTTTTGCTGCCAATCGAATCAAACTGACGAATGCCGACTCGCTTGTGCTGATGGCTCAGACTAGTCTGGAATATGATGTGATCTACATTGATCCGATGTTTCCCGAAAAGCCAGGTGCTGCCGCGGTACGAGGTCCGATGCAGCATCTGCAAAGATTTCTCGGGACCGACGAAGATGCGATGGCATTATTATCTGTTGCCTTGGAGGTAGGTTGTAGCCGGGTTGTGCTTAAGCGGCCACCTCAGGGTGACTGGATCTCTCCCATCCAGCCGACACATGTATTCAAAAACAAAAACAGTCGTTACGAGGTGTTTGTGAGTTAGTTGTTGAACTTTCTGACCGCCTGGAGAATGTTGTATCTGACATCGGCATCCAGAGATCGAGCAGTGGCGGATTCCAATGGAGCAAAACTTTCGTTGACAGCGAGCTCTGTATCGACAACCTGTTCACTTTTCAGCTGTCTGAGGAAAGTGGAGAAAAGAGATTTATCGAAAAACTCAGGTGAGTTGATGCCATAGATTACTGAAAGTTGTTCTGCGATTCCTGCGGATGCGGATTCAAGTGCTTTTAACGATGGCCGGTTGGATTGCTGCAGTAACGCCATGACGATATAAAACCTTTCCAGGGTTGGGTCCGTGATGCTGGCGATATCCTGAAGACTATTGTATTCAGGTGACTCAGGCGATGGGATCGCAATTTCGTTGCCGTTCATTGTAATGAGCCCAAGCTCGGACAATGATTCGACGACGGAATCCAGTACCTCCTCCAGATGAAGAATGTCCCAGGGAAGGAACATCTCTGACTTGAGGAACGGGTACAGCGGTTTTACAAATTCTGCTAACGCATTTCTGTCGGTTCTGGTTTCGGTTCGCACAAACCTCGCGACCAGTGATGGCAGCGCGTACACATGGACAACATTGTTGGCGTTGTAAGTCAGGCTTATTGACTGTTCGGGAGACGCAGAAACGATGGTCCCGAACGGGTGCTCTGTCCTGCTTAAGCCGCAAATTTCTATTGCTTGCTCAAGTATTTCTTTTGAGGTTGCGTTCGTGATTGAACATCTTGACGGACCGCATTTTCGGGCAATGGCAAGTAGTAGTTCGATTTGATCCAACAGGTATTGTTCATCAATGTTTTGTCTGGCGGTTGATAACAAAGCTACAGCAACCAGGTTTGTTGGTTTCACTGCGACAGATTCGTTGATACGGGTAACAAGGTTCTCGGCCAGGCGCAGACAGGTCTTGGATAATTGAACTGGGGGGATTTCCGTTAACTGTTGCCATCCCGGTAGCTGTTTATCCATGAACTCCTGAAGTGGCAGGGGTTCACCGAAGTTAACGGTCACTTGCCCAAATTGGCGTTTCAGGGAACGGAATATGCCTAAAATATCGAACACGGATTCTGATTGCTTATCCTTCCCGGACAATTCGGCCATATAAGTCGATGATTCAAGCACCCTCTCGTAGCCGAAGTAGACTGGCATAAACACAATGGGTTTGGAGGAGTCCTTATGGAAGCTGTTAACTGTCATGCGGAGCATCCCCGTCCTTGGTGGCAGCGTTCTTCCGGTTCGACTCCTGCCGCCTTCTATGAAGTACTCCACCGAAAATCCACGGGTAAAAACCTGGTGTAAATACTCATCAAAGACTTCTCTATACAAGCCGTCACCCTGGAAACTTCTTCGCATAAAAAAGGCTCCGGCTCTGCGCAGCAGGGGACCAATAAAGGGCAGATTGAGGTTCTTCCCTGCAGCTATATGGGGTGGGGCCAGACCATTGTTATAGAGCACGTATGACATTAGCAAATAGTCAATATGGCTTCGATGGCAGGGGGTGTAAACGATCTCGTGGGACTGCGCCATCTGCTTGACCGTGTCAATGTGGTTGACTTCAATTCCCGAGTACAATTTGTTCCAGAGCCGGGTGAGTAACACATCGAAAAATCTTATGACTCGGTATGACTGGTCCGAAGCTATCTCCTGGGCGTAGGCCATCGCCTTTTTTTCCACGGACAGGAATGTTACGTCGTTGGTTCTTGCTTCACGATCGATGGCTCCGCGGACTTCGTCACTTGCCAGAATGTTGTTGAGCAGGGTACGCCGGTGAGAGAGGTCTGGACCAATAATTGCCTGTCGCTGGTTGTTAAAATTCACTCGAAGTAATCGCAGCAGCTTCCTCACCTGTCTCGGTTGTTCAGACTCAGATGACATGAGTTCATCAAGCGCAACGGGGGCGCCGAATTGCACCAGTATGTGACCGGGATGAAACAACATGGCGAAGAATTTTTTCAGGCCGCTGGTTGCACTCCAGTGTTCTGAGAGTAAAAGCTTGAACAGGGACTTCTCTCTGTCTGGCTGGTGGCCCCAGAACAGGGAGACGGGAACAATCTTGATTGATCGGTTATCAAGAGTCTTCTGGTGTTCGAAGAGGCGCATCATCCGGGCAGATTGTTGGCGCAGTGATTTTCTACCCAGCGTTCCTTCCGGCCGACCCAGGAAAAACACGGCGCGGCCTTCGTTAATTTCCGGGATTATCGATACCGCTGAAGGTAAGCCGCTTACCTCACAGGCCATGTCCGTCACAAGGAGATCTGCGATGGACCGAAAGGGTAGCACGTAACAGATGAGGTCTGAATCGCCCAGATCGAGCGATTCATGACTACCACCCAGGAAGATCGGCTTTATCCACAGGAATAGAACTCGGCGTGACAGCTCGAATTGTGCGGTTTTGAGCTTAAGGCGAAGTGCGCTAAGTTTAGGGGATATTTCCATTAAACAGGTCCGACATGACGTTTGCGGGGTCTCGTCCTTCGATTTCAACCTCGTAGACGCTGTTGAACTTTCGCTGCGTGGCTGACGTGATGGCTGCCCGTGAATCGAGAACCGTGGGTCTCAGGAATACCAACAGGTTCTGTTTTTGAGTCGTCGTCGAAGTGCTCCGAAACAAAAAGCCGAGACCAGGGACGCTACCCAGAATAGGTACCTTTGAATTATTGGAGGTTTCCTTATCCCTGATCAATCCTCCGATGATGATCACTTCCTGGTCGTCGACGAGAATTGTCGTATCAATCGTACGTATGTTGGTTATCAGGTCAGCGCTTCCTTCGGCACCAATGACGCTAAGTGAACCAGGGTCAACCTCGGAGACTTCCTGGTGAACTTTGAGCTGCACCAGATTGCCATCATGAATATTAGGAGTGACTTCCAGTGTCAGCCCGACATCTTCGCGTTGGATTGTCGTGAATGGATTCGATGCGCCGTTACTACCACTGGTCGTTGAACCTGTTCTGAACGGCACGTTTTGACCGACTACAATTTTTGCTTCCTCGTTGTCCATCGTCGTGATGCTGGGAGTGGATAGCAGATTGACGTCTCCGTTTGTCGACAGAGCTCGAATAATGGCGGCGAAACTTGTTTTGTCTGCGCTAAGTCGACCACCGGCCAATAGCGGCGAAGTTCCCGCGTCAATGTTTAGTAGCGGTGAAGTTGCAACGCCATCTGGCGAGACAGCGCTACCCAGGGCAAGGTTTTTCAGGATCTGTGCGAGGGTCCCGGAGGGCGCTGTTAATCCAAGCGGCAAATTACTGCCGCTGACGTCTGCAATAAAGAGCTCAGAACCAAGCTGGCGAGAGAAATCCGCAGTGACTTCGACGATGGCAGCTTCTATCAGTACCTGCATTCGGCGTACGTCCAGGCTATCGATGATATCCATTATCTCGAGCATGGCCGAGGGGGCTGCACGAATGACCAACGCATTTATTGCCTCATCAGGCTGGATGCTGATTTTAACCTTGTTGGAATTACTATCTTCATCGTCAACAATCGTGTTCCTCAGAATTTCGGCCATTTCAACGGCGTCGGAATGAGCAAGTCGAATAACCTTGGTTGTCCCGGATCGGTTTGCAGGAACATCCAGTTGTGATATCAGCTGCGCCACCCTCTCTACGGTGACTTTTTGGCCCTTAATCACCATGGAATTCGTTCGTTCGCTGGCGACGATGGTCACCCTATTTGGGCCCTTTGCGCCTTTCCCGATCTGTTCAGGTGCGAGTTCTTGGAGGAGTCCAACCATATCTTCGACCCAGGCGTCTTTCAGGCCGATGATCTCAACGGTTTGGTTATCGGCGATGTCGATTCGGTTGACGATTTCGGTTAATCGGGCAATGTTTCCCGCGTGATCGCTGATAATCAGTACGTTAGGAGACGAGATACCAGCAACGTGACCGTATTGAGGAATGAGAGGTCTGAGGATCTTTACCAGATCCTCTGATGCGGAATTGCGGACCGGGATGACGGCAGTCACCAATTCCTCTGATTGTGCAGGACGCAAAAAATCCCTTGGATTACCGCTCTGTTTTGCCAGGACCTGCTGAACGATCTTGGTGATGTTCCCGGAAGGAACAGCAGCGTAGCCGTGAACCCGGAGAACCGACAGAAACAGCTCATAGATAGTGTCCTTGTCCATGGAGGTGCTCGAAATAACGGTTACGTTGCCCTTAATCCTGGGGTCCACCACAAAGCTTTTGCCTGTAATCACAGAAACCTGGGTCACGAATTCGCGGATATCGGCATTTTTTAAGTTTACCTTCCAGGTTTCCTCTGTGGTCTTTTCCTGTGCAGACGCTTCTTGAACAGGTAATACAACGGGCACGAGTAAGCAACTGACCAGGACGGCCAGCGAGATGCTTATTCGAGAATTATTTACAGTCATGAAATTTGATGCTCGATATGGTTTGAATGATATGTGACCGAGTGATTCACTCCCGGCCTATTTAGGTACGGGTACAGTCAGGAAAAAACGCCGGGTTCCCCGCTGGACCTCAACGCGAACCCGGGATGATGCCATGACCTGAGCCATAAGCGCGGAATCATATGAGGCTACGCCAACCGGATTGCCATTGATTGAAAGTATCATATCACCTGGCTGCAGGCCGGCCTGCTTGACCGCAGCCTGCGCGTCTGCGCCGACTTTGTATCCGTTTGACTCGCCGATTGAAACGGGGGTGATGCCAGCCTCACTCAAGGTGCCATGAAGGTCGTTGCGCAATTTTTCCTGATACTGGCTAAGAGTGTTGTTATTGGTTGATTTGTTGTTTGATCCATTTTTGTTACGAATGCTGTTTCTGGCATTTCCCGGCTGGGATCGGGTTGTGCCTGATATCCCTCCTCCAGACCGGGATGATGTATTTTCGGGAGCCTTGTCACTGACGAATTGAAATTTTCTATCGGAGAAGAGCAGCTTCTCCATTCTGGTGCCTCGCCGAATTAATACGTGATCTTCGAGCACGGCGGCCAGCGTAGCGTTTCCCGGTAACCTGTCTCCTATCGCAAAGAGTTCACCAGTCTTGTTTTTCTCTGCCACGATAGCAGTGGAGAATTTTGGATCTCCACTAATGAAAATGCCCTGCAGTTCCAGATTCAGCTTTGTTTCCGGCGCATCAATTGCCTGAGGCACGATATCTACGCGCTCAAGCCTGCCGAAGAGTTCGAGATTGGAAACCTTAAAGGTTGGTTGGGTGATCACGCTGGTACTTGCTGGTGTTGAATCCGGGATAATACCTGTGGAATTCATGGTTTCCATGAAGAACAGCGCCGTATTCGCAACCGTCAGGCTCATTAAGACGATCAGCAGGATGCTGGTTGCGGTAGCAATCTTCCTGCTGTGGTCATTAAATAGCTGTAGTACATTATCCACGTCGAGCGACCTGCAGGTTTCTTCAAGCGTAAAATACCATAGAACTCAGCAACTGAAGAGTAATAAAATGTCTGTAAGGGCGTATTAGAACACCTTCTCCTCCAGGACGAAGGCAGGGCCGGTTGTATCCTGGTATCCGTTTGGGAGCGGTAAACCAGCCATATCCGTCAGCATGTAAGAGACGGATGTTTGTGACCACCCGTCTGGTTTTAATGCGAGTGTCAACAAGGTGGTGGTCCCTGAGGCGACATCCAACATTGCGTTTGAGCCTTTCATCGAAAGCTGCCCCTTCAGTGCCGGTAACTTGACGCTATAAAATTGTTCCGGAGTTTCAATGTGCACGATGCCACCCGACCAGTTTGTTACACCCTTTAGCGCGGTGAGCCAACGTTGATCGAACGACGTACTGATGCCTGAAAGCTCGAAGACGCCGGTCAGGTCAAGGCCATAGCCGACGCTAACGGCGTTAATAAAGCGGCTTTCGATGGTGCCATTAATATTGTCCAGCGATCCACCGGAAGTCGAAGCCATTGCGCCCATTTCCAGTTGAAGACCGCCACCGTTGAGTTCAACCAATGTACTCAATTTTCCTTCAAGCAGTGGCAGGGCTGCCATCTTCCAGGACACTGTGACAGCTGGAAGCCGTTGGTACTGCAACTGAGTGGAACCTTGCCAGATTCGTCCCCGGGTTGCTCCGATCTTCAGCCCCGGGATATTTCGCTGAATGGCATCACCGAATAGCCCGGTCACGATGCTGGCGGGTGCCATGACAACGATGGAGATGGTGAAAGCAATGATCGCAATTGCCAGATAAAAAGCTTTGTTCATAAAGTCCAACTCACGACTGCGCTAGTGTCAGCCCGTTCAGGACTGTTTATGCTGACCCGTTCAGGACTGTTTACCATGACCCGTTCAGGACTGTTTATGTCAGCCCGTTCAGGACTGTTTACCATGGCCCGTTCAGGA
>Ga0209657_1001730_pt1 | contig 12869 bp, 16 predicted proteins | sample SaaInlV_100m_DNA_FD_184650 | JGI IMG/M metagenome (GOLD analysis project Ga0209657, IMG submission 184650) | Marine microbial communities from expanding oxygen minimum zones in the Saanich Inlet - SI037_S3LV_100m_DNA (SPAdes) (version 2) | ecosystem: Environmental > Aquatic > Marine > Intertidal... | reverse complement strand
CTGCTGAAGTATTAGGTTGGAATAATGAAGATAAGTAAGACATGGACTCTTGATGATGGTAAGATATATAACATAGAACAATTGGAAGATATGACTGGGGTAGATAGAAAGAAACTATGGTATAGACTAGCTAAAGGAATGAATACTTTAGAGGACCTAGCTATTCCAGCATATCAAAAGAAACGTGGTAATAAACTATCTGCGTTTGAAGAAACCTACAAGGATTTATCACCTGAATTATTTAAACTATTGTTTGGTAAGTGGTAAGTTAGTAGTTAAAAACTATGTTAAAATAGGAGTACTAATGAGTGAAGATATATATGACGTAGTAATCAACATGGATATTATGTTAGGAGTACCAAGTAAAAATCAAGAGGAGGCTTACGATAAAGTAGAAAACTTTACAACTGAACAACTACTACAGCTAGCGTTAGAGCAGCTACCGTTTCAAGAAATGAACGGAGTAGGATTAGTCAGGGGGAAAGCCACTATAAACTAATGAAGGAGTATCCTATGATATCTATAGAAGAAGAAGAGGATTACTTAAGTGCTAAGCACAAAGCTTATAGAACAGGGTGGGAAGATAGTAAGTTTGATAGACCACCTAGACATATAGAAGATACCACTAAACGAGAGCTATACTTAATCGGATATAGTGATTACATAGCTAACATAGAACTGGTATGGGATGAGTGATAAACCAATAAACCAATAGTTACTTTTTTTAATTTATGGAGATGTAAAATGTTAGTACAAGGAACCACAATCTTTAACACAGCATTGACTACCTTTGATACATATCAAGGGCAGCCAACTGAGAAGTATGCTTTACAAATAACTCTGGATAAGAAAGAGGCAGCTCGCCTTACTAAAGAAGGAGTTAAGATTAAAGAATACGAGGGAGAGCCAATAAGAAAGTTCACTAGTCGCTATGATATACCTGTTTTTACAGCGAAGAATGAGCGTTGGCATGATGAAATACCTAGTGGCTCTACAGTTAGAGTAGAGTACACAACTAAAGAACACCCAACAGCAGGTCAAGTACCTTATGCTAAGCGAGTGTTACTATTAGAAGTAGGTGAGGGATACGAGGGACAGAAAGAAGCTGATGACCAGTTCTTTGATTCAACCCCTGTATAAATAAGGAGAGAAGGTAGCTCAGCTGACATGCCTGAGACTCCCTCCTCCTCATAGTATGTCCGATTGATTACCGTAAGTAATCATATAAAACTATAACCTTGGAGGAGGAATATGAGTTCAACTAAACAAGCCTGTCCTAAATGTAGAGAAGCAGGCAAAGATACTGCAGGCGACAACCTAGTAGTATACGAAGATGGCAGTACACATTGCTTTTCTTGTCTACACCACACACACGGTGAAACCAAAACAACCAGCTATAAACCTAGAATGAAATCTAGTGAAGAGGTAGTGGCTGAAGGTATTTACGCAGCTATACCTGAAAGAAAGATATCTAAAGACATAGCTAAGAAGTACAAAGTAAAGGTAGAGTATGGAAATAGTGGTCAGATAAGTAAGCACCATTACCCATTCACAGATAGCTCTTGTAGAATTACAGCTTGGAAGACAAGAGATGTAGCTACGAAAGGCTTCAAGATATCTGGAAAGTTTGCTGAAGTAACTCTATTCGGTGAATGTCTATGGGAATCTGGAGGTAAGTACCTAACTATAACTGAAGGTGAACTAGATTGCTTATCATTAGCAGAAGTATTCAATGGTAAGTGGGCAACAGTTAGTCTACGTAATGGTGCAGGTAGTGCAGCTAAGTCTATGAAAGATTCATTCGAGTTCATAGATTCTTTTGACAAGATAGTACTAGCATTTGATAATGATAATGCAGGTCGTGAGGCTATCGACAAAGCGTTGGAAATCTTTAGTCCAGAGAAGGTAAAGATTATGTCTTACCCTGAAGGTTATAAAGATGTAAGTGATATGTTACAAGCAGGTCTAGTCAGGGAAATTGAACAGGCTTGGTGGAACTCTAAGACTTACATGCCTAGTGATATAGTAGGTGCTACTGAACTAAAGGATGTATGGTTAAGTAGACCAGATGTACAATCTATACCTTATCCTTGGGTTTGCCTCAACACTAAGACACATGGGTTTAGATTAGGTGAGCTAGTTACTATAACATCAGGTACAGGCATGGGTAAATCCTCTGTCATTAGAGAATTAGAACACCACTTACTAACTACAACACCTGATAAGATAGGCATCATACATCTAGAGGAAACTACAGAGCGTACTATAGATGGCTTAGTTGGTATTGAATTATCTATACCCTATCATCTTGATGAGGTACGACAGAACTATCCTAAGAACCTAGCAGATAAAGCCTTTGAGAAACTATTCAGAAGAAGTGATGGTGAAGTACTATCATTATATGAAGGTAAAGAACTATCAGTTGAAAAGATAGTCAGTCGTATAAGACTCATGGCTAAAGCACAGGGAATTAACTGGATTATCTTAGACCACCTTAACCTTGTGATGTCAGGTGACTACCGAGGTGATGAGCGTAGAAGTATAGATGCTTTAATGACACAGCTTAGAGAAGTAGTTGTAGAAACTAACATAGGATTGTTTGTTATCTCTCATCTAAGTAGACAGCAAGGCATTACCCATGAAGAAGGTGGAGAGATAAGCCTATCACATCTAAGAGGCAGCCAAGGTATCGCACAGTTATCCAACATAGTGATAGCACTAGAGAGAAACCAGCAACACGAGGATGACTGGATGAGGAACGTAACGAAACTAAGGATACTAAAGAACAGATACACAGGCGAAACAGGCGAGACAGGACACCTACATTATGATAATGAAACAGGAAGAATAAGCGAGGTTGTCGTAGAACTAGAGGAGTTGATGTCATGAAAGGAAGTAGAGGACATAGAAAGTACGCTAAGAAAAAGAGAGATGCTAAAAAACAATACAGGAGGAGGAAATGAAAGTAGCCTTTGATATAGAAACAGATGGTTTAAATCCTACTAAGATATACTGTATTGCTGCCAAGGTAATTGGACAGGACATGACAGAGTTCTGGACACCTGATAGAGTTAAGTACTTCCCTGCTTGGTTAGTAGAATTAGATGTAGATACTTTAATAGGACATAACATAATAGGCTTTGACTTACCTGTATTAAAGAAGCTCCTAGGATTCGATTGGTGGGGTGATATTGAAGATACCCTAGTGATGAGTCGTCTGGATAATCCTAGCAGGGAAGGAGGGCATTCTCTTAGCTCTTGGGGTACAAGATTGAACTACCCTAAGGGTGACTATTCAGACTGGACACAATACACAGATGAGATGGGTGAATATTGTAAGAAAGATGTAGCTGTTCTTGCTAAATTATATAGGCTGCTTAACTCTAAAGCTATGTCTAAAGTAGCACTAAGAATTGAACATAAGATAGCAGTTATAACTCATCAACAAACACTTAATGGTTGGAAGTTTGACATAAGGAAAGCAAGTAACTTACTAGCCTCGTTAAAGCATGAGATGTTCATAGCAGAAGATGAAGTACGTAAGGTATTCACACCACTAGAAGTCTGGGTTCCGCTTAAAGAACTCAAACAAACACATAAGAAAGATGGAGGTAAGACATCTAATTACCTAAACCAAATAGCTAAAGGAGCTGAATGGTATGAGATAGATGGTGAATTAGAATGGGGACATTACATCTATCCTGAGTTTAACTTAGGAAGTAGACAACAGATAGCTAGATACCTACAACACTTCGGTTGGAAACCTAAACAGTTTACTGAACTGGGTACAATCATAGTATCTGAATCTGTACTAGAAACAATAGAGATACCTGAAGGAAAGCTCATAGCTAAATACCTAATGCTTCAGAAGAGACTGGGTTTAGTTAGTGCTTGGGTAGATGCTATTGATGAGGGTGATAGGATACATGGTAAGGTAAATAGCTGTGGTGCTGTAACAGGTAGAATGACACACTCGAAACCTAACCTAGCACAAGTACCAGCAAGTAGCTCACCTTATGGAGAAGAGTGTAGGGAATTGTTTACAGTAGAAGAAGGCTACAAGCTAGTAGGTATGGATGCTTCAGGTTTAGAACTAAGGATGCTTGCTCACTACATGAATGATGAAGACTATACCAATGAAGTTATACATGGAGATATACACACAGCAAATCAAAAGGCAGCTAACCTAGAAACTAGAGATAAGGCAAAGACTTTTATCTATGCCTTTCTTTATGGCGCTGGCTCACGGAAACTAGGTAAGATGACAGGAGGTAACGCTGAAGATGGTAGACGATTACAAAACGACTTCCTAAACAACACACCAGCTCTTAAGAAACTACGTATAAATATTACTAAGAGTTCTGAAAGTGGTTCTATTATAGGATTAGATGGTAGAGTATTACATATAAGAAGTTCACATGCTGCGCTTAATACATTACTACAGAGTGCAGGTGCTATTGTTATGAAGAGAGCAGTAATATTACTTGACCATTTTAGTCAAGTATACAAAATAGATTACAAGATAGTTGGACAGATACATGATGAAGTACAAGCAGAGGTAGAAGAAAGTAAGGCAGAGTTCTTCGGGGACTTAGCTGTTAGTTGCATACGCAAAGCAGGTAAGGATTTTAAATTAAACTGTCCTTTGGATGGTAACTATAAGATAGGGACAACATGGAAGGAGACACACTAATGAATAATATTAATCCTGATTACTATAAAAAAGGAAAGATAGAAGTAACTGATTTTATAATTGACCAACAATTATCTTTCATTGAGGGTAACATTATTAAATATACAATTCGCTATAAAAATAAGTCAGGGATACAAGACTTAAGGAAATGTAGATGGTATATAGATAAACTAATAGAAACTCAAATGGATATTAAACTCTTGGAGGAGGATAGATGAAGACGATAGATACCGTAGTAGAAGATGTATATGATGTATTAGCTACAAACAAAGCTGATGATAGTATTGATGTAGAGACTATCATTGAGGAGTTTGGAGAATCAATGAAGAGTATATTAAGAGACAATGTACTCAAGGTAAGAGAAGACAAGCGTACTCTACGTATGTCTAACATAGGTAGGAAGGATAGATTCCTATGGTATGTACATAAAGGTATGTCTCAAGAGAAGATGAAACCTAGTACCCTTATGAAATTCCTATACGGACATGCAACAGAGGAACTAGTACTTGCTCTTGTTAAATTGTCTGGACACAAGGTAACTCATCAACAACATCTTGCAGAAGTTTCTGGAATAAAAGGTAGCATGGATTGTATGATTGATGGTAAACTAATTGATGTTAAAACAGCAGCACCTTTTGGATTCAAGAAATTCAAAGAGGGAGGCTTGAGATGGGATGACCCGTTTGGGTACATAGACCAACTAAGAGGATACGCTGCGTCTCTCGATGTACAAGAAGGTGGATGGTTAGTTATAGATAAGACTAACGGTCATCTCTGTACTCACTTTGAGAACTTTGAACACGATGAACCAATAGAAGAAAGGATAGAGCATCTTAAAGAAGTTGTTGAAAGAGAGGAAAGACCAGAGCAATGCTATGAATTAGTCCCTGATGGTAAGTCAGGCAATATGAAACTTGCTATGGAGTGTAGCTACTGTGTGTTTAAGCAACATTGCTTTCCTAACATGAAGGTATTTGCCTACTCAACTGGACCTAGGTTCTTAGTTGATGTAGTTAATTACCCGAAGGTAGCTGAAGTATACAATTACTTTGATAATTAAAAGGAGACAAGTATGTTAGATAAAATAATGAGCATCGCTGATGCTAGTATAAATGTAGGTATTAAACTGATTAGTTTGGCAATCGTTCTACAGATTGTATTCGGTCATAGTGTACCTTTCTTAGGTGGCAATGTCATCGGAACAATCATCGACATCATAGCGCAATTAGGTGGTGCTGGTTTGGTTGGTATAATAGCAGCAGTAGTTATATGGCGTTTGTTAGATGATGATATCAGAAAGGAGTTGTCAGAATGAAAGACATGAAGGATGGTATCGACATGATACTAAAGAACAAGTCGCTAACAATATTCCTAGCGATTGTTGTAGTTGCTATGTTCTTTGGTTGGTTGGGTTAAATCCCTATTTACAGGGGAATGAGAGGGGGTTACAGCGTACTTTAGTTGTTACCCCTGCCTTACCCCTACCTTGGAGGAGGAATGTTATACAAAGCTATATTAAAACTGCCGACCTATAGTAAAGGCAGGGGAGAAAAGAAGCGTACTAATCTCTTTAGTATGAACATCTATAGAAATATGCACTACCTTAGTCTGAACAAGGTTAAGCAAGATTATCATAAAGAAGTAGAAGAATGGGTAAAGGCTTTACCTAAGTTTAAGAGCCTCACACCTAAGTATATTCTATTCTTTAAAGGAAAGAGAAAGAAAGACATAGACAACTACACATTTCCTATACACAAATTCCTAATGGATGCGCTGGTAGAGCAAGAAGTGATAGTCGATGATAGTTATGACTATGTTAGAGGATTCACCACGAGTTTTGGTGATGATGATATGGAAGATAACTATGTTGTTATCGAATTAAATGGAGATAAGTATGACACAAAGCGGTAGGCAGGAGATTATAAGAAGATTAGCAGAAGATTACGCAACGAAAGCAGCAGTACTAAGTTTAAAGTTTGAAGATGCCTACAACAGATATGTCAAGAGATGTGAATTAAGAGATGATGCCAACCTACTACAGCAATATACATGCGCTGGCTTAGGAAGAGTACCTCTTAAAACTACAGGTAGACAAGAAGAATATATAATTACAACAACCGATGATGATTGTGAGGATGGCGTATGCAAACTATAGCATTGATAATAGTATTACAAGTAGCAATAACTTTACTTACTGGATGTAGTGAGTTTGAAACAAAGATAGAAGAGATGAATCAACTGAACTGTAGACCAGATGTGTCTGAGTGTTCAGGATTCCTTGAAGGGTGACATAGGAGGTTTAGGAGGATATCTCTCTTTTAATTTCTTCTTCTTTATTGCTTTAGTATGCTCTTTGAATATTCTTATATATTCAGAATCTTTTGTAAAGTCTACTAATTCCATTTTATTGGATTACCTATACGATTTCCTATTGGTCTACCCCATATACCTATAGCTTCCTTAACACCAGCAGGTGTGTTCCAATATTCATCTTCAAAGTCCGCACTCCAATAATTACCATCATCTTTACCTTCTACAGTAGAGCCTTGAAACCATCCGGGTTTTGCACTTATAGTAACCTCTGGTTTAACTTCTGGTTTAACTTCTGGTTTAACAGGTTTAGTTGGTTTAGCCTCTGGTTTAGGTGTAGCAATAGGAGGATGTATATCAGTAGGATAAGGAGCAAAGGAACCGTCTGAGGTTCTATTTCCAGTTAAACCATTCTTGTTTGTAAGAGCTGCAATAGTAGCTGCTGTTGTTATACCACCTGCCACTAGCTTCTCCTTTCGAGTAAGCTTTCTATTCTTATTAATAGTAGAAACCTTCTGAACATTAGCTTGTTTAGCTATAACATCTGTGTTAGCATTTTTATTAGGTTTTAGAATAGTAGAGTTCTTAGTAGATACTTTAGGTGTTGTTTCTTTTAAAACTCTAGAGTGTTTTGCAGATACATTACCATCTTTAGGTTTTAGAATAGTAGAGTTCTTAGTAGATACTGTAGTAGAAGGTCCTTTCTTTTTAATATTACCTGCTTTAATCCTAGCTGCTAAAGCTGCTTCATCAGATTGACTTTTAAGAATCCTAGAATTTTTAGTAGATAACATACCATCTTTTTCTTTTAATACTCTAGACTTAGGCTTTACTAAGTTCTTAGGATTTTTAGTTACAACACTTCCTATTAATACACCTGCCCAAGCTGGTAAGCCTTGACTTTCAGCTAAATCACCAAGTCCTTCAGCTATTTGTAAAGGGTCTGCTGAGTTTATAGGAGTATCTTCAGCCATTATCTCTTCATCAGTAAGCATACCACTTGGAGTTGAATCAGTAGACATGATAGAACTATAATCATCTGGATTAAGTGCCTTAGCTCTTAGGTCTTGCATAAATGCAGCAGACTTCTCAGCTTGTGACAGCTCTGGCTGTGCATCTAGCTGTAATGCTGAGGCTAATAGTTCTTCATTCATCCTATCAATACCTGTAGGCATATTATCTATCATAGCCTGTATTTCAGGGTCTATTTCAGGTTCTTCTCCCGCTACAAAGTTACCTTTAATATCCCTATAGCCAGTTACTATATTCTCACCTTTACTTCTATATAGTTCCGCAGCATCCACATTAGGATACTCATCTTCCATGTAGTCTAACCACTCATTATATGTATATCCCTCTAACTCATCTATATCCTCAAAGAATTGTTCAATCTCTGATTGTGAAGGTATGTTTATTGCCATGTTACTTCTCCTTGTTATTATTTCTCTGGGTCGCCATACTGAGGGAAACCCCAGAATCCTGTAAATACTCTCTCTACTCTTTCAGTCCAATGTAAATCTTCATCAAATATAGGTTTAGCTACAATAGGTATTCCTTTTCCTATAAGCCACTTAGCATAATGTTGTTGTCCATCTTCTTCTATTAACCTAGGACCTAATGGCATCCCTTGTTTAAGAGAGAACCATTGTTTATTGAACATAGCTTCTAAAGCTGTCTTAGGAACTACACTTGTCTTGTTCATAAAGGTGTGCATCGGGTGCTGTAACCAATGAATAGGCTCAGCTATCTGTTTAGAAATAACCATACTCTCACCATCTCCTAAGTCTAACTTACCACTATTCTCTCCAGTCCAGAAGTCCCAGAAATCACCCATCTCTGGCTCTTCAGTAGAAAAAGCTTTTGTCATTGCATACCAAAGAGCTGAGGTATATACACCTGCTCTTAGTGAATAAGCTGCGTACATATTCCATGCTTTAACTACTGCTTGCGCTTCAGGTATACCTTCCCAATCTCCTTTTTGTATACGCTTAGTTAAAGCTTTAGACATTCTAGGCATGCCAGTAATTGTTCTGGCTATAATTCTTATATTGGATATAGTCCAATCAGGAGCAAAGAGTCCTAAGTTTAACCACCTTCTCTTATTTACAGGTAGTAACTGAGCTAATTTATTAGCAGCTTTACCTCTTATTCTAGTAGGATTGGCTGCTGCATATTCATATAATCTAGCAGTAAAGTCATTCCAATCTAAAGAACCAAAAGCATCGTTAGCAAAATCAGCAGCTTCTCTACCAGCTACTTTGTCTGAAATCTTATTTCTAACTTTCTTACCACCAACTCTATCATACATCATTAATTCTTTTTGTCGCATAAAGGCAGCTAACTTAAATCTATCGTGAAGAAACTTCCAAGTTACATGGTCTATCTTACCCATAGCTTTACCCATGATAGCACCACCTTTACCCATATTAGAAGCTAGCCTATCTATTTCTTTAATACCGGGAGTTACTAACTCTTGTTTTATAATATCACCAACTTGTAATCCATGCTTTATAGCATCATCTAAAGCATCATTAAAGTCTTTACTTCCTAAGGCTAGTCTATTCCAGTTTAAATGTTTTACAGCACCTACTAAACCTAGGGAATATACACCAGATAAGAATAGAGCTTGAGCATGGAACATAGAACCAAGTACAAAGATACGCTTAAGTCCATTGTTTAATTGTAATATCTTCTCCGCCATATCTCCTAATCCTCCCCTACGAGAAATAGCAAAGAAATCATCTAAAACACTATGTACATTATTATGTGCTGCAAAGCCTTCTAAAGCAGGATGTTCAAATGTCTTATAATTTAAACCTTCTTGTACATTATAATCTTTACTCTTTTTCATTATATCTAAATCTGCAAGAGTAACAAGAGCTGGCATTGCTTTCTCACCTGCATCTAAATTCAACTTAAGCATACTATTTACAGCATTTCTACCTATGATAGTTCTGGACATTCCTTGTACATAGATATTGATAGCATCTTTAGCTCCTAATAATTCAAGATGTGTACTTATTTTATCTTTATGATTATCTGGTAAGTCATCCCTCATCTTTCTTATTTCTTTAAGTGTTCCTCTTATAGTTCTGTTCTTCTGGCTTAGATGCTTAAGTCTTCCAAATATCTTAGCTATATCTTCATCAGTCAGTTTGTCCATATTAACAAACAAGTGAGGGAAATAGTTATTTAAGAAAGCACCCATTGTGTCAGAGTTCATCTCTTTCATACTTAATCTAACTACTTCGCCTTTATCTTTTATCAGTTTTGATTTTACTGCTTCCTCGCCTATTTGAGTTAGTAAGTTTGTTATCTCATCTTTAATCTTATTTAATTCTTTAGCATTTTTACCTGACATTTTAGTACCAGTTTCAATAGCATCTATAATATTATCTATAGTAAGTTCATCTAAAGTATCTAATTGTTCTATAATCCGTTGTGCTTTAAGTTCCCATATCTTAGCAGTAGCAGAGTCTATTTGTAATCCTCTAGCTACTTGTGCTTTAATTGCCATACTTACAGCATTAAGAGATTTACCTGATAAAGCTCTATATGCTTTAGGTCCAAGTCCTACAGCTAGTCCAGCTACTAAAGCATTACGTAAGGGGTCGCCTTCTTCCTTATCTGATAGAGCATAAGCTCCAACAGCAGCTCCTCCTGCTAATCCTAAACCAACTTTAGATTTATCTCCTAGATAATCAGAAGCTCTAGCTGCGTAACCTTGTTCAGTATTTAGAGGTATATCGTCAGGAGAATCTCTAGCAGCTATATCCTCTTTGACATCATTGATATTTCTTTCACTAGGAGTTAGTAATTCTTCTTGTCGTTTAATATATGCTCTTTCTAATTCATTAGCAGCTCTTACATTTACCTCTTGTTCTCTAGAGTTTCCTTTATAGTCTATTTTCATTCCATTGTTAGCCATTGCTAACTCTTCTTTATGTAAAGCAATTCTACTCTTTTCTCTTGCTTGCCAAAATACTCCCCAGCTATCTATATCTTTCAGATGCTTATGGTCATTAGGAGTAAGCCTACTAAAATCTCCTCCCTCATCTATATGTTTTTTAAAATCTTTTTGAAAGTTATCAAAAGACTTTTGTAATCTATAATTATAAGTTACAAGATAATAGTTACCAGTAGCTTTATCATAAATAGATTGAATACCTTTAAACTTATGTAGTTCTTTATCTTTCCCTAACCATCCTTTATTTATAACAAATTGTAAATCTTTAGGATTGGTTAAATCTAAAATAGTAAAGTCTTTACCTGCTACTAACTCAGGATACAATCTAGTAGGTGTTTCTTTTAAGTCCTTAACAATTCTCTGTGACTCAGTTATCTCTTTTACAGGTATTACTTTCTCCTGCTCTTGTATAACTTTTAATTCAGTTTCTTCTTTAGAGGGTTTAGATTTAGGTTTAGCTTTAGTAGCTAAGTCTTTAGATGTTCTACTCATAATACCTAATCCAGCTAATACACCAAAAGCTGCACCAAAAGCTGCTCCTGCTTGTACGTTCTTTCCCTTTATCTCTCCTTCTTCTAATAAAGTATAAGATGCTTCATAACCAGCACCAGCTCCAGCACCAAATGCTACACCAGTACCCATCTTAGCTAATCCTCTAAGAGCAGCAGGTTGTATATTGTTAAGTTTATTAAGAGCTTTAGTAACCGCAGTAGCACCTGAAGCTCCTTTAGCTGTTAAACCTAACCAAGCTAGTACACTTAAAGGCAAGTCTTTTAATATCTCAGCAGTAAACACCCCACCTGTATAAGCAGGATTATCTTTAAGTACCTTGAATAATTCTAATAAACCTTGTTCATCCTCTCCTTCAACTCCCCATCTATCAGTAAAACTCTGTCCTTTATTATCTATAGGAGCATCTAGGTTACCTTTTTCTTTATTAAATACATGTTCTAAGTCTCTTTGCATTAAAGAATCTCTACGCTGAACTTCTGCGTAATCATCTAACTCTCTCTTAGTAAGTTTTCTATACTTACCTATATCTTCATAAGCTTTTATTCTATCTTCTAATGCTTGCTTACCGAATTGTATACCATTCCTTTGTACATACCACTTGCGCTGTTCATTATCAGTAGCTCCTTTGCTTAGTAGCAAACCAGTAATACCAGAAGTAAACCAAGAGCCAACACTCTGATGTCCTCCTACAAAGCCAGCACCATAACTAAAGTCTTCAGATGTAGAAGGATATAGAGCTAGTTCAGCCTGTATCTGTTTGTCTCTTTCTTCTTCTGTTTGAAAAGGTAAAACCATTTATTAATCAGCCATAGCATCTAACATATTGTTAAACATTTCATTATTTGTTATAGAAACACCATCTATATTATATTTAACACCTTCTTTTGTATACTCATCTCCTATATCAGGAATAAATTGCCATTCGTTTACCTGATAACCACCTTGTCCACCTATCCAATCTTTAACATAAGTCCAAGTACCCATTGTTCCATTCTTCTCTGCTTTGAAATCAGGTCCTTCAGGTGTAGTTAAAGGATTAAAGTTTTCAGGTATAGCTTGTGTTTCCGTGTCAGCGGAAGTATCTGCTGTATCTGTTAATGAATTATCAAACTTATTAGCTGTAGCAGTTGTAGTAGGACTACCTGTTAGCTCTCCACTTGCATCTTGAGTAGCTCTCATCAGTATATACATATCTCGTTGCTGTAATACATAAGCATTTAACTGTTTTTGTGTATCTTTATAAGCACTATTCTTACCCATGTGTTTTTTAATTGCAGCTTCTGCTTGTGCTATTGTTTTAATTTTCTTAGCATCAAACTTAATATCACTCTTTCTTAAGAAATACTGAATAGCAACTGCTTCACCTAGATTACTAGCATCTCTTTC